>Ga0310697_10007198_pt1 | contig 10517 bp, 6 predicted proteins | sample 172DNAGHGlowgp2_FD_203883 | JGI IMG/M metagenome (GOLD analysis project Ga0310697, IMG submission 203883) | Sheep rumen microbial communities from Palmerston North, Manawatu-Wanganui, New Zealand - 1728 DNA GHGlow gp2 (v2) (version 2) | ecosystem: Host-associated > Mammals > Digestive system >...
ATACCCATCTCAATACCACCGTAGAGGCCGATGGCGAGGATGCCGAGGTTGAAGTGGCGGAAGGAGAAAGCGCTGTGAGGATCTTTCTCGCCGTCCTTCTTCTCTACGGGCTGCTGGGGCTCTTCGATCTTGGTGAAGAAGATGACGATGAAGGCAATCACGAAGATGGCCAATGCAATCATCAGGGCAGGGGTAGCGTCGGAAATCTTGGCCTTGGCAGCATCACCGATGAGCGCACCCATAATGATATAGACGGCCACGGCTGCCGTGCTGTTGAACACGCCACCCGTCTGGATGAGCTGGTTTCCTTTGTTACCGCCGCCGCCGAGGATGTTCAGCATGGGGTTCACAACGGTGTTGAGGATGCACATGCAGCATCCCGAGATGAGGGCGCCGCAGAGATACACGGCCATGCCGCCCCAACCGGAGAGCCATTGCACGAGGATACCCGTGATACCCACCAGCAGGCCAATGAGGGCTGTCTTCTTGTAGCCCCACTTCTGAATCATCATTCCAGCTGGGAAACCCATGATCAGGTAGGCGCCGAAGTTGCCGTAGTTACCAATCATGGCCATGAAGTTGGTGGTACCGAATTGGTTTTTAACGATGACACCCATGGGCGAACACAGGTTCGTCACAAAGGCAATCATAGCAAAGAGGGCAATCATCGCAATGATAGCGCCCCATTGTTTTTGTTGATTACTCATAATTTGTTATTTGGTAAGTATTTAAGTGATTTCTCTTGGAGCTACTTCTCAATGCCGAACTTGTAGATGGTGGTCTGCGTGTACTCCTCGCCGGGAGCCAGAATGACGCCGGGGAAGTAGGGGCGGTTAGGGCTGTCGGGGAAGTGCTGTGCCTCGAAACAGATCGATGAGCGGCGGGGGAAGGTGGCACCGTGCTGGCCGGGGTAACCCGTGGCCCAGTTGTCAGTATAGACCTGCACGCCGGGCTCGGTCGTATAGACCTCCATCGTGCGACCCGTGTGGGGTTCGAAGATCTTGGCGGCATAGCTCAGCTCGCCGGGCTGGCGCTTGTTGAGCACGAAGCAGTGGTCGTAGCCGGCACCGTTCTTGGTCTGCTCGTCGTTGGCGTCAATCATATCGCCTACAGCGTGCATCTTGGTGAAGTCGAAGGGCGTACCCTTCACGGCACGGATCTCACCGGTTGGGATGCTGGTGTCGTCGATGGGTACGAAGAAGTCCGCATTGATCTGGCACTGCAGGTCCATGATGTCGGGCGTAGGATTGGCAATGCCCGAGATGGAGAAGAAACCGTGGTTGGTGAGGTTGATGATGGTCTTCTTGTCTGTGGTGGCCTTGTAGTCGATAACCAATTCGTTATCGTCGGTCCAACGGTAGATGACCGTGATGTCGAGGTTGCCGGGGAAACCTTCCTCTCCGTCCGGCGAGAGATAATGGAGGGAAAGTGTCTGCGCGTCCTTCTGCTCTGCATCCCAGACGCGGGCGTGGTAGCCTGTGGGACCGCCGTGCAAGTGGTTGGGACCGTTGTTGATAGCGAGGCTGTACTCCTTGCCGTCGAGGGTGAACTTACCTTTGCAGATGCGGTTGCCGTAGCGCCCTATGAGTGTGGAGAGGAACGGCTCCGGGCTTTCTACAACACCCTTGATGGTGTCGTGCCCTTGAATGACATTGGCTATCTTTCCATTTTTGTCTGGAACCATGATAGCTACGAGTGCGCCACCGTAATTGGTGATACAAACTTCATTTCCGCTCTTGTTGACGAGCGTGAACAAATCGGTCTGCTTTCCTTGTATAGTGGACTGAAAATCTTCACGTTTCAGTCCCGAAAGCTTGCTTACTTCCATAGGTAAATGATTTTAGATTGAACAATCACATCGCAAATTAAGCCAAAAAGTCTGAGCAAAGCAAGTGTTTTGGCAAAAAGAAACGTAAAAAATGCTTAAATCGTGCTTAACATGCATTTTCTTGCCCTCCTTTCTTGGGTTCTTAACCAAGAAATAGTAATTTTGCGCAAATTTTTGAGGAAGAAATAGAAATACTGCCCCGTATGCCAAAAATATCAGTCCGTGGTTTCGAGATGCCGGCCTCGCCGATTCGCAAGCTGGCACCCCTCGCCAACGCCGCCAAGCAGCGCGGAATCCATGTCTATCATCTGAATATCGGTCAGCCAGACCTGCCTACGCCCCCGGCGGCCATCAATGCCATCCGGAACATCGATCGCACGATCCTGGAGTATTCCCCCTCGCAGGGCTATCTCAGCTATCGTCAGAAGCTGGTCAGCTACTATGCCAAGTACAACATCGATGTGACCCCTGATGACATCATCATCACCAGCGGTGGCTCCGAGGCGGTGCTCTTCGCGTTCCTCTCATGCCTCAACCCCGGCGATGAGATCATCGTGCCCGAGCCTGCCTATGCCAACTACATGGCGTTCGCCATCTCGGCCGGTGCCGTCATCCGCACCGTCACCACGACCATCGAGGAGGGCTTCTCGCTGCCGAAGGTGGAGAAGTTCGAGGAGCTCATCAACGAGCGCACGCGCGCGATACTTATATGTAATCCTAACAACCCGACGGGTTATCTCTACACGCGTCGCGAGATGAACCAGATTCGTGACCTCGTGAAGAAGTACGATCTCTACCTCTTCTCCGACGAGGTATATCGCGAGTTCATCTACACCGGCTCCCCCTATATCTCGGCCTGCCACCTCGAGGGCATCGAGCAGAATGTGGTGCTCATCGACTCCGTGTCGAAGCGCTACAGCGAGTGCGGTATCCGCATTGGTGCCCTGATCACGAAGAACGAGGAGGTTCGAAAGGCCGTGATGAAGTTCTGTCAGGCCCGTCTGTCACCCCCGCTCATCGGTCAGATTGCGGCGGAGGCTTCGCTCGACGAGGGCGAGGAATACTCCCGTGAGGTCTATGACGAATATGTAGAGCGCCGTAAATGCTTGATCGACGGCTTGAACCGCATCCCTGGTGTCTATAGTCCCATTCCTATGGGCGCGTTCTACACGGTAGCCAAGCTGCCTGTGGAGGATGCCGAGGACTTCTGCGCCTGGTGCTTGCGCGATTTCAACTACGAGGGCGAGACCGTCATGATGGCGCCTGCGGCTGGTTTCTACACGACGCCCGGCCTAGGGCGCAATGAAGTGCGCCTGGCTTACGTCCTGAAGAAACACGACCTCACGCGCGCCCTCTTCGTCCTCAGCAAAGCCCTCGAAGCCTACCCGGGGAGAAAGGATTAGGGTTGAGGGTTTATGGTTGAGGGATTTGTCCTATAAACCATAAACCATAATCCATAAACCATAAACGTTCAGCAAAGCTTGTCTTTTGAATATTCCATAGCCCGCCGCTTATACGGACACCGCGAGGAAGGCCGTCGCTTGTCGCGGCCAGCGGTGCAGATTGCCATGTGGGGTGTCGCCGTGGGACTGGCCGTGATGATTCTCTCCGTGGGAATCATCTTGGGCTTCAAGGGGGAGATCCGTCAGAAGGTCATTGGCTTTGGCGGGTGTGTGGAGGTCATCAACTATCGCAGCCTTTACACCTCCGAGGCGCAGCCCATACAGGTGGGCGCCTCGCTGCTGCATCGCCTGGGCGCAATGCCTGGCATCACCCATGTGCAGCGCTTTGCCACCAAGACAGGCATGCTGAAGACCGACCTCACCTTCAAGGGCGTCATTCTGCGTGGCGCTGCCGAGGAGTATGACACCACGTTCCTGGCCTCGCATCTGCGCGAGGGGCGCCTGCCGCGTTTCTCCTCCAAGGAGGCGAGCAACGAGATCCTCATCTCGGCCTCTATGGCCCGAGAGCTACGCCTCCATGCTGGCGACAAGGTGTTCGCGTATTTCTTCTCCGACGATGTGAAGGCGCGTCGTTTCCTCGTGGCGGGCGTGTATGAAACCCATCTGAGCGAATTTGATAACCATCTGGTATTTACCGACTTGGTCACCACACAGCGCCTGAACGAATGGCGCAGCGACCAGTGTGCAGGGGCAGAGCTCTTTGTCCAGGACTTCAACGGAATCGAGGCAGCTACCAACACGGTGCGACAAGTAATGAACCGCACCTCCGATGCCGACGGAAACACCTACAGCACCCACAGCATTATGGAGTTGTACCCGGGCCTCTTCTCGTGGTTGAAGCTCTTGGACACCAATGTCTATGTCATCCTGCTGCTGATGATAGGTCTCAGCCTGTTCACGATGACAGCCGGCCTGCTCATCATCATCCTGGAACGCACGAATTTCATCGCAGTGATGAAATCCTTGGGTGCCGCCGACCACCAGGTGCGGCGCATCTTCCTGTCTTTTGCCGCCATGCTGGTAGGGCAGGGGCTCTTGTGGGGCAACGTCCTCGGCATCGGACTCTCGTGGTTGCAGTGGCAGTTCGGGCTCATACACCTCGACCCGGCCACCTATTATGTTGATACCGTTCCCATACAGTTCTCGTGGTGGCTGATTCTTGCATTGAATGTCGCCACGCTGCTGATCACGCTCCTGGTGCTCATCGTGCCCAGCCATCTGGTGTCAAGGATTCACCCGGCGCAGGTGATGCGGTTTGAATAGGCACGGAAATACACGGAAAAGAACGGAAAGACACGGAAAGGTTTGTTCATTCATTAATAATAAATAAGAATAAGAAGATATGGAAAATGTTTTATTGTCCGTCAAGGAATTAGAAGATCGTCTCATAGACCTGGCCTTTGCCGAGGATATCGGTGATGGCGACCACACTACTTTGTGTTGCATCCCAGCCGACGCGATGGGCAAGAGCAAGCTGCTCATCAAGGAAGAAGGCATCCTGGCCGGCATCGAGGTGGCCAAGGAAGTGTTCCATCGCTTCGACCCTGAGATGCAGGTGGAAGTGTTCATCCAGGATGGCGCCCACGTGAAGCCCGGCGACATCGCCATGATTGTCACGGGTCGTGTGCAGAGCCTGCTGCAGACCGAGCGTCTGATGCTCAACATCATGCAACGCATGTCCGGCATCGCCACGATGACCAACAAGTATGTGAAGCGCCTGGAAGGCACCAAGACACGCGTCCTCGACACGCGCAAGACCACACCCGGTATGCGTATGCTGGAGAAGGCTGCCGTGAAGATTGGCGGTGGCGTGAACCATCGCATCGGCCTCTTCGACATGATCCTCCTCAAGGACAACCACGTCGATTTCGCCGGCGGCATTGAGAATGCCATCAACCGCTGCCACGAGTACCTCAAGGCTAAGGGCAAGGACCTGAAGATTGAAATCGAAGTCCGCAACTTCGACGAGCTCAACCGCGTGCTCGCCATGGGCGGCGTCGATCGTATTATGCTCGACAACTTCACGCCTGCCGACACGAAGAAAGCCGTGGAGCTCATAGCAGGTCGCTTCGAGACCGAGTCCAGCGGCGGCATCACCTTCGACACGCTGCGCGACTACGCCGAATGCGGTGTCGATTTCATCTCCGTCGGTGCCCTCACACATAGCGTGAAAGGTCTCGACATGAGTTTCAAAGCCTGCTAAAGGACTCACCCCCCAACCCCTCCCTAACGAGGGAGGGGAGTATATACCGTTAGAAATGAGAAGTCTGATACCCTGTATAAAGAATATAATCCTTTCCATTTTAGGAGAAGGACAGGGGAGGACTTTTCTTTTCTTTCTGGCGTTGTTTTTGTTCTGTAGTCCCCTCCTTGCTCAGAAGACCGTCTATGTGGAGCGTGACCTGAAGGAGGTGGAGGTGAAGCCCAAGAAGCAGCGCTACAAGCGCAAGGGCAACCCCGCCGTGGAGCTGATGCGCAAGGTCATCGACGCCAAGGCCAGCCACTCGCTGGAGCAGAACGACTACGTCAGTTACTACCGCTATCAGCGCATCACCACCGGCTTCGACAACATCTCGCAGGAGAAGGCCGACTCCATGAAACTGCTGCAGCGCGACCTGCTCAAGCAGCAGGTGGAATACTGCCCGCAGACGGACAAGTACATCCTGCCCGTACACTATATGGAGACGGTCACGCACCACCTCTGGCGGCGCGAACCCGAGATGGAGCGTAACTACGTCCTGGGCACCAACAGCGAGGGTGTCACAGACCTGCTGCCTATCGGCGACGAGGTCAACACCGTGATTGCCAGCATCTTCACCGACATCAACATCTACGACGACGTCATCAACTTCCTCGAGCGCCGCTTCACCAGCCCCTTGTCCTCGCGTGCCGCCATCTCCTTCTTCCAGTTCTTCATCGAGGACACCGTGGAGGTCGATAACAAAGCGTGCATCCAGCTCAGCTTCGTGCCACAGAACCCGCAGGACTTCGGCTTCAGCGGCCGCCTCTGGATTCTCAACGACAGCACCTACCGCGTCCACAAGGGCCTCCTGCACCTGCCGCTGCGCTCCAGCGTCAACTACGTCAACGAGCTCTCCATCGAGCAGCGCTTCACTGACCTCCCCAACGGCCAGCGCGTGCTGCAGACCGACGACCTCTTCGCCGAGCTCGGTATCATCAAGGGCCATCGCGCTGTCTTCGTACACCGCGCCACCAACTACACCTCCATCACCACCGACTCCATCCCCGACGAGGCCTTCCGCAAGAGCGACAAGTTGCGCGAGGGCACCGCAAAGATCGACGACCCCGCGTTCTGGGCGCAGCACCGCGTGGATACCCTCTCGCGCGCTGAGAGGCAGCTGGCGAACATGATGGAATCCGTACAGCAGTTGCGGGGCGCCGGCGTCGTCCTCTATGCCATCCGCGCCATCATCAACAACTACTTCGAGACCTCGCGCCATACCAATGAGAGCAAGATAGACATTGGTCCCGTCATGTCCATGTACTCCAACAATTTCATCGACGGCGCCCGCTTCCGCCTCGGCATCCAGAGTACCGCCAAGCTCTTCCCCCGCTTCTTCTTCAAGGGCTATGCCGCCTACGGCACCCGCAGCCGCAACTGGTATGGCATGGGCGAGATCGAGTACTCGTTCCTCCGCAAGGAACAGTCGCCCCACGAGTTCCCCCGCCACAGCATCACGGCGCAGTTCCAGCAGGACGTCTTCAGCCCCGCGGATATGATGTGGCAGCATGGGCGCGACAAGGACAACGTATGGACCAGCTTCAAGACACAGGACGTGCGCCACATGATGTTCCAGCGCCACTACCTCCTGCGCTACGAGTACGAGACCAACACCCATATCGACTTCAAGCTACAGGCCAAGCACGCCCGTATCACCCCCTGCGGCGACCTCTTCTACCGCCGCCTCGACGGCGAGATGGTCGATAACCTCTACACCTCCGACCTCATGTTCTCTGTCCGCTGGGCACCCGGCGAGGAAGTCGTCAACTCCAAGCAGCGTCGCCACTACGTCAACCACAACAACCCCGTCTTCACCCTCGCCCATACCACCGGCATCCGTGGTGTCCTCGGCTGCGACTACAATTATAACGTCACTGAGATCACCGCCTACAAACGCATCTGGCTCAACTCCTACGGCAAGATCAACATCAACCTGCGTGGCGCCGTGCAGTGGAACCGCGTGCCCTTCCCCCTGCTGCTCATGCCCGTTGCCAACAACTCCTATATCATCACGCGTGATATGTTCTGCATGATCAACAACATGGAGTTCATCAACGACCGCTACGCCTCCCTGATGGTCGAGTGGGACCTCTCCGGCAAGCTCCTCAACCGCATCCCCCTGCTCAAGAAGCTCAAGCTGCGCGAGGTCATCGGCTTCAAGGCCCTCTACGGCTACCTCTCCGACAAGAACAACCCCGCCCTTCACCCCGGCGACCACGACCTCTTCGAGTTCCCCACGCGTAACGGCGAACCCATCGTCCATCAGATGGGCAATGTCCCCTACATGGAGCTCAGCGTAGGCCTGCACAATATCCTCAAGATTATCCGCATCGACTACGTCTATCGCATTAACTACCACAACTTCCCCGGCGTCAAGAAGCACGGCGTCCGCTTCTGCCTCGAATTCGACTTCTAATCCCCCGTCCATTCACGACGCGTCCCTCCGCCCTTTACGACGCGTCGTAACAGCCATCACGACGCGTCCCTCCAGCGAGTTCCATGCATGGAACACGCCTGAAGACCGCACTCTTTCGGCTTGAAGACCGCGGTCTTCAGCCCGTAAGACCGTGGTCTTCCAACTGGACCACCGTGGTGGAACACCCAAGGCAGTGAGGTACGTATCCGTCGAGACGTTTCAAAGGCCATGCTGGTTCCATGCTGGTTTAGTGTAGGTTTGATATTATGCAACCCACTTCATCTCAATTAATTAAGGCAAGAATGATGAAGGTATCAAGAGAATCCCACTTATGACCTGGAACCCATGATGGTTGCTGAACCACAAGCGTAAACAAATACTCCACAGGCAGAACTACACAGCCGCGTGCGTAGGGTTCGTAATGTTTTCGACAAAAATAAAACTATGCACCAGCGGCACCCCTTCGCAAGAATCGGGTGCCGCTATCATTATATCAACAAACTACTTACAAAATGTCCACAGTTGTCCACAGATTACAGTTTTTCAAAACAACATTGCTTCTTCCAACAGGAACGGAATAACTCCTATAAACATGATGCCGTTCTCGTCAGTCCAAGGCTTCGTGTTGCCTTCTACAATCACTATCTTGCGGAAGAAGTCACCGGAGTTCTTTAGCGAGAATGTCTCCTGATTACGCTTTGCTTCGGTGTCCACATTCAAAGCTGACTGGATGTAAAGCCTTTCGTGCCCCGTGTTGACGATGAAGTCAATTTCGTACTGTGACTGTTGCTTTTTGCCATCCTTCATGATAGTCACCTCAACTATGCCCACGTCCACGCTGTAGCCCCTGCGCAGCAACTCGATGAAGATCATGTTCTCCATCAAATGCGATTTCTCCTGCTGGCGGAAATTCAATTTAGCGTTACGCAGGCCTGTGTCCATCGCATAGTACTTCTGGATGTTCTCGAAATAGCGCTTACCCTTCACATCGTACCGCTTGGCACTCGCAAACAGATAGGCATCCTCCAGATAATCCAGATAGTTCTTGATGGTGTGATCCGAAGTGCTGCGCTTCATCAGTGACCCTGCTGCATTGGCCATATTATGGGGATTGGACAGCGAGCCAACAGCGGAGTACAAGGCATCTATCAGCGCCTCCAGCACTTCATCGTCCTTCAGCTTGTAGCGTTCCACAATGTCTTTGATATACACCCGCTTGTGTAGTCCCTTAAGATATTTTCGTTTCTCCAACTCATTCTCCTCCAGCACCGCCAATGGCATCCCGCCATAGGTGATGTACTCCTCCAGCGCATCTGCTTTTTCGAGGCCTGAAACGGGGTAATACTCCTTGAACGACAACGGATAGACTTTGATCTCCGACCCGCGGTCGCGGAAATTGGTCACGATATCCTTCGAGAGCATCTTCGAATTCGAGCCGGTGACGTAAAGGTCTAAATTGCTACGTCCCATCAGGTCGTTCAGGATGTCGTAGAAAGTGACATATAGCATATCCCGGTCTTCCTCTGCTACCTGGCTCTCATCCACGTCGGGGGTCTTCACCTTGAACGACAGCTGTATCTCGTCTATAAACACGTAGTAGCGCTTCGCCATATCCTGAGTGCGACTGAGGACATAGTCGTATAACAGGTTGGGGTTCCTGTATTTCAAGTAGGCACGCTTATCCAGCGCAATCTCCACAAAACAATCCTCTGCCACTCCTTCGGCTTTCAGGTACTCCTTGTAAAGGGTTGACAGCAGGAACGATTTGCCGCAGCGACGGATACCGGTAATGATCTTCACCTTACCGTTCCAACGCTTCTCAAGCAGCTCTTTAATGTAACTTTCCCTTTTGATAATCATAGCATTACATTTATTATACTGCAAATATTGTCGCATGTTCGACTATTTTTGCAGTGCAAAGGTAATATGAATGATTCATTCACACAAGTATCCTTGAAAAAAACTATCAGAAACTGCACTTTTTTAGAGATGCACTTCACCCCCGCCTTCATCATCATACTGTCCATGTAGGGCTCATGCCGTTTTGTCCATATCATTCTGTAAACAGTTGTCAACAGATGACAGTTTTTTTCGTACCCTACACCCCCCGAAAATTCACACCATGCTGCATCGCCCCCGCACCACACTCCAAATAATATTGAGGTGAGTGGAAACAAATTACATCCCCTCCTCCCTCCCGTTTGAGGTTAAGGTTATGGTCAGGGTTATGGTTAAAGTTAAGGCTCTCGTTAAGGTTATGGTTTTCAAGTTTCGGATGTAAACAACTTGTTGTCTGTCAAGTAATATATTTCTATCAAGAATTAGAGAATTGGAGAATTTTTCTCAATATGCAATACGCTGTCTTATGAATTGATGAGAATGAATAGAATGTCTTTTGCTTTGCAAAAGCTAGTAAATTCTCTAATTCTTGATCAATAAAAAACACATCCGAAAGTTCAGTTATGTTTTTTTTAATTTTGAGCGCAGCGACCAGTTGTAAGACACTACTACTCCCTCGCCTTACCCTCTATAGAGACTACGCGCAGACACTATAGAGTGTACGCTTAG
>Ga0310697_10007199_pt1 | contig 10515 bp, 2 predicted proteins | sample 172DNAGHGlowgp2_FD_203883 | JGI IMG/M metagenome (GOLD analysis project Ga0310697, IMG submission 203883) | Sheep rumen microbial communities from Palmerston North, Manawatu-Wanganui, New Zealand - 1728 DNA GHGlow gp2 (v2) (version 2) | ecosystem: Host-associated > Mammals > Digestive system >...
AATCCCCAATCCCCAATCCCCAATCCCCAATCCCCATATTAAGTAAAATTTATTAATTCTTTATTTAATTCAATATAATATAAATGAAATAGATAAATTTTTTTTAATATAATAAATATTTATAAAAATATATTTTACCAATCAAAAAATATGTTTTTATATTTCTATATTATTTTCTCACTTTTATCCTTTTCATAAAAATATTCATCTTAAATTTAAAAAATATTTTATTTTTTTTATTTTTTATTGAAAATTTCCAATTTATGCTTCATAGTTACAGCTTTTGTAAAATCTAATTTATTCATTAATTTATTTACTGATTCACCTTTTAAAACTTCTTTAATATGATTAACTAATCCACTTTCATTAATACTATTTTCTTTATTTATTTTATTTGTTTCTTTTGTAGTTTTAACTTTTCTCAAAATATATTTTTTTTCCCCTATGTATTCAGTATTTTTATTATTTTTTTCATTTTCTTCTTTATCTTCTTTTTCTAAAAGATTAAATTTATTATTATTATCATTTAATTTTTTAATTTCTTTTCCTTTTTCATACATCTGTATAGCTTCTTTATGCTTTTTTAATTTTCTTAAACAATTACCTAAAGTATGGTAATATAAATCGTTTTTAGGATTTAATTTAATAGCATTTTGAAAGGCTTTTTTAGCTTCTTTAAAATTTTTAAAATTACTTAAGCATATACCCCTATTATAATGGGCACTTGCGTTATAATTTTCATATTCTATAACTGCATCAAAATCAGCCAAGGCATGTTTATAATGTTTTAATTCTATATAACATTCTCCTCTTTTAAATAATGATAAAACATCATTAGGTTTTTTTTTTAAAACTTTATTAAATTCTTTTATTGCATTCTCAAACATTTTTAATTCTATATAACATAAAGCTTTATTATAACCAGCATTTATAAAATCTGGATTTAATTGTAAAACTTTATTATTAGCTTCAATTGCTTCTTGATATTTACCTAATGAACTTAAAATAAAACCTAATTCAAAAAATGCCTGTAAATTATTTGGAACTAAATCTATATATGTATTTATTTCTATTAATGCTTCTTCTAATCTATTTAATCTTACTAAACATATTCCTCTTTGTAATAATGCTTCATGCATATTTCTATTTAATGAATATAATTTAGTAAAAGTTTTTAATGCTTCATTAAATGAATATTTTGTTTTTAATTTCATAAGAAATATTCCTTTATTATAATATGCATCTAAAAATTTCGGATTTAATTCTATCGCTGTTGAAACTAATTTTATTGCAGTTTGATATTTATTTAATTTTGAATAAGAATATGCTAAACTATTATAACATTCTGATATAGAAGGATTTATTTTGTTACATTTATCATATTGAATTATACTGTTTTCATATTGTTTTAATAAACAATAAATATTTCCTTTAAGAAGATAGGCATAGGCATCAGAAGGATAAAGTTTTAAATGTAATTGTATATATATTAAGGCTTTATTTGGATTATTTTCTATTATTTGTTGTTTTGCTAAATTATAATAGGATTCAAAAGTGTTGTTATTTATATTCATTTTTTTTAAGAAAATATTTATTTTTTATTTTTTAGCCTTAAATTTATATTTTCAAATTAAATAAGGAATTTATAATTTATTATTAATTAATAAATGAATATCAAGCTAAAAATAAAATAATTAAAAATTATTTAATTAAGTAAATACAAACCTTTATGAAATATATTATTTAATATATCAAATTATATCTGATTATATTTGATAGATAACTAAAAATTATTATTATTTACCAAAAAGGGCACCAACCAAGATAAGATTGGCAAAGATTTTCCGTTAATCTTGCTTGTTTTATTAATTTATCTACTTGTTCTTTTTCATCTAATTGATTATCAGGATAAAAATCCATTCCATTTAATTTATCACTTATTCTATTTAAAACAATTTGTGCAATTTTATATAATTCTTCTGAATCAAATTCATCATTTTCTTCATACAAATTAAATATTTGTCTTTTTTCATTTTCCATAATCTGCCTTTCATCTTTTGTATTATTTGCTGTTGATTCATCATCTTTATTTGCTTCTTTTGAATTCAAAATTAAATTTCCAGTAGAACTATTTTTATAATTTTTATTCATTATTTTTTTTACTGTTGATGAAAAATCATTATCTGAATTAATATTTTTATATCCTATTTCATCAATAACACTATTACTTTTATTATCACTTTCATAATTAATTATATTTTTTTTATTATTTTTTTGTTTTTTTATTATCATAGGAATCATTAATCTAAAGCTAATTAAAGGATTATGTATTAAAGCACTTAATATTGCGATTAAAGAATCTTTATTTTTCCTTAATAAACTCATAATTTTTTCACAAGTTATTCTAAAAATGCCTTCAATTTCCGTTATTCCTAAAGCTTTAACTAACATCCTTGTTAGTCTAAAAGGTACTTTTTCCGGAAATTTATCTCTTTTCATAGCAACTTCAAAGCAATCTCCGAAATCTATATGAATAATTTGACCATTTTTTCTACTCATTAATAAATTATTAAGATGTCTATCCCCTAATCCTAATATATAACCTACTATACTCATTACTGCTAATGATCTTGAATAATTTGTTGTTCTAATTAACCATGATTCACAATTTTTTGACTTTAACCATATTATTTTTTGCAATTCATCACCTTTTGTTTTACTTAATGTTTCTAAAAATATTTCTACTTTTGTTATTAATTTTGAACTTTCATATTTTTCATTTAATCTATTTAAATAGTTATGCTCATAATTTTGAATATTATTAGACATTGCTTTTTGTTCTTTTATTAATTTGTTTAAAGTATCACTATTATGTACCCATCCTAAAAGCCCAGATTTATGAGATAATGGAATTACACTATAAACAGTAATATATAAATTTTTATTGGCTAACATTTTTTCTTGAGCCATAATCAAATTTACTAAGTTAAAAACTTGAATAACTCTTTCATCTTGACGTAAATCTTCATGGCCTTTTAATAAAAATAAATATTCTTTACTGTCAGAACCAATCATTGTTGTTTTTCTTGGATGTTGTTTTGAATTTAGTACAATTAAATAATTTTCCATTCTTTGAACTGTTATAGGTTTAAAATTACTTTTTATATCAAATGTATTTAAATTTAAATTATTATTCGATATTATTTCTTTTTCATATACTTTATAATAATAATTATGAAAACAACCTGGGACTATTATATTACTATCTCTAAAATTAAATAATTTAGATGAAATATATTTTAAAGATATTGATTGAAATTTAGAATAATTTTCCGCTATTCTTTTATATACTGATTGATATATTTCCCATGCCTCCTTTAAATAATTAAGATTTTGCTCTTCTAATAATTTATTAATATATTTTTCTGCTTCTTTTAATTCAGGCCCATAACATTGATAAAAATTAATATCATATAAGCTTTCTTTTGATTTATTCATTTTATTATGCATTTTTATTAATTGATTAATCATACCATTATAATCTTTATTCATAAATAATTTAGCAGAAGTTTCAATTGTTTCAGACCATTCTTCATGATTTAAAATTGAACATTTATTTAATTCATTAACAAATTCTTGATATTCTATATATAATTCTTTCAATTGTTTATTTTTTTTAAATGAAGTTTGTAAAATTAAATTTGCTATTGATCTATCTTTTCTTCTTTTTGAATTTTTTAAAACAATAAGAGGGAAAAAAAGTAAATATGGATAATTTATAAATAATTTTATAAGTAATTTTACTAATATTTCTAATACTTGAATTTCTTTAATGTCAAGTCTACAAAATAATTGTGGAATAATTCCAATAAATATTTCTAAATCTGCTTTATCTATAACTGAATCAATTAATGCTAATAAATTTTTATTTTTATTTCCTAATTCAAAGAATATATCAATAAATCTTAAACAACCCTGTAGAGTTTTAAGTTTATTCTTATTTGCTATTAAAAAGCAATTTTTAAACCCGTTTACGGAGTTAAAAGCAAAATTTATTAATTTTTTTTTATTTTCTTCATTTAAATTACCATTTTTATCTTTTTCTCCATTTATTATATATTTATAACATTTATAATTAAACATAGCATAATAATTCCAATATTTATAACTATTTTTATTATATTGAGTTGATAATGTTAAATAATGATTTATAATATTTACTTCATTTATATTTTTAATAAATTCATATTGAAGTACTTCTTTGTTATCTTTATTTTTTTTTTCACTTTTTGATAAATATAAATTTTTATTTTTATCTATATTAATATTATTTTGATTGAATTTAACTTGTTTTTGATTTAATTTATCATTATTTGTTTTTTTAAATAAAGAAACAAAAAAATTATGTTGAGTTGAATAATTTGTTTTATGCCTAAAATAAGATCTATTAATAACTTCACTTTTTTGTCTTGAAATATTAAAACTATGATTATTTAATATTAATTGGTTTAATCTATATATTGCATAATTTCCATAAATTTTTCCTTTTATATTATCATCTAATTTATTATAGGGTATTAATTCTTCATCATTTAATAGTTCAATTAAATATTTCCCATTTTCTACAGCTTCATTTATATTTCCTTTTTCATATAAGCATTTATTATAACTTAATTCTATTTTTATTCTTTTTTCATTCAATAATAAATTATTATCATTTATTGTTTCATTAATATTTAAATTCATTTTTTCTTTAAGTCTTTTCAAAATTATTTGGCATTGTTCAAAACTCCCAGATTTTCTATAAATATTAGCTAATTCAATATATTGCTCATACATCTCTTCAAGAGGAAATATTAATGAATTTATAACTACATTTTTTAAATATATATCTGGATTCTTACTAGCTTTTTTATTAATAATTTTTAATCTTTCTTTCATTTCCTCAAAATATTCCTTATCATCAGAATGATATTGTTTATAATCAATATATTTTTCTATTATTCTTAAAAATTGATTTTTCATTAGGATATAATAACCTCTGGAATATGATTCTTTTATTAGAAATTTTATATTATTTATTAACATTTTTCCATAATCTTCTAAATACTTTCTTGCTATTTCAAAATTATTTTTTTTTATATTTATAACTGAAGAATATATACTTAATTCAAATAAAGAATCATTATATTTTAAAAAATGGAAATTATTATTATAATTAACAAAATCATAATATGAAATATAATTTATAGTTTCTTTATTTTTATTTTTATTATTATCTTCTTTAATTTCATTTAAGTCAAATTTATTATATTTATCCTTTTCAACTGATAATTGACTTAAATCTTCACTTTTATCATTATTATAATTTAAAAATTCTCTTCCACCATTTTCTAAAATATATTCATTAATTTCATTTACATATTTGGATAACTTATCCCATTCTCCTAAATCTATACAGCATTTTGATAATAATAATTTATATCCTATTATTTCTTCTGCTGAATTAATGTTATCATTTTCCTTATTTATTTCATTTTTTATTTCATTTTTATCTTTTTCAAAATTATTATTTGAAGATTCATCTCCGGATAATATTTGTTCCCAATCACATAAGCCATTTAAACAAATATTTTTATATTTTTTTAAATTTTTTATTTTATTCGAATCTTTTTCATTTAGTAATTTAGTATTAATTATTTTTAATGCTTTACTATAATCATGTAGATTAATATACCAAATATATTTTTTATCATAATCTTTTATATCTATATATCTTTGATTAGTTTCAACTAAATTAATTAATCCTATGCCATTTTCTGGTATATTTAATTTATAATATAAATCAATTAAAATGTCCATATTTAATTCTCTATTTTTTTCAAAATCTTTTTCTTTATAAAATAAAGCTTTAGCCAATGCTTTACATTTATAAGCAATATTTCCAAAAAGTGTATAATCTAAAATAGGCATATTTATATTTTTTCTTTCCATAAATTCAGATAAATCTAAAACTACTAATAATAAATTAGCCGGGGCTTTTGAATCCTTTCTAATTACTTTTTTTAAAAATTCAGTTAATTTTGCTTTATTTACATCATTATTATTAATATATACTGAATAAAAAGCATGACAACTTAAATCTAAATTTAATGAAAAATAATATTCTGTTAACAAATAAAAAATATATAAGAAATTAGAAGGACTTTGCTCAAATAATGATTTATGAGCCATTTTGAACCATTCATTCCAATCTTTTTCTAATTTACAATTACTATTATCAAAAGCTTTTAATACAAGATCATTATCAACACAACCTCTTCTATTTTTAACTAAAATATTATTTAATTTTTTCTTTGCAAAACTGCCTCTTGGTTTTTTATTTTTATAATAATTATCATTATCAATATCCATTTCTACTATAGATTTATAATATTCTGAAAAATCTATATTATTTAAAGATTTAATTTCTTTTTTATTTTCAGTTCTATTATTCGTAAAAGAATTAAAGCCTATATGACAATTAATTTTACAAAATGATATTTTTTTTAGATAATTATTCGGATACATAAAAGTAAAATTATTTCCTCCATTTATTAATTTTTTTAATTTTTGTCTACAATTATCAAAATCAATTAGTCCAGTAGAAGCTAATACTCTTATAATTTTAGGTAATAAAACCATAAAATATTTTCTATATTTTTCATTCATTATTTTTAAAATTTCTAAAAATTGATTAAAAGTTAATATTGAATAATCATTATTTGAAATATTTTTATTAAGAGATTTTAATTTATTTTCATTTTGGGGATTAGTACTATAATTAATTTGGTTTTTTAATATCTTTCTATGAAAAGCTGATATAATCAAAGGATAATATATATATGTATCATAATTTGAAATTATTTGTTTAAATAAATCTAATATAGCATTAATAAATTTTAATTCTTCTACCTTTAAGAATATTATTCCCATTTCTAATATTATTAATTTTATATAAGGATATACATGATTATTTTTTGATATCAATATTAATAATTTTATATAAGAAAAGCTTTCTTTTATATCACTTTTAATAATTTTAATAAATCTTGGAATTAATTGATGATAGTATTTTCCCATGCTATATTCATAATTTTCAAAAAGTATAGTAAATAATTGATATATTGGCTCAAGATAATTATTTTCAGTATAATTATTAACTAAATTAATAATGTCATCTAAATATGGTTTACTTTTGTCTTTAAAATTACTAAATATTAATGATATATTTTGAAATAAAACTATTTTATATTTGTATTCATACAACGGCAAAATTTTAATAATTGTTGGTAAAATAATATCGATGAAATATGCTTGATTTGAAGGTATGGATTGAATTAACAGTTGTAAATTTAATATAATTTTTATTTTTAAATCTTTTTGAGTATAATTTTTTAAAATTTCCATAAGTGATATTATAGCTTTAGTATTTGAAGGTTCAATATAAGGTATATTTAAAATTATTCTTCTTCTACTATCTTTATTAAATCTTTTAATTTGTAATTCATCCTCTTCTAAAATGAATTGTTCATGATTTTCATTTAAGTTATTTTCAGTATTTAATAAATAAATTTTATCTAGTTCAGAAGGTGAAATAGTGCCACTGATCCCAAAAATTTTCATAATAATAACAGAATTATTATAATTTTCACCTTTAATTAAATGATTAAATAATAATTCTAATAAATTTATATTTTCAATTATTTTATTGAAATTTATTAATTTATCCAAAGATTCTTGAATTTGTATTCCATGGGATTTGAATATATTTTGATTTGATGTTATTATATTTTTAATGTCAAAATTATTTTGAGAATAAATATCTATTTTTTGTTTTTTAATTAATTGAAAAAGTAATTTTAAAACTACTTCTGATAAATAATCATTTATATTACATTCATTTAATAATTTTAAAGATATAATATATAATATAATATTTCTTGCATAAATATCATTATTATTTTCAGTAGTTTCAATACTTAATAATTCATTAATTATTTTGATTGCATTTATTATAATAATATCTTTATATTCATATCGTATTATTATTAATATTGAAATATTGACAATTTTTTCAATTATATCAAAGGTAAATAAATGTTTAAAATATATAGTTAAATGATATAAAAAATTAATTGAATTTTCTTCAAAAATAGGCCCTTGTGTAATATTTGTTTCAAAAATTAATGTTTCTATATAATTTCTAATATATCTAAAATAAATACCTTTATTATTATCATTTTTTTCTAAAATACTTATTATTCTTAATAATAATTCTTTAGAACCTTCTTTTATAAAAGATTCTAATATATTAAATAATTTTGGAAAAAAAAATTGTTTTTCTTTTAATATTATTTCTTTAATTATTGTTTTATTTTCAAAAATGTGAATTAATTCTTCTTTATAAAAGATATCATTATTTAATATAAAAGTATTAATTAGGTAATCTATAATATTTTTAATTAAGAATTCAGTATTATTTTCATCATTTTTATAAATTTTTACAAAATCACATTGAGCCATACTTATAATTTGATTGTTAATATTATTTTGGAAATTCTTTAAACGTGGTAGTAATTTATAATTATAAAAATAAAACATATCTTTATGAAATATATGATTGTTTATATTTGAAAATAAATATAAAACATTGGAAATCATTTCCATATAAGTTGGACTATTTTTGTCTTTATAAATATTATCAGATAAATATTTATTAATATCTTTAATTAAATTTATTTTTATATTATAAAGTTTTGGATTAATTAAATTATTGAAATTTTCATTAAATTTTAAAAAATGATTCAATCTAAATTCTTCATTGCATATAACAAAGCTAACAGCATGTAAAGATAATATAATAACAGTGTTATTTTCAACACTACAATAATTATAATAATTAATTAATGATAATAAGAAATGTATTTTATGATTATTCAATGGAGTTTTAAATATCTTAGGGAGTATATTAAAAACATCAATCATTTGAATTATATATTGACTCATTAAGCCTTTTTTATTATTTAATAAATCAGATAAACATTTTAAAATATTATTATTTGGACAATTTTTATCAAGTAATATTTTTTTTAATAATGATATAATAGAATTTGAACATATTTTGCTAATTAGTTCATGTTCATAAAAATTAAGATTACCTAAAATTAATAATAAATTATTTTTAATTTCTATATTACCTTCTTTTGTTAATATATCGTTTGAGTATTCTAAAAATTCCTGAAGATATTTTTTTTTAAATATTATTTTATTCATTTGATATAAATCAGGAATAAATTTTATAAATTCAATTTTTATATTTATTTCATTTTTTCCACAGTTTTTGCTTTTCATTAAATTATCTACTAAAGTCTGATATAAAGTTTCATCTTTAAAAAAAATTGGATATGATAAATATATTTTTTTTAAATTTAATAAAAATCCTGATACTAAAAAAAAATTAGTAGGAAATAATTTATTAATTTTAACATTAAGTTCATATTGTCCCAATAAATTTACATATAGAATGCTCATATAACTTTTTTTAGTCTCTCTATCTCTTTTTTTAAGCATTTTAATAAAATTAGTTGTTAACTCACCCGACATTTTTCGTAAAATATCATTTTTATTTTTAAAGCATATTCCTAATAATTTTGTAAAATTTTCAATTCCATTTTTAATTATAACACTATTAAATGCGGATATTGAAGAATTTTTCATTATTTCACTTAGTAAATAAATATATGTATAATATATATTTAAATCATTTGGATTTTCTTTAAATATATCAAGAAATATTATATCTACAATTTCCTCTATTAATCCTGTAATATTACTACTTCCAACTTTTATTAATTTTCCTAAAAAATTACATATTTCATTAATTGCATTTATATTTTTTATATTTTCTTCTTGAAATAGAGAAGTTAATAATAAAGGTATCATTGAATTTAATAAATTAATTATTTGAAAATTTTCTATAAGAAGTTCTAATATAGTATTGATACATTTTATTAATGTTTTATAATATAAATTATTATTTGTATTTAAAATGTTGATTACCTTTTCTATTATATCATTTTTGGTCTTTGGATTTTTTCTAATATAAATAGTTAATAATGTGTCAAATTGTGTTATATTATATTCTGTTTCAGATTTCATTAATTTAATAATAATATCTAATTCATTTTGTTGATTTTTATTATTTGAAGAATTATTTAATGAATCTATGCCATTTACCCAAAAAGCTTTTGTATTATTTTTATTTAAATTTACTGAAGATGAATCAAAAGATCTAATCATATTTTTATATTGAAAAGGCATATTTATCATTTTTATTTATAAAAATAATTTTTTTTAAATTTTAACAAAACAAATAAAAATTTATTATGAAAGAAAAAAAATGGGGATTGGGGATTGGGGATTGGGGATTGGGGATTGGGGATTGGGGGTTTGGGCCCAAGCCCCAAACCCCAA
>Ga0310697_10007201_pt1 | contig 10512 bp, 8 predicted proteins | sample 172DNAGHGlowgp2_FD_203883 | JGI IMG/M metagenome (GOLD analysis project Ga0310697, IMG submission 203883) | Sheep rumen microbial communities from Palmerston North, Manawatu-Wanganui, New Zealand - 1728 DNA GHGlow gp2 (v2) (version 2) | ecosystem: Host-associated > Mammals > Digestive system >...
CGGCCTTCACTTTAACACAAAATTAAGTTTTAAGAGACTCAGGATGAGAGACGTAAAGAAAGTAGACGCTAAGGGAAGATTCTTCATCCCTGCTAAACAGAAAGAACTGCTTGGCGAAGAGGTTGTTGTAACAAACAGCCTTGATGTCGGCTATCTTTGCGTTTACTCGAAGGATTATTTCGACAACAAGATCATGCCTCAGCTCAGCAAACTTAATACGATGGATGCTAACGCCCGTAAGATCAAGAGAGCTATTATCGGCGAAGCCTGCGAAGTCAGTGTTGATTCACAGGGAAGAATTGCCGTTAACAGCGAGCTTTGGGACAGGATCGGCGCTAAGCCCGGTGACGAGATCTGCGTATTTAATGACGCAGGCAAATTGGATATCTGCACTAAGAGTTTCTATGACAGCGAAGATCACGATCTTAGCAGCATAGAAGGATTGGAGACGAAGTATTATGTTGAAGGTCTCTGATTTTGATCACATTCCCGTACTCCTTTACCAGACGGTTGACGCACTGAACGTCAGACCGGGCGGGATCTATGTCGACTGTACTGCAGGCGGCGGATCGCACAGCGCTGAGATAGCGAGAAGAATGAAGGGACAGGGAATCCTTGTATCGATCGATAAGGACGGGGCTGCTCTTGCTGCATGCATGGAGCGCAAGGCTGCTTTTGAAGGCATCGACTGGATGCCTGTAAAGTCTGATTATAAGGATATAGATGATATTATCCGCAGTCTTAAGATCGGCAAGGTCGACGGCATCATGGCTGACCTGGGCGTTTCCTCATATCAGCTCGATACAGCTGAGAGAGGCTTCTCTTATATGAAGAACGGCCCTCTGGATATGAGAATGGACCCTGACGAATGGCTCACAGCTGCTGAAGTCGTAAACAGATACTCAAGAGATGAACTGGAGAGGATCTTCAGGGATTATGGCGAAGAACATCATGCGGGAAGGATCGCTGACGGTATCGTCGAGAGAAGAAGAACGAAGCCTTTCACAAGGACCACGGAACTTGCACAGGCTATAAAGGAATATATGCCGGGTCACGGCAGAGGCGAGGACCAGCATCCTGCAAAGAGATGCTTCCAGGCTATAAGGATCGAAGTAAATCACGAGCTTGACGGTCTGGAGACGCTTTTGAATGACGGAATCAGAAAGCTTAAACCGGGCGGAAGATTTGCGGTCATATCTTTCCATTCGTTGGAGGACAGGATCGTAAAAGAAGCGTTCAGGAGTGCAGAGAGCCCCTGCACATGTCCGAGAGATTTCCCTGTATGCGTTTGCGGAAAGAAATCTCTGGGAACGGTTATTACAAAGAAACCGATCGAACCGACGGAAGAAGAAATAGAGATCAATCCAAGATCCCGAAGCTCGAAGCTCAGAGTGTTTGAGAGGAACGATAACGAGCAGTACAACTAAAAAATATAAGCAAAGGTAAGAATCAGTAATGGCAGTTAAGACAGCATCGAAAAGAAAAATTAAAAGCTTCGATGTAGGCACACAGGATAAGGTGCTTGACGAAGTGCTGTCTGCCGGAAAGAAGAACTTTGCTTATACTGAAGGCTCGATAATTCCGTACGACGATTACCTTGTTAAAGACGAACCCCTGATCATTGAGGAGCCTGTTGACAGGTCTGCTTTAGAGGGTGTTGCTTCTTATAAGGAAGTTCATGACAGATCTGTCCGTTATGCGATGGAGCATGAGGACCCACAGACAAGACTCGAGCATAAAAAGAAGACAAGAAGACTCACAAGAAGGAAGCTTTTCGAGACGGTCATATCGATCATACTGGTCATTGCGATCGGTGTATTTGTAATGCTCCTTCTCTATCCTCAGACAGAGATCTCCGAACTTGCAAGAGATAATTCAAATCTGAAGGATCAGATCAATACGGTAAAAAGAGAGATCGTTAATGCGGAAGAGAACGCGAACGGTGTTGCAGACATGGATGTTATCCGTGCCCGTGCGATCGCGCTCGGAATGCAGGATCCGAACCAGAATCAGGTCGTAAGCCTGCCGATCCCCAATACCGATTCGTTAAAGACAAGAATTAACTATAACTCCGACGGAATCAACGACGACGCATACAAAGATTCCAAGGATGCATTGGCTGATTACTATGCAGCGCATCCCGATAAGTAACAGCAAAAAGCCCGCTATGGGCTATTCCGGAATCAAAAGGGAAGAGCGTGTTACAGAACCCGTTGAGGGTCCTTCTGAAAACAACACTGAAGAACAGCCCCAGACACAAAAAGCAAAGCGCAGCATATATGCGAAGATGTGGATCGGATTAGTTGCTGCCGTTGTTGTGTTATACACGTTCTATCTCATGACTAATCTCTACAGCACTACTGTTAAGGATTACGACAAGTATGCAAGAGCAGCTGCCGATGAGCAGTGGACTCTCGTTACATACAGTGCGAACAGAGGCATGATCTACGATGCTAATATGGTGCCTCTCGCATCCAATACTTACGATTACACGCTTATCTGTTCTCCTAAGATGGTTACGTCAACTCTTATGGACAGACAGCAGATCATGGACAGCATTGTAAGTATGCTGGGCGTTAGTTACGAGAAACTCGATAAGATCATTCCGGTAGATCCTACGGACAAGACTGATAAGCGTAATGATGTTGCAGGATGCGACGTTATGAAGAATATTCCTGCAGAGAAGAAGGATGAGTTTGCGAAATGGGCGAAGGAGAACAAAGTAAAAGGTTTTGCTTTCGTTGCCGTTCCGCAGAGATACTATAACTACGGAAGCCTTGCGTCCCAGGTCGTCGGCTATGCAAAAAATGACGGTGTAAGCCTTAACGGTCTTTATGGTCTGGAAGCATATTACGACAAGATCTTATCAGGTGATGACGGTTACCGTTATTCGGAGACGGACGAGATCACGGGCGGTGTCCTGCCTTATTCAGATGCAACGACAGTCGGCGTTTCTGACGGTAATAACATCGTAACCAATATCGATATCAGTATTCAGAGAATCGCAGAAGAAGCTGCCAAGGAAGCATATGAGAAGTTCGATCCTATTGACGGTGTCAGCGCGATCGTAATGAATCCTTACACAGGCGCCGTATATGCTATGGTATCGCTCCCTAACTACGACCTTAACGATCCTTACGGAAGACCTTTCGGAGTGGGTGAAGAAGCATGGAACTATATGGATTCCGAGACGAAGGTAAAGTTCGTAATGGCGAACGCATGGCGTAACCGCTGCGTATCAGATACATACGAGCCCGGTTCAACATTTAAGGCTCTTACAACATGCATGGCTTTTGAGGAGAACCTCGCGAAAGAAGATGACCTGTTCAGCGATGAGCCTGTAAAACTTTCAGAGCAGCATACGATCTCCTGCTGGATGCAGAAAACTGCCGGTTACAACCATGGTTCTGAAACACTTGTTAAAGCTTTCGAAAACTCATGCAACCCGGTATTTGCCCATCTTGCCCAGAGGATCGGAATCACTAAGTATTATTCATACGTCCGTATGCTCGGCTTCTACGATGTAACCGGAATCGATCTTCCTGCTGAAGGTAAGGGTATCTTCCATAAGAACCCTTCCAAGGTCGATATGTCAGTTCTGTCTTACGGCGAGTCTTCGACGGTTACGCCTATCCAGCTTCTTACTTCATACTGCGCTATCGTTAACGGAGGCGACCTGCTTGTTCCTCACGTTGTTAAATACATCACAGATCCTGAAGGAAATATCGTTGACGAGATCGAGCCTGAGGTAGTGCGCACGGTATTCTCAGAAGATACCTGCAAGCGTGTAAGGACCCTGATGGAAGGCGTTGTATCCGACGGTACAGGTTCAGCAGGTAAGGTTGCAGGTTATGCTGTAGCCGGTAAGACATCCACATCAACGATCGACGTCGGTGAGCTTAAAGGCCTGCACGTGCTCTCATTCTCATGCTATGCACCTTCTTATGACCCTAAGATCGCAGTTCTCGTAGTAATCAACAAGCCAAGGGACAAGTCGGTAGGTTCATCCTCCGCGGCTTCAACTGCAGCGAAGATAGTTGAAGGCACATTGTCTTATATGGGCGTTGAGAGAAGATTCACTGAAGAAGAATACAGCGAGATGCTTAAGGAGTGGTACGTCCAGCAGGTTGACGGACTTCCTGCTTCACAGGCGGCATCGAAGATCTCAGTAAACGGTCTTTCAACCCTTTACGGTACGCTTGATATGACATCTGATACGATCGTCGGAAGAACCTATCCGGACTTCTATCACACGTTATATAAGACGGGTGTCGTTGTTCTTTATCCCGAAAATGTTCCTAAAGAGCAGATGCTCACCACGAGAGTTCCTAACATGAACGGAATGTCGGCTATCGAATGTATCGAGGCATGTCTTAAGATGAACCTCAACTGTAAGATCGATAAAGACAGTGATATCAAGGGCGTATGCATCAGCCAGAGCGTTGCCGCTGGCCAGACTGCCTATGCCGGAGACATCATATACGTAAGCCTTTCCAGAACAGGTACAGGCAAGACATACGATCAGAGCAGCAACAACAATAACAATTCCACAACATCGGATGATTCCGGAGAAGACGGAAGAACAGACACATAATCGGAAAAACTCACTGATGACCAGTGTTCTGACGCACAAACATGGGAGGGACCACTTAAGTAATTTCATTGTTTTTGCCACATAAGATATTGAACTTTTTGATTTAATATATTTGACGGTGTAATAGTGAGATTATGCCCGCGAAAATAATAACGGACAGAGGACAGAAAAATGCAGCTCCTGGAAGTGCTTAATAACATAGATTACGAGCTTATCTCCGGTGATCTCAATAAGGAGATCACATCGGTTGAGTATGATTCACGCAGGGTAGCAGTCGGTTCCCTCTTTGTCTGTGTAAAAGGATTTACTGTAGACGGCCATACATTTGCAAAGAACGCAGCCGGGAAGGACGCTTCTGCGATCATCGTCGACAAAACAAGAACAGGATTTCCAAAAGAAGAATTAGATCTGCTTGCAAAGCAATATGACCTTTGCATTGTCGAGATAGAAGATACACATAAGCATCTGGCGGATCTTTGCGCCAATTTCTTTGAGCATCCAGAGAAAAGGCTGGCCGTATATGGTATTACCGGAACAAAGGGCAAGACCACAACTGCTTTTATGTTAAGGGCTATCTTAGAGCAGAGCGGCAGGGATACCGGCCTTGTCGGCACCGTCTGCAATATCATCGCAGGCAAGCGTACCCACGCAGAGCATACTACTCCTGAATCAAGAGAACTCTACGGGATGATGGATACTCTTACAAGGAGCGGTTCTGAGAGCCTTGTAATGGAAGTCTCATCACAGGCATTAAAGCTCGACAGAGTAAGGGGCATCACATACCGCACTGCTGCATTTACTAATCTTTATGAAGACCACATAGCTCCCAATGAGCATCCTGATATGGAGGATTATCTTTCCTGCAAGCTTAAGATCTTCGACAGCTGTAAGACAGGGATACTTAATCTTGACTGTGCTGTTGCTGACAAAATAAAGGAATACTGCAAGGGCAGGACAGAACTCATTACATATTCCATCGACGGTGATGCTGATTTTGTTGCAAGGAACTTAAGGCCTGAGAGAAGAGGTCATGTAACAGGTACTGTTTTCGAGCTCGACTGCAAATACTACAAGTGCGATATCTTTGTCGCGCTCCCCGGCAAGTTCAATGTATATAACGCTCTTTGCGCTATCTGCTCCGCTGTGACTGAAGGCGTTAATATCGATGACATCAAGGCGGCTTTGGAGAACATCAGTGTTCCCGGAAGAATGCAGCCCATAGAGAATAATTTCGGCGTAAACATCTTAGTCGATTATGCGCATAATGCGCCTGCTTTAGAGAGCGTTCTTAATACGCTTAAGGAATATACAAAAGGCAGGATAATAACTGTCTTCGGATGCGGCGGCAACCGCTCTGTTACAAGACGTTTCGAGATGGGTGAGGTATCGGGCAATCTTTCCGATTACACGATCATCACATCCGATAATCCCCGTAAGGAAGAACCTGATGCGATAATCGCAGATATCGTTACGGGCATATCAAAGACAGAAGGCAAATATGAGATAGAACCTGACAGAAGCAAAGCGATCAGGCTGTCTATCAATATGGCAAAAGAAGGAGACACAGTCCTTATCGCCGGCAAGGGCCATGAGGACTATCAGATCTTTGCTGATAAGACGATTCACTTTGACGATTGCGAACATGCAAGAGATGCAGTGAACGAGCGGGAAGGAAATGCATGATGTTTACGCTTGAGGAAGTGAAGAAGGCTGTAGGCGGAAGACTCGTCTCTAAGACGGATAAGATCGTTTTCGCGACATCCGTAGAGATAACCGGAGTATCGACAGATACCAGAACTATCAGGGAGGGCGAACTCTTCGTTGCATTGAAAGGCGAGAATTTCGACGGTAACGATTACCTCGAAAAAGCTGTGGAACTGGGCGCTGCAGCGCTTATTACAGATGATGAGAAGAGAGTTCCCGATGGTGCAAAGGCGGTCATCGTTGAAGATACCGTTAAGGCGCTTGGACTTCTTGCAAACCATTACAGATTCAAGCTAGGATGCAAAGTTATTGCGGTAACGGGTTCTGTCGGAAAGACATCTACCAGGACCATGATCACCGAAGTCCTGAAGACAGGCCTTAAGGTCCATTCCACAAAGGCAAACAACAATAACGAGATAGGCATGAGCAAGACGATCTTATCGGCACCGGAAGATGCTGAAGCTATCGTTGTTGAGATGGGAATGAGAGGCCCTGGCCAGATCTCATATCTTACGAAGATCGCAAGACCTGACATAGCGATCATTACCAATATCGGTTATTCGCATATCGGTATCCTGGAGAGTAAGGACGCTATCATGAATGCCAAGATGGAGATCACGGAAGGTCTTACTGACGGCGGCATTATTGCAGTTAACAGCGATGACAGAAAGCTCTTTGACCACTGCGTTAAGGTGCTCACGATAAATAATTTCATTGCAGGCATCCAGGTAAGTTCAGATGACAATCTGCCCTGTCCCTTGATCATTTCCGCTACTGATGTAAAGGAGACAGACGAGGGAATGTCCTTTGGCGCAAAGCTTAAGAGGATGGGTGTTGAGTCTGAATTCCAGGTCCCGCTGAAAGTAGGAATGTATGGCGATCCTGCGATAAGGAATGCACTCTTTGCAATCTTCTGTGCCTACATGATGGGAATCACGAATTCTATTGAGAGCCAGCAGAAGATCGCTGATGTAATAAGTGCAAGAAGCGCTATGGACGGCAGAGGTGCCATCACAGAAACAGCCAGATATTTTGTAATGAACGATGCTTATAATGCATCGCCCGAATCAATGGAAAACGCATTCCTGAACTTCTCCAGAAAGGCGAAGGGCCACCGTAAGGTCTTAGCTTTGGGAGGCATGCTCGAACTCGGCAAATTCGCTCCGGGACTTCACGAGCTTACAGGCAAGTCATGCGCTTCCTATGACTTCGACAGAGTGTTTGTAACAGGCGAGAATGCCGACGAATTCATCAAGGGAGCTCATATGGTTGATATGAAGCTCGAAATAGTAAAATGTAAAGATACTGAAGATGTGCAAAGACGTCTCGAAGACTATGTAAGAGACGGCGATGCGCTGCTCTTTAAGGCTTCACACAGCTTCGGCTTCGAGAATGTGGCGAAATATTTTATCGAGAAGGGAAATGCCTGATAAATGGCTGATAAGAAAGTAAAGTCGATAATACCTGACGTGCCGTTGTATGGTAATCCCCATACACAGGCTAAAACAGGCGTTCCGGATGCGGGACAGCCTGCGAAAAAAGGTACGGCAAAGCCCTTTCCTAACGGCAGGAAAAGCGCCGTTAAAAAGCCCTTTGCTGATCCTAAAACAGGAAAGATCACAGATATCGACAGTCTTATCGAGCCCCCTGCCAAGTCTGAAGGACTTAATTCGGCCAGGATAGAAGAGGCTGTAAAGACCACCAACATTCCAATGATCCTCATGGTCTTTGTGCTTATCGTCTTCGGTCTGGTCATACTTTATTCTGTTTCCGGTCCTGACGCATACGGACAGTTCAAGGATTCCTCATGGTTCCTTACAAGACAGGTAAGATTTACCATTGCCGGCATTGTGGCAATGTTCATCATATCGTTCATTCCGATCGATTTCTTCAAGCAGAAATGGGTCGCCTTCGGAGCTTATGTCTTAAGCCTTGGCTTAGCGCTTGCCACGATCGCGCTCGGCGTAGGACGTGAGCACGGAGCGGCGCGATGGATCAATATCGGTCCTATCCAGCTCCAGAGTTCGGAGATCATCAAAGTCTCTCTTATCGTTGCATTTGCCGGATACCGTTCTGTAATCGCATATCTTCGAAAAGAAGGAAGGATAAGAGAACCCAAGACGAAGACAGGAAAGATCATCGCACATACAATGATCGAATTCCTTGTGCCTGTCGGATTATGTATCCTCGTCGACGTTGTAATCCTTCTCCAACCCCACCTGTCCTGCTTCATTATCGTTGCCCTGGTAATCTTAATGTGTGCGCTCGTATCCGAGATACCTTTAAGATCATGGCTGTACGGAATACTCGTTCTGCTTGTTTTCGGAATCGTCGGCGGCTCTGTCGTATTTGCGGTAACGCCTGCTGAAAAGCGTGAGAGATTCATGAAGAACTACGCACACGTTTTCAAGCGAATCGCGATCTTTACTGCTGACGACGAAGAACTTGACAACGAGGACGAAGGTCTTACAAGAGACGATACGCGTCAGGTTGACAACGCGCACAATGCTTTAGGTTCAGGCGGAATGTGGGGTGTAGGCCTCGGCAATTCCAGATCAAAATATAACTACGTATCAGAGGCCCAGAACGACTATATCTTCTCTATTTACATCGAGGAGACAGGATTTGTCGGAGGGGTCATCCTGATGCTTATGTACCTGATAATGTTCTTTATGTGCATGACCGTGTGCTGGCGGGCCAAAGATGTGTTCTCGCGGACTATTGCGACCGGGTGTACGGCCCTGATATTTGTCGAAGTCCTCATGAATATCTCGGTTGAGCTGCAGGTCATTCCTGCTACAGGCGTTACGCTTCCGTTTATCAGTTACGGCGGTACGGCGCAGGTAACGCTCCTTATTGCTTATGGCCTTATCCTTTCCGTCTCCAGAAGCGGAACAGTACGTCCCGAGAAGAAGAAAAAACTTCATTCTCCCAAGAAACTCTTAAGACCGGGAGTGTGATCTGCATGGAAAGACGCTACATTATCACCGGCGGCGGAACGTCGGGACATATCAATCCCGCGCTCGCAATAGCTGATCTTCTCAAACAGGATGCAGCAAAGAACGGTGACGAATGCAAGATAATCTTCACCGGCAGAAAAGAAGGGCTGGAGGGCGAACTCGTGCCCAAGGCAGGCTATGATTTCAGAAATGTTGAATCGCTTCCGATGCCGTATAAGCCTTCGTTTAAGGTCCTTAAGACTATGAGTGCAAACAGGAAAGGCAGGAAGCAGTGCCTTTCTCTGATAAATGATTTCAAGCCTGACTGTGTGATCTCGACCGGCGGATATGTAAGCGCGCCTCTTCTGATGGCGGCAAAAAAAGCCGGTATCCCTGTCATGATCCATGAGGCAAATGCTTTCCCCGGCAGAGCCAACAAGCTCTTCGCAAAGGGAGCGCTCGTAATGACCGGATTCCCAAACCAGGAATCTATATTCTCAAAGGCCTCAAAGGTCGTATATACAGGCAATCCCGTAAGGAGCAACATGTTCGGTCTTACCAAGGAGGAATCCAGAAAGACTCTGGGTATCGCTCCTGACAGAAAGCTCGTCTTTACCATGGGAGGTTCTCTGGGTTCAGCTACGCTTACGAATTTTATTTTCGCGTGTGCGAAAAAGCCTGAATTTGCTGACGTAAAGTTCGTTATCTCAGTAGGCAAGCACAATTCCGTAGAGATCACGGATGATGTAAAGGCGCTGCCGAATCTTGAGATAAGGGAATATATCGACAGGCCCGATCTCTATATGTCCGCGGCTGACTGCTCGATCCTCAGGGCCGGTGCCGTAACTTGTGCGGAGATAACGGCTACAGGTGCCTGCGCCATTATGGTCCCTTATCCTTTCGCTGCGCACGATCACCAGACATATAATGCGAATTCGCTCGCTGACAAGGGCGCCGGAATAGTTGTAAGTGATGAAGATGTCAAAGCCGGCAAATTAGCTCCCGTCCTTACTGACCTGTTAAACGATCCGGAAAGACAGGATCAGATCCGTAAGGCAAGCTTAAGCCTTGCGATAAGGGATACAGGTGAGAGGATAACCGAAGCGATCAAGACATCTCTTGGGAATAATCCGTAAACTGATAAAATAGCACTATGGATGACAACGAGTTAGACAAGTTATTCGGAGAGGCATCTGCAGCGGCCAAAGAGCCTTCGGAAGAAGGATCTTCGGATTCTGATGCCTCGGAAAAGGAAGCCGGAGCTGATATCTTTGT
>Ga0310697_10007203_pt1 | contig 10511 bp, 3 predicted proteins | sample 172DNAGHGlowgp2_FD_203883 | JGI IMG/M metagenome (GOLD analysis project Ga0310697, IMG submission 203883) | Sheep rumen microbial communities from Palmerston North, Manawatu-Wanganui, New Zealand - 1728 DNA GHGlow gp2 (v2) (version 2) | ecosystem: Host-associated > Mammals > Digestive system >...
TAGTGCATTAAATAGTGGTAATAGTGGAATTCAGGGAAATATAGTTTATATTAATGACTGGCAAAAAGATTATGATTATTATATGGGTATGAATTTTACGGAAATTACTGGAGCTAAACTTTTACCTTCTGGTACTAATTCTAATAGATATAATGATAATAATTTGATTCCTGTAGAAATTACTTACGATGGTCAAGATATTAATAATGCTTCATTAATAGGACGTATTAGTAATACAGAGACTCAATCTATGATGGTTTATTATAAGTATTATGTTTTAGAAAATAATAAAATTAAGATTGATTTAATAGATAATCCATTTACAAGCAGGCCGAATGGATATGGTTTTCATGGATGGGCTTGTGATCCTGCACAAAATACTAATGGTATTTGTAATTATGCTACTTTATCTTATGATGATGATTATTATCAAAGATATGTAACTATCGATTTATCTTCTTTTGATAAAACTAAAGTTAGAATTCATTTAAATGCTTATTGGATTCCTGCTAAGACTTATACTCTTACTGCAGCATCTGGAACGGGAACTCATAATGTTTTAGATGATGCTTTTGATTTTAAAACAATGACTAATTTACCAACTACGCCTTTATATGTTCAATATCAAGAATACACGAAACATGTAACTTATAGTTTTAAACAAGGAGTTACTTATTATACACGAAATAACAATTATTATAACCAGTATTATGGACAATATAATGATAATACGACATACTATATTCGTGTTTCAAATAATAATTATAGAGAGGCAGTGCGTTCTGAAACTACTGAGGATTTTAACGTTAATATTAATTATTCTTGGGATAATAATTATACTGATACGGTTGAGAATGGTGCAGTAGGTAATAGAACAACCGTTGAATATAGTAAAGCTTATACTTTGTATTATGCGTCTAACGGTAATCATAATAACCAAGAAGGTTATTATACATCCGCTGGTTTACCTTGTGGTGCTAGTAATTGTGGCTCTAGTGCTTATAAATTAATTCAAAGCACAGATTCATTTGCTACTAATTTATATACTACTTATACACCAACTGAGTATAATAATAATCCTACGCATACTAATCCAGTTGAAGGAGATAGATCTTTTACAACTTGTTATTATATGAATGGTACTAATAGAGTAAATGTTGATTGTACTATTTTGTCTAATAATAATTATCGTTATTTTCCTACAAGAGACACTAATATTTTAACGTTGAATTATAATGATAATATTAATCTTACAAATGTTTATTCAACTAGACCATTTACTATTAGTTCAGCACCTTTTGGTACTGGTACTGTACGTACTGTTAGTGGAAGTCTAACAGCAAGAAATGATTTGGTTCTTGAACATGTTCGTACTAGTAGTGCGTTAAGTATAAATGGTGCTGGATATAACTTTAAAGTTGGTAGAGATGTTGCTAAGAATAATGGTACTTATACAGCATCTTCTTTCCTTGGTCAAAGTGGAAATAGTACTGATACGAGATATACTTTAATAGTTGAAAGTGGCGAATATAATGATCTTTATGTAACAAATAATGCTACTCAAACGAATCAAGTAGTTGGAATTATTGGATCAGACTATGATAGAGTTAATGGCGCGAATCCTGATGCTGTTAATGGTGGAGATAATAGAAAATTAAGAATTTATAATCGTTTATATTCTACGGCAGCTGTTTCTAGAACAACTAGTGATTATTCTACACCATTTGCAACAGAATATATCAAGAGTGGATGTATTGGTTGTAATACTTCATATCAATTTAATTCTGATAATAGCAATAATACAGCTGGCGCTTATATGGTGTCTAATCAACAAAACGTCAATGTTTTAGCAACTTCTAGAATTGTTGTTTACGGTGGTTATTTAAAGACTATTCAAGGTGGTGCTGGTTATTCAACTACTAATGCATCTAATGCCGTAGATATAAGAGTTGCCGGTGGTACTGTTGGTACGATATTTGCTGGTGCAAGATTATATAAAACTTATGGAAATAGAATTGTTACGATTACTGGTGGAAATATTTTATTTAACGTATTTGGTGGCAGTAATGCAAATGATGCTGATGATAATGAAGATGGTGTTGGTGACTTCAATAGTTTAGTTTATGTTGGTGGTAATGCTAAGATTGGTGCTACACCAGATGTTAACTATACGAGTAATTATGTTTTATTTGCTAATACAACTGGTAATGTATTTGGTGCAGGTAATGGTAGGAATGGTTATAATGCTGGTGCTGTTAATAACTCCCACGTTGTTATCAATGGTGGAACTATTGAAGGGGATGTTTATGGTGGTGGTAATTATGGAGCCGTTGGTTCTCAAACTTCTGCAATAACATCAACTGTAGTTGAAATACTAAGTGGCTCTATTGAAGGAAATGTATATGGTGGAGCAAATCGTAATGGTGCCGGTGATTCTCCTTCTAATACTTCTGGTTGTTCTTGCGGTGCAGGAAATACAGTTTGTTTAACGGATAGTTATTATATAAGAGGTAATACTGTTACAAATAGTTCGAGAATTTCTAATGGTACATATTATGTTAATTCAACAAGTCTATACGATGGAATGCAAATAAATAGAGCTGGTAATGGTACTAGGTGTAACAATGGTGGTGGATGTATTACATTTACTGATGTTGATTATGGAGATGCATATAATAGTTCAATACAGTATTACACCATAGAATCTCCATGGTGGAGTAATAATTATTATTTGTATTTTGAAAATAATCCTAATACATGTACAGCTAGTACTAGTACTTCGTCAATGAAACACCAAATAACAATAACAATGACTGGTGGAACAGTTAAAAAATCTGTATATGGTGGAGCTAATATTACAGGAAAAGCTTATGCTGATGTATTAATTGATATGATTGGTGGAACTGTTCAGGAAGATGTTTTTGGTGGTGGACGAGGTGAAACCGCAGGTAATAATCATAATTCAAACGCTGTAATGGGTAGTATTGAGGTAAATGCTAAAGGAACTACTATTAGAGATGTTTATGGTGGTAGTGCTTTAGGACGTGTTAATGGAGATGGAGCAGGGGTACAAACTTCTTATACTACAACGGTAAATATAAGTGCTGGTACAATTAACAATGTTTATGGTTGTGGTATGGGAGAAAACACTGCGTTATATCCATATACTAATGGAAAAGCTACAGTAAATGTTACTGGTGGTACGATGAAAAATGTATATGGAGGTAATAATACTTCTGGTACTGCTGTTTATCCTTCAGAAGTTAATTTAACTGGTGGAACTATTAATGAAAATGCTTATGGTGGCGGTAATAACGTAAAACATGGTGATACTAATATTACTTTAGATGGTGCTAACGTTGTAGGCGACTTATTTGGTGGCTCTAATAAACAGGGTGATAATGGTACTACTAACGTTTCTATTAAATCTGGTACTGTTTCAAATGTATTTGGTGGAAATAACGCTGGTGGAACTGTTAGTGTATCTAAAGTTGTTGTTGAAGGAATTACAAATTTAAATGGCGATATTTATGGTAGTGGTCTTAAAGCAGCAACTAATCAAACGAATGTTACAATTAAAAACAATGTTAAATTAAAGAATGCTGAAGGTGTTTATAAAAGTGTTTATGGTGGTGGTAAACAAGCTGCTGCTGCAACAACAAATGTTTTGGTTGAAAATGGTCAAATGTTAGAGGTATATGGTGGCTCTAATGAGAGTGGTATAGTTGATAACTCTTACGTTTATATTTCTAATGGAACAATTGAAAATGTATTTGGTGGAAATAATTCTGACGGAAATACAAAAACGACACATGTATATATAGGTGGAGGAACTATTCATAAACTTGATGAAGAAAATAAACCTGTTGGTGGCGTTTATGGTGGTGGTCAAAAAGCTACTACTACAGTTCAAACCAATGTTTATACTTATGGTGGAAATATTGATGCTATTTATGGTGGTGGTTCTGAAGCTAGTGTTGTGAGTGATTCTAATAATACTGGAACTGGAACTGGTGGAAATAATACTAGTGCTAATACTAATGTATATGTATATGGTGGAACTGTTCCTAATATCTTTGGCGGTTCAAATAAGAGTGGAGAAGTTACAAAAACTAATGTAACAGTTGAAGATACGGCTGTAAATTCTTGTGCTACACGTAATAATGTTTCACTAACTATTCCATGTTATTCTATCCAAGAAAGAACTTTGAAAAGTGATGTCTTTGGTGGAAATAACGCTGGTGGAACTGTTGATGAAACAAATGTTAATATTAAGGATACTGCCAAGTTAAATGATGTCTTTGGTGGCGGTAATGAAGCTGCTGTATTGGTAAAAGCTACTGTTAATATGTATAATGGTGATGCTGAAAACGTTTATGGTGGTGGAAATAAATCATATATTGGAGATGCTATTGAAGAAAATGGTGCGTTTCTAACTAGAAATGGTAATCCAGGAAATACTATCGTTAATATTGCTAATGGTACTGTAAATAAGAATGTTTATGGTTCTGGTAATGCATCATTCGTATTTGGTGAAACACATGTATATATTGGGGACGATGCACGTAATGCTTTGGGTATTAATGCCAATACAAACCCTCAAATCAAGATTAATGGTAATGTATTTGGTGGTTCTGAGACAAACTCAGATGAATCATCAAAATTCGATTACTCATATAATGGTGTTATTGGTTCAACTAATGTATATATAAATGGTAATAATTATAATAATGGTGAAAAAATTCAATTTGCTGGATCTGTTTATGGTGGAGGTAATAACTCTGCTGTAGGTCAAGAAGTTGGTACTAATGCTGGTCCATCTTATATTTATATAAGTAAGTTTGGTTCTAATACTCATACAAATAATTTGAAGTCTATTCAAAGAGGTATGTATGTTTATCTTACAGATTCTGTAATAGAATTTACAGGTGACCGAGATAGAGCTGAGTTAACAATGTTTAGTTATGGCTTTGTCAGGGTAGATAACCTATATTTATTAGGTTCTTCTGGAAATAATACTACTGGTACAACGTTATATATGAATGTTGGTTGTACATATTTAAATGCATACAATAGTGGTACATTCAATACTGATAATGTAGATTCTTATAAGGATAGTACATTTATTCCTCAGACAGTTAGTATTGATAATGGTAATGTTTCTATTGGTAATGCTAATAATAAGTTATTTATGCTTTCAAAAGTATTGTTTGCTGTTACAAAAGAAAAAGCTCCAAGTTATAAGTATAATGGTACTGATGCTGGACCTGTTAAAGGTATGACTTATTTTGGAATGTTCTATAAACGAAATGAATCAAAAGTATTTGGTATTTATGATTATTCTTTAACTAATGCTGGTTATCAACAATTAACTAATGATCAAAAGAAATTGTGTGATCTTTCAACTTCTGATGATGAATGTAAGCCTTATTCATTCGTATATGGTTATCATGAACTTGAAAAAGAAGAACAAAAGAGAACTCATGGTTTCTATTCACATTATGAATCAGAAGAAAATAATGGAATGTATGTTGATTATGTAGATGTTACACCGGTTAATGCTACTTATTATAAGTGGGTATTAGGTAGTGATATTGATATTATCGATGTTTCATTACAAGCTACAAAAGCTTCTGTTGATTCTGCTCAAGCTGTTACAATTACTTTGGATAGTTTGAAAGAAATGGTTGATGGAAATATGGTAGACTGGCATGATGCCAGAATGGATATCTTAGCTATTAATACAGATAACTTTAAGGTTAATAGAAGTGATGTTGTAGATAATGAGCAATGGGATGTTGCTTTAGTAGATAAGAGTAAAATTAAAGTTATTAATACAGATACTAGTTTAACTAAGTATTGTGATCAAGATACTGGTATTTGTGTAGATGGTAATCATACAGTTAGTGATGCTAATAAGTATTTTGCTCTATCAATGGGTACTACACCAACTGGTGGATGGTTAGATATTTATAATACTAAGTTGTATTCACCAGGAAGTGAAATCTTTGGTCGTGATTTCTGTACAGTAAGTACAGGAAGTTGTGTTGGTCATGAAGAATACTTATATGACTCAACAACTAATCCACGTTCTTTATCATTTATGTTGTATTATTCAAAGAATTTGGATTTTGAAGTATCAAGTGCTCCAGATGATGAAGAAATATATGTTATTAATTTAGGTACTGTTACAATTAGAACTTTATTTACTAATTCAAATGGTAATTCAACGTATACGGGATCATCTAGAGAAGTTGATATTAATGTTAATATTGCTTTAGTTGATAACTTAAGTGCTAAGTATGGTGCGGCGATTAATTCAGGTAAGCATTATTCTGTATTTGAACATAATAAACCGACGATTACTGATGATAGTGCATTTAGTATTTATCAAATGATGTCTATGTCATTGAAAGCACCTAATGATCCTACATTAGGTGATGAAGAAAAAACAGTAGAAGATATTTATAATGAAGATGTTTATCGTTATTTAACGACAAACGCTTTGCTTCCTGTTGGAACAACAATTACAATGTTAGATTTGAAGACTGATGAACAATATTATTATGTTGTTGATCAAACAAATCGTAATGCTATAATTCAAAGTCAATGTAATAATAATGTTAGTCAATGTGAAAACCTTGAATATCGTTTAGAGGATTTCATGAGAATGGGAAATGAAGATCCAAATATTAAATATGATGACGATATGAATGGTGTTGATAGTAGTAAATACTTTACTAAAACATCTGCTGATGGAGCCGGAATAGCTGTTGAGGAATTTATCTTTAATGTTGATTTCTCAGGAGTTGAAGAGAGCGATCGTTTAGCAGCTGCTAGTTATTATATGTATTTAGAGACAAGGAATTCAGAAACTAATAAACCGGAGATGACTCCAACTGGTATGCCGGTTCAAAATATGGTATTTACGATTGTTAATAATACTAATTCAGATATTATTACTAGTGGTGGTTTTGTTACTGATAGTGGTTTATCACCTTCAACAACTATTTATAATACTGATGAAGCTATATTAGAGGTAAATACTAGTTTAGTAGTTAGAGATAATAATAACAATGAAATTGTAAATGGTGTTGAAAATACTAACTATAATGATTCTAAGTTAGGTGCAAGAATAACATTCATGCAAGCTGTTAAGAATGACCAAGGTGTAGTTACTGGTTATAACCCAGTTTCAACCAGTTTATTTGGTACGGTTGCAACAATTAATGGTAAACCTTATTATCCACAAGCTGATGGTAGTATTCGATTGAAATTAGCTGGAGTTATGACTAATGTTATTTCTGATATTTCGTTTGATTTCTCTAATTCAGATTTGGAATTTGGTGACTATAAGGTTGTTGTTCAGACTTTCTCATCATATGATGGTTTGTATGAAATAAGTGGTTCACCAATTACAACTAAAGAATATTATTTGACTTTATTAAATAATGATTATGGAATAGATGTTTCTCTTCCACCTGTTCAAATTACTAGAGATTCTAATACTGGAAAAGATAAGAATGGTCAATTAGCGTTAGCATTTGACTTGAAGACTAAGAATGGTTTAGCAGATCCGAATGTAAAAGTTCATTTGGAAAGAAGAGAGTATGGATCAATCTATGCAACTACTTATAAAGAAGTCCCATTAGAAAATATTGCTACTTCACTTTCTGTTGGAGATGGTAATAATGTAATGAATAATACATGTTACAGAACAGATTCTACGACTTCTAAATGTATAGTTTATGATTTGGTAGATTTAGAGAAAAGTTTAACTGTTCAGTCGATGACTGTTAATATGACAATGAAACCTGGTCCTACTGAAGCTGAAATAGCAAATCCAGCAGCAGCCGGATGGAAATCTGGTACGTATAGAGTAGTATTTACGATATACGATGGTGATAAGCCAATTGGTCAGGTTTATGAGTATTTAATAATTAGAAGTCTTGATGTAGATGAAGAGATTGAAGGGAGTTAGTTAAAATGGATGTAAAGATTGAAAGCCTAGCATTTGGTGAACTAATTAATTTGTATGATGCAACTAATTTGTTTGTTGAATATCTAGAGGCTGAAGAAAATACTGAAATAGAAAAGAGGAGTAAATAATGGTAAAGAGATTAGAGGATGTAAATCATGAGATTGATGTAGCTAAAGAAGTATTAGATAGTATGCCTAAAAATAATGCTAAAAATTTAGCTGCATATAAGAAAAAAGTACAAGAATTGAAGGAAGAATATACTGGAATGAGAGATGAAGTTCTTGCCGAAATTAGAAGACGTGCTAGTAAAACTTTAAATACTCAACCATCTCCTCGATTAGAATTAGTTAAAAAGGAATTACAGGATTATGAAGAGTTAAGTCTCTTCAATCCTGTAAATACTCCTTTCGAAAAATTAGGCTTTGATACATTACTATATAGTATTACTCATTATTACAAGACAGATTTAGCTTCTGTTAATGCTGATATTAAGGAAGCATTTGCTAGGTTTGAAGCCGCTGGAGTACCAATAACTGAGAATGATTTTATATATAGTAATTATGCAAGAAAGTATATTAGAGAATTATTAAAAGACGACAATATAGATCGTATGAAAGATGTTTTTGAAGACTTACACTGGAAATGTCCTGATGTTATCTCACATATTGAAACAAGTTTAAGAATAATCTTTAATAAGAATATTAAAAGTTTTGAAAAATATATTGAAACTAAACAAAAAGATATCGTTATGGATAATCTTAGTTATGATGATTATGTAATTAAGAGAAATAATTTGGCTAGAGAATTGAATGATTTAGAACTATATGATGAAGCTGTTATTATTAAGAGATTCATGGATGGTGAATTGATTTTAAGTGACTTTAGTCCTGTTAGTGTAAGTAAGTGTTATTCAAGATTCTTGGGCGATAACTGTGATGTAAGTAAGGGTAGAGCTAAGAAGGATGATTTTAGAAATTTATATCATAATCTAAATGAGTATAAATACTATTTAAAATTCAAGTATCTATTAGATGATTTTAGAAAAAAATATGCTGAAAGAGATGCTCATAAAGACGATTTAGCTCGTGTTACTAAAGAAATTAATACTTTGGTTGATGAATTAGTTAAATTGACTAGTGAAATCAATGAAGGCTCTACAAAAGGCTTCTTATTCTTTAGAAAGAAAGTTGATATTGAACAACATTATTTAACTGTTAATGAAAAAGTTAAAGAGTTAGATGCAAAATATGAAGAATATGATAAAGCTTTGGTTTATAGTAAGTTAAATGAGTTTATTACTGATACTTCTACTATTTATGATGTATTTAGATTTGTTGTTTCATATAAAGGATATTTAAGAGCTTGTATTAAGGAAAATGTAGAAGATGCTGATATTAAGAAAGTTAAAGAAACTGTTAAAGAATTTGATGCTTTCTTATCAGATCCTAATATAAGTGTTTTGAATAATCTAGCATTTACTGTTGAAAATGATGTTGCTTTAATAATTATTGATCACTATAAGTTGTTAGAAATTTCCTTAAATATGGATGAATTAACTCCTGAAGGTATTGATGGATTAAAACAAGCATTAGAAATTATCAATATTAGTAATTCTTTAGAAGAATATGATTTAAGTATTGATTATATTGAAAACTTATTTGAAGCAAAAAAAATAATTAATTCTAATAAATAAGACCATTTTTGTGGTCTTATTTTTGATTGAAAGAATTGCATTATTATGATAAAATTAGTATGGTGATAATATATGAAAAGTACGGTAAAGTCAATATTGAAAGTTTTATTAGTTGTATTTCTTATTATATATTTAGGCGTTGAAGTGTTTGTAACTGTTTGTTTACTAAATTTTAATGATCAAAGAATTACAGAATTGGGTAAAAAATCATTGATTATAGTTGATGCAGATCTTTCAAAGGATTATAAAAAGGGAGATTTGCTTGTTGTTACTAAGAATCCCGGAGAAGATGTAGATAAAGGAGATTCGATTTTTTTCTATAATCCTTCAGAAGATTTTGTTGTAAATTATGCTGAAGTAACAAATGTATTAAAATCTAATGAATACTATACCTATATTGTTGGAAATGATTATAACGTTTATTATGATTATTTTATTGGTAAGAGTGTTAAGAAGTATTCTGGTGTTGGTAAAGTGTTATCATTATTAGAATCTAAATATGGATTCTTGGCATTAATAATATTACCAACAATGGTTGCAATTATATTTGAATTATATGCAATTATTATAGAAATTATAGAACTTAAGAAAGAGGCATAGTTATGAATAGGAAGGTTAAGATATTAATCGTATTAGCTTTCTTATTTCTAGTAGTTCTTATAGGATCTTATTCTTATAGTAAGTATAGATCAGATGTTACTGGTGCTGTTTCAGCTGATGTTGCAAAATGGAACATTACTGTTAATGGCTGTAACATTGTTGATCCTGATACAACGAATAGTGCTTGTTTTGCATCTAAAGTAAATGAAGATGATACAGTAACGATTTTAAGAAATT
>Ga0310697_10007204_pt1 | contig 10510 bp, 9 predicted proteins | sample 172DNAGHGlowgp2_FD_203883 | JGI IMG/M metagenome (GOLD analysis project Ga0310697, IMG submission 203883) | Sheep rumen microbial communities from Palmerston North, Manawatu-Wanganui, New Zealand - 1728 DNA GHGlow gp2 (v2) (version 2) | ecosystem: Host-associated > Mammals > Digestive system >...
TTTTGCTTTTGGAGACGGTTGGGATTCGAAGCCGCGTCAAAAAAAAGCCCCAGTGGGGCTTTTTTAGCGGCATGGGCAGAATCCCACCCCGGCGGGCACGCGAGTATTTGGGGGCCGGGTGGTTTTGTTTTGGCTATTGGAAGACGGTGAGGATCCGAACAAGCTTGACAGATTACCCCCGCAGCCTTTATACTACTTCTAGCAAAACAAAGGAGCACTTCATTCAAGGCATGCGCAACTGATCGATTTTGAACGCTACATTATTCCTGCGGCATCATGGTGTCGCTTTGTATGTGCGCTCAAAGGATCACGACCGCAGGCTTTTTCTATTCTGCCGGTGAGTTTTGAGCGCGGAAACCGGAGGCAGATATGCTGCAAATCAGAAATGTTACTATACGTTCGAAAAAGGATGATCGTCTGTTGGCAGACGACCTCTCTTTCACGCTGCATAAAGGCGAGCGAGCGGCTCTCATCGGCGAGGAGGGCAACGGAAAGTCCACCCTGCTGAAATGGATTTACGATCCCGATTTGGTGGAAAGCTACGCTGAGGTCCGTGGTCAGCGGATCATAGACGGCAAGATGGGATATCTTCCCCAGGAGCTGCCGGCAGAGGAGAAGGTTCTGCCTGTCTGCGCCTACATGGAGGGCGTCTGCGGGTTCTATGCCCTGTCCCCCAGGGAGATCAACGACGTGGCTGATCGCCTTGGCCTCTCCCCCACCCTGTTCGAGGAAGCGCGGCCCCTGGATACCCTTTCCGGCGGCGAACGGGTGAAGGTCCAGATGGCCGGGCTGCTCCTGAGCCGATGCGATATCCTGCTGCTGGACGAGCCCTCCAACGATTTGGACATCGAGACCCTGGAATGGCTCTCCGGCTTTATGAACGCTTTTCCCGGAGCCATCCTCTATATCTCCCATGACGAGGTCCTTTTGGAGGAAACGGCTGACGTGATCATCCACCTGGAGCAGGTGCGCCGCAAAAGCATCTGTCGATCAACCGTGTCCCGGGAAGGGTATCGGACGTATATGGAGAAACGGGAACGGCAATTCGCTCATCAGGAACAGCAGGCCAGATTTGAAAAAGCAGATTTTCAGAAAAAGAAGGACCGGTATCTGTCCATCTACAACGCTGTGGAGCACGCCCAAGATTCCATCAGCCGGGGTGATCCCTCCGGGGGCCGGCTGCTGAAGAAGAAGATGCACGCCGTGAAGTCCATGGGACGCCGTCTCGACAAGGAGGAGGAAAGCCTGACCCAGCTTCCTGAGGCGGAGTGGGCCATCCTCCCGAAGTGGGAGCCGGGCATCGAGCTGAGCCGAGGCAAGGTGGTTTTGGACTATGTGCTGGACGAGCTTTGCGTCGGGGACAGGGTCCTGTCCCGGGACGTGCGGCTGAAGATCGTAGGCCCTCTAAAGATATGCATCCTGGGTCCCAACGGCTGCGGCAAGAGCACCCTCATTGACCGGATCGCCCGGGAGCTTCTTGCCCGCAAGGATATACGATGCACCTACATGCCCCAACGCTACGGGGAGGGCGTCAGCTATTCCATGCTGCCAGAAGAATTCCTGGCCCCGGACGGGGATAAGGAAAGCGTGACGAAAGCGCGCATCTATCTCGGCAGCATGAAGTATACAACGGACGAAATGACCCATGCCGTCAGCGATCTTTCCGGCGGTCAGCGGGCCAAACTTCTGCTGCTCAAAGCCATATTGGATAAGAGCAACGTCCTGCTCCTGGACGAGCCAACGCGCAATTTCAGCCCTCTCTCCTGCCCTGCCGTCCGCAAGCTTCTCCGTGAGTTTCCCGGTTGTATTCTTGCTGTTTCCCACGACCGGAAGTTCATAGAGGAGGTCACGCCCGTGCTGTATTCCCTTAGGGAAGACGGATTGCACCGCATCTATCGGTAACAAAAAGGAGGCGCCCTTCAGACGCCTCCTCAATTCTCTCAGCCTGTTATTTCGCCATGCGGAAAATATTGGCCATGTCCTCTTCGTATAAGGTCATGGCGCTGCCTACCTTGCCGCCGGTGGCCAAAGCGCAGTTCTTGGCCAGGAGCCGTATCTCATCCTCCGAGATCTCCTTGCCCAGCAGCTCGCGAATGGTCACGGGCATGCCGATGGACCTGAAGTAGTCTTCCATGGCCGCGATGCCCTTCAGGGCCACATCCTCGTCGGTTCCCTCCTTTGCCACGCCCATGACGTTCACGGCAAACTTGACGAACCGCGGCAGACAGTTCCTGTACACATACCTCGCCCAGCTGGGCCAGACGGCGGTGAGACCCGCTCCGTGAGTGACTCCGTAGAGAGCGCCCAGCTCATGCTCCAACCGGTGGGAAGCAAAGTCGTTTCCGTCGTTGCCGCAGCCGGTGAGGCCGTTGTGGGACAGGCTCCCCGCCCACATAATCTCGGCCCGAGCCCGGTAATTCTGGGGATCCTTGTGAAGAACGGCAGCGTACTGCATGACCGTGCGCAGGAGCCCTTCCGCCAGGGCGTCGGTGATATCCAGTTTGCTGCCGTTGGTGAAGTACCGTTCCAGGGTGTGCATGAGGATATCGGAGCAGCCCGCGCAGGTCTGATAGTCAGGTAGGGTCATGGTGAGTTCCGGGTTCATTATGGCGAACTTGGGCCGGCACAGATCGCTGTTATAGCCCCGCTTCTTATCCTCGTAGGAGATGACGCTGCTGTCGCTCATTTCGCTGCCCGAAGCGGCGATGGTCAGCACGGTCCCGATGGGGAAGCAGCCCTTCGCTGTGCGGGTATGCTCATAGAGGTCCTTCACGTCGAATTCGGGTTCGGCGAGAGCGTAGGCGATAGCCTTGGCCGAGTCGATGACGGAGCCGCCGCCCACAGCCAGGATAAAGTCCACGCCGTTGGCCTTGGCGAGCTCGATTCCTTCATACACCTTCGAAAGCTGGGGATTGGGCACCACGCCGCCCAGCTCCACATGGAAAATGCCGGCTTTATCCAGCGAATCCTTCACCCGGTCGATGAGACCGGAGCGCACGGCGCTGCTGCCGCCGTAATGGATGAGTACCCGGCTGCCGCCGAAGGCGCGGACCAGTTCCCCCGTCTTCTCCTCCGTCTTCCGGCCAAAGACCACTTTGGTGGGCGTATACAGTGTAAAATCTCCGTTCATAGACAGCCTCCCTGTTAAAGATGTTACCAGTATATCCTATGGCTCTTCTGTTTTCAAATCTTTTTGTGCGTTTTCCAAAAAGAATAATCCGTTATCATATATTATTTCGCTCGGCCCTGTTTTTTGTGAGATTCTGAAATTCATGGCTGTACAAATTACTTTTTTTCTGATAAAATATGTGCAACGTTTTAATGTGCGATAGTATTTTCATTCAAATTTCGCTGCAATGAAACGAACGATCCAACGGATTGTAAGGCCACAGGTCTGCAATAAAACCTACAAACAGGAGGAAGTATCTTAATGAAACGCTTTTTGGCAATCGTGATGTGTCTGGTGATGGTTCTCGCCATCGTTGGCTGCAAGGGCAGCCAGCCGGCCGAAGAGCCCGCAAAGAAAGTCAAGGTTGGCTTCATCTGCCTCCATGACGAGCAGTCCACCTACGACCTGAACTTCATCAACGCCGCCAAGGCCGCCTGCGAGAAGCTGGGTGTCGAGATGGTCCTGAAGACCGGCATCAACGAGGACAACAGCTGCTACGAGACTGCCGCCGATATGGCCAGCTCCGGCTGCATCGCCGTCTTCGCCGACAGCTTCGGTCATGAGGACTACATGATCCAGGCCGCTAAGGAGTTCCCCAACGTTCAGTTCTGCCACTCCACCGGCACCAAGGCTCACACCGAGAACCTGCCCAACTACCACAACGCCTTCGCGGCCATCTATGAGGGCCGTTACCTGGCGGGCGTGGTCGCCGGCATGAAGCTCAATGAGATGATCGCCGCCGGCCAGTTCACCGCTGAGGAAGCCAAGGTCGGTTACGTCGGCGCCTTCACCTACGCCGAGGTTATCTCCGGTTACACCTCCTGGTTCCTGGGCGTTCGGTCTGTGTGCCCCACCGCCACCATGGAAGTCACCTTCACCGGTTCCTGGTATGATCCCACCGCCGAGAAGGAAGGCGCTCAGAAGCTGATCCAGGGCGGCTGCAAGCTGATCAGCCAGCATGCCGACTCCATGGGTGCTCCCTCCGCCTGCGAGGAAGCCAAGATCCCCAATGTTTCCTACAACGGCAGCACCAAGGAAGCCGGTCCCAACACCTACCTGATCTCCTCTCGTATCGACTGGGAGCCCTACTATGAGTACGCCATCACCGCGGCCATGAACGGCACCCCCATCGACACTGATTGGACCGGCACCATCGCCACCGGCTCCGTCAAGCTCACTGACCTGAACGACAACGCCGGCGTCGTTGCCGCTGGCACCAAGGAGAAGCTGGCTGAGGTCCAGGCTGCTCTCGAAGCCGGCACGCTCCATGTGTTCGATACCGCCACCTTCACCAAGGACGGCGCGCCCCTGACCAGCTACATGGCTGACGTGGACACCGATCCCGCCTACACTCCCGACACCGAGGTCGTCAAGGACGGCTACTTCCATGAGTCTGAGTACCGCAGCGCCCCCTACTTCGATCTGCAGATCGACGGCATCACGCTGCTGGATACCGCGTTCTAATCCACCCTCAATTGACCATGACGGGCTGTCTTCGGACGGCCCGTCTTTTCTTTTTTGTTACCTGCCGTTCTCATTTTTTGTTTACAAAAAGCATGGTATATGGTAAAATTTTTTAGATCGAGCTCGGCACTGCAGGTTTATTCGCTCGATGGAAAGGATGCCCGCCTTGGAAGCTGTAAAAAACGCTATCAAAATGGAGGGGATCACGAAGCGCTTCGGCAGCGTGGTCGCCAATAACGCCATCAATCTGGAGTTGCATGAGGGGGAAATACTGTCTCTGCTGGGAGAGAATGGCAGCGGCAAGACCACTCTGATGAATATGCTTTCCGGCATATACTATCCGGATGAAGGCCAGATCTACATCCACGACAAGCCTGTGACCATCGCCTCCCCCAAGGACGCCTTCGACAACGGCATCGGCATGATCCATCAGCACTTCAAGCTGGTGGACGTCTTCACCGCCACGGAAAACATCATCCTGGGCCTCAACGAAGACGGGAAGATGAATCTGAAGGAGGCCGGGAAGCGGATCAAAGAAATCAGCCAGAAATACGGCTTCGAGATCGATCCTGAGCAGAAGGTCTACAATATGTCTGTCTCACAGAAGCAGACCGTAGAGATCGTGAAGGTGCTGTACCGGGGCGCGGACATCCTGATCCTGGACGAGCCCACCGCTGTGCTGACCCCGCAGGAGACGGACCGGCTCTTCGCCGTCATGCGGAACATGCAGAAGGACGGCAAGTCACTCATCATCATCACCCATAAGCTTCACGAGGTGCTGGACGTCTCCGACCGAGTAGCCATACTGCGCAAGGGAGAATACATCGGCGACGTGCTCACTAAGGACGCCGATCAGCAGAGCCTTACCGACATGATGGTAGGCCGCGCGGTGAGTCTGAACATCAACAGGCCGTTGCCGGTGGACCCCAAGCCCCGCTTGGAGGTGAAGGGCCTGACGGTCTACGATGAACTGGGCGTCAAGCGTTTGGACAACATCAATTTCACTGCCTACAGCGGCGAGATCCTGGGCATCGCCGGTGTAGCCGGGTCCGGCCAGCGAGAGCTTTTGGAAGCCATTTCCGGTCTCTACCCCATCGCCCAGGGCTCCATCATATACCATAATCCAAAGACAAACCAGACAGGCGATCTCGCCGGCAAGGACCCCCTGGAAATCCAGAAGGCGGGCATCTCCATGGCATTTGTTCCCGAGGATCGATTGGGTATGGGCCTTGTGGGCTCCATGGGCATGACTGGCAACATGATGCTTCGCTCCTGGCGCAAGAATAAGGGCATGTTCCTGGATAAGAAGGAGCCGGAGCGGGTGGCCAACGAGGTCTGGAAGGAGCTGGAGGTCGTTACCCCCAGCATCGACTTCCCCGTGCGCCGGATGTCCGGCGGCAACGTGCAGAAGGTTCTGGTGGGCCGGGAGATCGCCCAAGATCCCGCGGTGCTCATGACGGCCTACGCGGTCCGAGGCCTGGACATCAACACCTCATATACCATCTACAACCTGCTTACCGCCGAAAAAATGAAGGGCGTAGCAGTCATCTATGTGGGCGAGGACCTGGACGTGCTGCTGGAGCTCTGCGATCGACTGCTGGTCCTTTGCGGCGGACAGGTTTCCGGCGTGGTGGACGCCAGAACCACCGACAAACGGCAGGTCGGCGTACTGATGACCCGTGTGGGAGGAAAGAACAATGAAGAATAAGCTCACTCTGTTCCACATCGTCAAGCGGGAAGCCCTTCCCTGGTACCGTGCATGGATGATCCGAGGCGCGGCGATCCTGCTGGCTCTGATCATGTGTTCCATCGTCACGGTCATGGTCACGGGACTCAATCCCCTGTCCCTCTACAAAACCATGTTCTACGGTGCTTTCGGCACCGAGCGCAAGACCTGGGTCCTGTTCCAAAAGCTGGCAATCCTGTTGGGCATCTCCCTGGCGGTGACCCCCGCCTTCAAGATGCGGTTCTGGAACATCGGCGCCGAAGGCCAGGTCATGGCTGGCGCATTGGCCTGCGCCACCGTGATGATCACCCTGGGCAACACCATCAAATCCAATTGGCTGATGCTCCTCATTATGCTGGTGGTCAGCGTGGGTGCCGGCGCTCTGTGGGGCTTTTTGCCCGCCTTCTTCAAGGCGCACTGGAACACCAACGAGACTCTGTTCACCCTTATGATGAATTACATCGCCATCCAGCTGGCTGCCTACTTCATCATCATTTGGGAAGTTCCCAAGGGCTCCGGCAAGATCGGTATGATCAACCAGAACACCCAAATCGGCTGGCTCCCCTATATCGGCGGCAAGCAATACGCTATTGTCATCATTTTGATCGCTATCATGACCGTGCTGCTGCATATCTACCTCAAATACAGCAAGCAGGGCTATGAGATCGCCGTGGTGGGCGAAAGCGAGCGCACCGCCCGGTACGCCGGCATCAAGGTGGAATGGGTCATCATTCGGACCATGGTCCTTTCCGGCGCCCTGTGCGGCTTCATCGGCATGCTGCTGACCGGCGGCACGGATCACACCCTGTCCACCGATCTCGTGGGCGGCCGAGGCTTTACGGCGGTCATGGTGTCCTGGCTGGCCAAGTTCAACCCCATCGTCATGATCCTGACCAGCTTCCTGCTGGTGTTCCTGCAGCTGGGTGCCAAGGAGGTGGCCACCAGCTTCTATCTGAACGAATCCTTCTCCGAGATTTTGACGGGCATCATCCTGTTCTTCATCATCGGTTGCGAATTCTTCATCACCTATAAGATCCAGTTCGCCAAGAGCGGTAAGGAGGCATAACGATGTTGAACTTTCTTGTGACCTTTATTCCGCGGGCCATCATCCAGGGCATCCCCCTGCTGTACGGCAGCACCGGCGAGATTTTAACGGAGAAATCCGGCAACCTGAACCTGGGCATCCCGGGCATCATGTATATGGGCGCTATCTCCAGCGTCATCGGCGCCTTCTACTATGAGACCTTCACCCCTAAGGGCGGCATGAACCCTGTGTTGGCGGTGCTGATTCCCCTGGTCTGCTGCCTGATCGGTTCGTTCCTTACCGGTCTTCTCTACTGTTTCCTGACCGTCACACTGCGAGCTAATCAAAACGTCACCGGCCTTGCCATCACCACCTTCGGCGTGGGCTTCGGCAACTTCTTCGGCGGCTCGTTGATCAAACTCTCCAACGCGGAGGTCCCCGCCATCGTATTGGGCGGCACCAGCGGCTATATCAAGGCAAGCCTGCCCTTTGCGGATAAGCTTGGCTGGTTCGGTCAGGTGTTCCTGTCCTACGGCTTTCTGGTGTACCTGGCCATCATCATCGCCCTGGTGGCCTCCTACATCCTCAAGCGCACCCGTACGGGCCTGCATCTGCGGGCTGTCGGTGAAAGCCCCGCTACGGCGGACGCCGCCGGCATCAATGTAGTGAAATACAAATACGTAGCTACCTGTGTGGGCAGCATGATCGCAGGTCTTGGCGGTCTCTATTACGTGCTGGACTACTCCAACGGCATCTGGTCACACAACGCATTCGGCGACAGAGGCTGGCTGGCAATCGCCCTGGTCATCTTCACCATCTGGCGGCCCAGTGTCAGCATCCTGGCGTCCATCCTCTTCGGCGGCTTGTATATCCTCTATCTCTACATTCCCACGGGCATGGAGATGGCCATCAAGGAGATTTACAAGATGTTCCCCTACATCATCACCCTCCTGGTGCTGATCATCGTGTCTCTGCGCAAAAAGCGTGAGGACCAGCCTCCTATGTCCCTGGGTCTCCCCTACTTCCGCGAAGAGCGGTAATCCAAAATACGTCAAAGCAGCAGGCTCCGGGCCTGCTGCTTTTTCATGCTTTATACTTTTATTCTCCGTCCTGAATATGGAAACCCTGCTCCCACAGGAACCGGACAGCCAGCTCCGGCCAGTCCATGACCCCGTCGCTGACGAGCGGCAGGTTGTCCCGCCGATACACCAAATCGTCCGCCGTGGCAAGGCCGTGTCGGCCTGCGGCGAACACATGCAGGGAAAAGGGTACGTCCTTCTCCGCCAAGGCCGTGGCGAGGCGCATCGTACCGTCTGCGGGCACAGAATCATCCGTCCGGGTATGCCATAAAAACACAGGCATCATATCCCGGCGCACCAGTCTGTCCAGGGAGAGCCGATCCTTCAGCGCTTGGTCCTCCCCACAGAGATTGTCAAAGCTTTCTCCATGGGTTCGACCATAGGAAGCAGACACGGGGTAACACAGAACGAGAGCGTCGGGCCGAATCGTATCAGGAGAGGCGATGTCCGCTACCTCGGGCGCGTCGTACAGCGTTCCCAGCGTTCAGCACAGGTGCCCCCCGGCAGAGAAGCCCAGAGCGGCCACATGTTTGGTGTCGATGTGGAGCCGGTAAGCGTTTCTGCGAATAAACGTCATGGCCATAGCCGCCTCCCGAAGCGCTACGGGAAAACGAGCCGGTGCGCAGGTATAGTTCAGGATAAAGCAGGAAAAGCCCCGGCTGAGAAAACGCATGGCCACAGGCTCCGCCTCCCGAGGTGAAACCCACCGATACGCGCCGCCGGGCATGATGAGAACGGCCGGGAATCGACGGTCAGGATCGACCTTCGCGATAGGTTCTAAGGCATAAACCGTGAGCTGACCGCCGCCAAACCGTGCCCTCTCAGGATAAAGATCGTATAGATTTGCCGTTTCGATATGCATCATCGAAGGGCCGCCATGACCAGAAGTCCGGCAAGAGCGCAGACCAGCTGCACGATGCAGAAGCGGAATACGGTCTGGGTGTCGGACCAGCGGCGCTTTTTCCGGGCCTCATCGTGAAGAGGCGTCAGCAGCCACATCATAAAGGTCTTGCTGTGAAAGGTGCGCATGATCGCCAGCTTTAAAAGTCCCAGCCCGCCGTCCAGCAAAATGACGATGGCGAAGGGCAGGCACAGCAGAAAGTTTCCGGTCAGCAGCACCAGGATGCCCATGAACAGGCCGATGGCCCGGCTGCCCGCGTCGCCCATCATAATGAGGCTGGGCGAGGCGTTGAACAGCAGGTAGGCAAGAACACAACCTATGAGTGTCAAGGCAGATACAGACCACGCAGGGCCCTCACAGAAGGCATACAGCGCATAGCCCAAAGCCCCCAGGGCGATGACGGACAGTGAGCCGAAATGGCCATCCACCCCGTCGGCGCAGTTGCAGCAATTGATGAACGCCCACAGCAAGAACAGGGCGATGGGGGCGAACAGCCACCAGGGCAGATTTACCCTCCAGCCGAAGACGGTGAAGGCATATTCGGTATGGGTGTTCATGAAGGTTATGAGGGCCAGCAAGCAGATCGCAAGGTCCAGCAATCCCTTCTTAAGCTCGCCCCAAGGCAGATCCGATCGGTCGTCCAGATACCCGGTCAGCATGGCGGCCAGGGTCAAAAACAGGTATGCACACCGTTCCCAGGAAAAAGGCGTCACCAGGAGCGTCACTGCAGCGAATACGGGGATGAACACCACGCCGCTGCCCCGTGCCTTGCCCTTGGATTTTTCGCCGCCCACTGCGTAGGCTCGGCCGTGATCCTGAGGCAGCTTGTCCCGAAAGAGAGCGATCAGCGCCGTGCTCAGAGCGAACCCGAGCAGCAGCCCCACCAGCGCGGAGATGGGTGTAGCAGCCAGCATGGCGATTCCTCCCTATTAGAACAGCTTCAGGGTGTATTGATGGGGGAATGGCTTGATGTCCCAAATGTCCCTGGCATAGTCCAGCACCGTGCGGTCCGAGGAGAAATACCCGGCGCTGGCGGTGTTCATAAGAGCTTTACGGCCAAAGGACAGAGGATCCTGGGTGTCATAGATGGCATCCAGCTTCCTGTCGATATAGGGAAGCAACTCGTAGAGTACGAAGTAGTAGTCCG
>Ga0310697_10007205_pt1 | contig 10509 bp, 12 predicted proteins | sample 172DNAGHGlowgp2_FD_203883 | JGI IMG/M metagenome (GOLD analysis project Ga0310697, IMG submission 203883) | Sheep rumen microbial communities from Palmerston North, Manawatu-Wanganui, New Zealand - 1728 DNA GHGlow gp2 (v2) (version 2) | ecosystem: Host-associated > Mammals > Digestive system >...
GTTATCCCGCTTACCCAGCATGAGTCCAGCAATGTGTGGAAACACATCCTGCTCTTCATGCTGGAAATGGGTAACTACCTCCCTCTTGTATTCCTGAAAGAAACTAATGAGCACCTTGCCGATACGCCCTCCTAATTTGGCGGCGATAGCATCCAGGTGGCGCTCGATGTGAGGCATGCGCTTATCGACATAATACCTGTGGGATTTCTCCAGATAAGGCACCAGTCCGGCCATGTCGGTTCCCAGTATCGTGGCAGTCGAAGGGATGTAATTGTTAAAGGTGTAAACATTACAGATGAGCAGGAAGAAGGCGGTATCGACCCCACTGTCTTGACACACGTCGGCTATCGATCGATCACCAAATCCCAGGGAGATGCCGAGCCTGGTCAATAACGTGAGCAGGGAAGGATGGGCTGTAATCAGATCACTCAACCGGCTTTCACTTGAAAAAAGATAAGATTTCATATTCATTTAGTTTTTTTTGGTCGCTAGTCATTTGTCGCGCGGTGGATTACCTTGAGGCGTCAAGCCCCCTCCGTAGATGATGAAGCGGCTGATGTCCCACGCTTGCCGCAAGTGGGGCGTGAGCGTTGAGATGCTGTCACCAATCACCGACATGTTACGCGGATAAATCGCGCCCTTGACAGGATAACGCAAGATGCTATATCCCAGGCCCTTCCAGTAATAGCTGTTTGCTCCCATCACATCAAGCAAGGTGGGGAAAACATCGATTTGGCCTATTACCGATTCATAACGCAGGGTCGTGTCGGTGCCACATATTATCAGAGGTATGCCCCAATCCCTAGGCTCGGCGACACTGTCGTGAACGCCGATAATGCGGTTATAGTAGAGTTGGGTATGGTCACTGACAATGGCAAACACCGTGTTGCGTGCCAGCCCCATGTCACGCACATCATCGATGAGCGCACCGATGCAGCTATCGGTGAGGTTAACACAGTTGAGATAGCCACGAGCCTCGGCATTGAGGGTGTCGCTATCAAGGATCCAGGAGTGGCGCACCTTGTCACGAGGATAAGGCGTGTGCATCGTCATCGTCACCATCTCCAGAAAGAAAGGCTGGCGCAACTGCGGTATCAAGCGTGTGGCAAAGTCGGTGAGCGCGGCATCATCCACCCCATGGTGGCGCTTGAATGCCCCATCGGCCATCAAGTGTTCACGGGTGTACAGGCTATCGAAACCATAGGTGTGCGATGTCACACTCTGGTTCCAATTGACACCAGGAGTGCAGATGATTTCACGGCAATCATAACCATCAAGCGCTTCGGCCAGCGATGGATAGGGGCCATTACCCCAATTGACCGCCACCACCCCGTCGCGCAATGGCAACAGACCCGTGTTATAGATAAAATGGGCATCGCTGGAGTGGCCATGACTGGTCTGGAACATCACGTGGGGAGCATAGATGACACTGTCGCTGGCAACCAGGCGGTTCATGACCGGAGTGACCTCCTGCCCGTCCACCTCCATGCCAATGGGCCACGTGTGCAACGATTCCACAATGATGAACACCAGGTTGCGTCCAGGGGACTTGCAATAGGGGTTATCGGTGTAATGAGGGGTGTCATGGGCGATAAAACGCTGAGCCATAGCCCGCTGCTCATCGGTAACCGTGTGAGACACCAGCAATTCCTCATACATGGAAAAAGCCATGTAGGGGAGCAAGCCATTGTGGGCATAATAGGCCTTGTTACTGAAGTTGTGCAGGAAGCGGTTCTCAAAAGTCTGGTTACCAAACAAGTATCCCCAAGCGCCGATAATCCCACAGACAATCAGTGTATAGAAAAAGCCCTTGCAACGATGTTCGGTAGCCGTCACACCCTTCTTGCCGAGTAAACACGTCACAATGAGCAGCAAGTAGGGAACCACAACGAGCAAGTCCCGCCACCGCAACAGCTGCACCGTGCTGGCCGCCAGGGTGGAATTGATGTTGCTGGTCAATGTCATACTCCGCCATGGCATCAGGTCATCATAAGCACGGCAGTAGCACATCTGCATCTCACACCACACCACCAGCAGTGTTAAGGGTATCCACACCAGCCAACGCCAGCGGCGGCCCAACAACCAGTAGGGCGAGAGCAACAGCAAGGCATTGGCTATCGAAATAGCGACAAGGTGCCACTCGTGCAACATCTTCCCCACTCCACTATACTGGGTGTCAAGAGCGACCACAAAACATTGCCATGCGGCCACCGCCACGCACAAGACAAAGAAGATTGTCCCATAGCGACCGATATGTCTTGAATCCCTCTCCATTGCTTAAATGGCTTAAAAAACAACCAGGTTAATCAAGTCTATACCTTCTTGATAATGTGGGAAACCACCCCCCACACCTGGAAATTGTTGTCTTCAATCACCTTGATTTCGGGGAAAGAAGAGTTAGCAGGAGTAAGATACACGCCATCTTCCCTCATGCTCAATCGCTTAACGGTAAAATCGCCGTCGATGAAACAAACGGTGATACTGCCGTCATGAGGCTTGATAGAGCGGTCGATGATGAGCAAATCACCCTCGTTGATTCCAGCATCGACCATCGAGTTGCCAATCACACGGGCACAAAAGGTGGCAGCCGGATTGGAGATGAGCGCACGGTTCAAGTCGATGGTGTCGGCATACTCCCCTTGAGCCGGACTGGGAAATCCAGCCTGCAAACGTCCCTCAAAGAATTGCAGCCCCGAGGATTTCTCCTGGGGCTTCACTTCCGATATCTTGATCTGATTCATAGCAGGTCACACTTTTACAATCAAGCCATCATAAGCCAGTTCAACGTTGTTCGGCAAGAACTGGGGTGAGTCGGCATGCAGTCCCATGCGGTCGCTCATGTGAATGAGCAAAGCGCGGCCAGGCTTGACCTGCTCAATAACGGCAAGCGTCTCGTCAAGGCACATGTGGGACAAATGGCCAGCCTCCTTGCGCAAGGAGTTGATCACCAACAAGGGCACTCCCTTGAGTCCCTCGAGGACCTCGGGAGCAATGGTCTTGGCATCGGTAATATAGGCCAAGGGCCCGATACGGAAACCACAGATGGCCAGCTTGTAGTGCATCACGGGAATCGGCTCGACCCTCACCCCCTCGACCAGGAACGGCTCGTTACCGAAGACGTGCTCCTCGAACTGTGCCACTCCAGGATAAGGATGCTGGGAGAAACAATAGGGAATGCGCTTGTGCAGGTTATCCAAGACATCGGCACGGGCATAGACGGGGAAAGGGTGCTCAAAGCAATAGACCCTCAAGTCATCAAGGCCCGCGACATGGTCATAGTGGATGTGGGTGAGCAACACCGCATCCAGGTTATCGTCACTGGCACGCAACATCTGTGTGCGGAAATCGGGTCCACAATCGATGAGTAGCCTCGCCCCTTGATAGCGAACAATCGCCGATGTCCTCAACCGATGGTCCCGCGGGTCGTCACTCATGCACACGGGGCATTTGCATCTCAACATGGGCACACCGGTCGAAGTTCCAGTTCCTAAAAATTCTATTTCCAGCGTTGTCAAGTTCATCATTTCCTGAATTGATGCAGCAAGCCATCCACAAAGAACAGATATGACCCGCCATCATAATACCAATATTCCCTCATTCCCGACTGGTCGGGATTCTCATTAATGCGCTTGGGACTGCCGAGGGCCAGTCGGCACTCCTCCTTGGTCATGCCGGCGACCACCTGGGCCCGTGTGATGTATTCCCAGTTTGTGTCTGAAATCCCGGGGTAAGCCAGATGAGGGTCGGTCGAAACAAACAAAGCATCAAAACTACGCCCCTGCATGGACGAAGAGTCGTCGCTCATCCACACCATGGCTTGTTGACGCGTGTCGATGGTGGTGAAAATCACCCGCAATGGCAATACCGCATTACCAGGCAAGACACTGTCGATGTGCACCTTGATAAAATGACGTCCATTCATCATCTGCTCCCGTTGCGGGTCATACCAGATGCCCGTGCGGATGTAATAATCCTTATCCTCGATTTGACGGGCAACATGTTCCACCCTATCCAAATCGATGAGCAAGGGCACCGCAAATCCACGCCGATAAGCATCCTGCAAGCGTCCAGCGCGGCAGGAATAAGTGAGATTGGCCACAGGATCAAACAGATCGATGAAAACGTAACGATTATCCTCGTTGAATAGACCACCCGTGTGATATCCAACGTAATTCAACACACGGCCCGCCAGCTTCAAGGTATCCTTGTCGTAATCTTGCTGGTGGGCAAACAGCTGGGTCACTTGGTTGTCAGCTACCCAAAAGCGTTTTCCCTGCTTCCATGCCGGTAGCGAGTCCTGATAAGCCTCAAGGGTAACTGTAGCCTGCCGGCTATCCACTTGTTCAATAACTCGCTGAACATCCTTATTGGTCACATGTTCAGTCATTTCGATGCCAGTGCCACAAGACATAACGAGCAGGCACACTGTTCCCGCCAACGCCCAGCGACAGCATCTGAGTCCATTGAGATGAAAAGACGGCCGGCCTATCATCCCCTATTACTTTTTGGTCTCTTGCTCGTTGACAGCGTCAATCGAAGAGGTAATGCTGGTGATATCAGCGTCATCGTTAATCAACGCATCATTGACCACATCTTGAATGACCGAATCCTTGGCCTGTCCATGCCCAACCTTGAGGGTCGTGAGATAGGCCGCATTGCGTCGACGAACATCCTTCAACGCCTCTCTAAAGTCGTTAAGGCTTGCTGTGTCCTTACTGGCCACGAGTTTGTTCTCAATATCTGCGATGTTCTGGTCGAGTGCAAAAGCAGCCTCGCCATCCTGTTTCTGGCAAAGTTCATCAAGCTGTTTGGCCATTTCCTCGCCCTGTCGCTTATAATCCTTCTGGCAGCTAGTAAATGACAGCACAACAAGAGCCGTCACCATTAATAAAATTTTCTTCATAACTTATTAGTTCTTAATTAATTAATAATTTTCATTCCTTTACATTCACAACTTGTCTCAAAGCAGTAGCGAGCTGATCGGGACAGGAAGTGTTCTTATAGCCACAACGTATGCCCTGCAACTTGGCAATGGCATCGGTAGCTTTCATGCCACGCACCAGTATCGAGATTCCTTGCAGGTTGCCATGACAGCCGCCATAGAACTGGACATCTTGAATAATCCCTTGTTCATCGAGTTCCATATCGATTTGTGAGGAACAGGTGCCTTGAGTATAATAGGTATATTTCATTTCTTGTATTACTTGTATTGATGATTAATGATTCAACAGGTCAATCAACCGTCTCACATCCAGTACATGCAACTCATTGGTGTCATATTCAATGATTTCCATATCGCGCAATCGATCGAGTGAGGCAATCAGGGTGGTACGCTGCGTGCCCAGCAAGACGCAAAAGTCTTTTTGCTTATAATGAAACTCGACATCGGTGGCACCAGGCAAGGTCAACGAATCGATCATCAACGCAAGCCGCTCGGCCACGGTTCCGTCTTGAATAGCCTGGATCGATGACACACAACGCTGGCTGCCCGATGACAGATAATTGAGAATGTTAAACAAGAAGACCTTGTCGGTGTTGAGCATCTTGATATAGTCGCCCTTGCGCAGTTGCAAGATACCGCAAGGGCCATTGGCCGTAGCGGTGAAAGGATATGCTGTCTCCTTGCCAAAAAGGTAATCGGCGGCGAGCACATGCGGTGACGACAACGACTGGTTGAAGGTAATGCGCAGTTGAGAAAAAGCGTGTTCCAACTTCACCTGCCCCGATACAATAAATTTGATGTGAGTGCACGGCTCACCTGCCGCAAATACCTGTTCACCACCACGGTATTTCAGGAAATGAAAAGGTAATTTTTCTACCAGGGCAGTGATTTTCTCGGTACTCACGCCCTGAAATAGCGGCAGCTGCATCAGCTGTTGGTACATGCTGTTCATTGCCTCAATGCTATTGTATCATTTACCCAACAACTCCACCACCTGCTGAATGGTGAGCGATTGCTGCTGGCCGCTGGCCATATTCTTGAGCGCTATCATCCCGTTTTGCACCTCATCGGCCCCCACAATAGCCACATACGGGATCTGCCGTTCATTGGCATAATTCATCTGCTTCTTCATCTTGGCAGTATCGGGATACAGTTCGGCACTGATGCCAGCCTTGCGCAAAGTCATGATGTGCCGCAATGATACCGAAGCCTCTTGCTCGCCAAAGTTGACAAACATGACCCTAGCGGTAGCCATGGTATCGGCAGGATAGAGGTCGAGAGCATTGAGCACATCATAGATGCGATCGGCACCAAAGCTGATGCCCACACCCGACAATCCCGGCATACCGAACACACCCGTCAGGTTGTCGTAGCGGCCACCGCCGGTGATGCTGCCGATGGCGACATCCAGAGCCTTGACCTCAAGGATTGTTCCGGTATAGTAGTTCAGACCACGAGCCAGTGACACGTCAAGCTCGACGTGGGCTCTTGTTCCCAATGCAGCCACATGATCGAGGACGTAGCGCATTTCCTCGATACCCTTCATCCCCACCTCGCTGGATGCGAGCATTTGCTCCAAGTCAGCCAGTCGCTGGTCGTTGGAACCATCCAAGCCCAACAAGGGTTGCAGGGTAGCGATGGCCTCATCACTCAGGCCTTTTTCCCTCAACTCGGCATTAACATTGTCGATGCCAATTTTGTCGAGTTTGTCAATAGCCACGGTGATATCCACAATCTTGTCGGCGGCCCCTATGATCTCGGCGATACCACTCAGGATTTTGCGGTTATTGAGCTTGATAGCGACATTGATGTTGAAACGGTTAAACACCTCATCAATCATGGTCACCAGTTCCACCTCGTTGAACAACGAGTCACTGCCAACGATATCAGCATCACACTGGTAGAACTCACGGTAACGGCCCTTCTGGGGACGATCGGCACGCCATACGGGCTGCACTTGATAGCGCTTGAAGGGCATCTGCAAGTCGTTGCGATGTTGCACCACATAGCGGGCAAATGGAACTGTCAAGTCATATCGGAGACCCTTCTCGCTGATTCTTGTGGTGAGGTGCAACGAGTCGTGAGCCGCCAGCAGTTCGTCGGGGGCATCCTTAAGATAATCACCACTGTTCAGAATCTTGAACAACAGCTTGTCACCCTCCTCGCCATACTTTCCCATCAATGTTGACAGGTTCTCGATGGCCGGAGTCTCGATCTGCTGGAAGCCGTAGAGCAAGAAAACGTCTTTAATTGTATTGAAAATATAGTTGCGACGCGCCATCTCTATTGGTGAGAAATCACGCGTTCCCTTGGGAATAGACGGTTTTTGTGCCATTTCTTGATATAAAAAACTAAGTGTATTAGGTAATTAATAATGTGACTGAAGGCTTTATCGGCGATTACCTCCAAAAATCATGGCCACATAATATAATAATGTTGCCAATGAGCCAACGGCTGCCACGACATAGGTATAGGCAGCAGCGTGCAGGGCATCCTTGGCATACTCCAGTTGCTGGCCGCTGGCAATTCCCGACCCCTCGAGCCACTTGATCGCGCGGCGGCTGGCATCCACCTCGACGGGTAGCGTCACAAAGCTGAACAGCACCGTGCTGGCAAACAGGGCGATGGCAATATACAAGGGTATTGGCGTCCACTGTGCCACAACAATGCCGGCCAGCAACAGCCACTGGATTGTGTTAGAAGCAAAGGAAACGATGGGCACCATCTTGGTGCGCAATTGCAACATGCTGTACCCCACCTTGTGCTGCACGGCATGTCCACACTCGTGAGCAGCAACGGCAGCGGCGGCTATACTATTGGTGCCATAAACGGGTTCGCTGAGGTTGACCGTCCTGTTGGCGGGGTTGAAGTGATCGGTCAATTGTCCGCTCACGCTCGTGACCTGCACGTCACCGCAACCATTCTGCTGTAACATAGCATTAGCAATATCACGTCCCGACATGGGTACCCCCAGTGGCACCTTGCTATACTTGGCAAACTTGGACTTGAGGGAGTTCTGAACAACGATGCTCAGGATAAAAATGGCTCCCATTAAGAAGTAAACAAACATAATATTATAATAATTAGTAGTAATCAAAAAAATAACTGTACCCAACAACCATTTTGGCACGATTGTTGCTTACAAACAGCAGGACAAAATTCTGCACTGCAAAGTTATAGATTTTTGACCGTAAAACCGCTCAAAAGGCAAATAAAAGTATTAAAAAATGAAAATTGGGAGTAAAAAAGTTTGGTAATTCAAAAATAGCCGCTACATTTGCGGCGTTGAAAGTTTTATTATTAATCATTTATTAAAAGTTGTTTTATTATGAAGAAGTTTTTATTGATGTTTGCAGCTGTTGCTGCTATCGCATTTGTTGGTTGCAAGACCGAGACCAAGCCTGAGGCAGAAGTTGTAGAAGAGGCTCCCGTAGCCGAGTACACTGTTGACGGTGTTACCGCTGACCTGATGAACTGCGCTGACGAGGCATCTGCCGTTAGCCTGCTCGATGGTATCAAGGCCAAGGCTCAGGATCTGCTGAACGCCGGTGATCAGGCTGGTTACTTCAACATCATCAACATCCTGAAGACCGTTTGGGAGAACAACAAGGAAGCCATCCTTGCCAAGATTCCTACTCTGGCCGAGAAGATGACCGACTACATTGATGTTCCCGAGAACCTGAAGGCTGGTTTTGCTGACTTTGTAGCAAAGCAGGCTGCTGAGAAGGTAGGTCAGGCTGTTGACGGTGCTAAGGACGCTGCCAATGCTGCTGCCGATGCCGCTGCCAACAAGGCCGGTGAGGCTGTTGACGCTGCTAAGGACGCCGCTGGCAACGCTGTTGACGCTGCCAAGGAGAAAGGCGCTGAGGCTGCTCAGGCTGTAGCTGACGAGCTGAAGAAGTAATCTTCCCTAAAAAGAACAAGATTAATTTCCCCCAATAACAAACCAGGGCAGGTTCTCGAGGAGCCTGCCCTGGTTGTTTACTGCCCTGGAGCCATGACGGGAGTCACGGCACAGGAGACACCGTTACCGCTTTCTTAATTGATAGGCGAGACGTTCATCCCCGTTGAGCAGGTAGATGATGCCGCAATAGATGAAACCATAGCGGTCGATAACGTGACGCATGATGACGTTGTCGCGGTGGGTGTCGATGCGCAGATTGCCAGCCACGCCCATGCAATAGTCCATCACGTCGTTGAAAACGTTGTGGCTGGCAACGGTAGAGGCCAGACGGTGCACGACATAGTAGGGCTTGTCATCGAGCCATTGTCCCTGAAAGATTTCCTTGTAGGTGGGTTCAGGACCAGGAATGAATGCAAAAGAAGCGATAACTTCACCACTGGGTTCCTCCACACACAGGTAGCAATGCCCATTGTTGATGTCCTCCTGGATGGTCTCGCGGCTGGGATAGCCATCGGTCCACTGGTTCATGTTGCCACTGGAGCGCATGATGCCACGCGCCTCCTGAACGAGCTGCAAAATCACAGGCACGTCATCCATCCTTGCTTTTCTAATCGACCTCATTTCACTCTGACTTGTTATTCAGCGTTAATGTTAATGCCGTCACGACGCATCATGGCGTCGATGTGTGGTTCGGAACCGCTGAAGCGCTTGTAGAGCGTCATGGGATCCTCGGTACCGCCACGAGAAAGGACATTATCGACCCATGAACGAGCGGTGTCCCGATTAAAGATGCCGTCGCGCTTGAATCGGTCAAAAGCATCACACTCAATCATCTCGGCCCACTTGTAGCCATAATATCCAGCGGCATAGCCGCCCGAGAAGATGTGTGTGAATTGTGGTGACATGATGCAACCATCGACGGGTTCAAAAGCCTGCACACCACTAATGGCGTTGTACTCAAAGAGGAAATCATCGCCTAGATAAGGCTCGGTGATACCGTGCCAAGCCATGTCGATGAAGCCAAACCCCAACTGCCGCACACAGGCATAGGCAGCGCCATATTGGGACGAGGCTATCAGTCTGTCGATCAACTCTTGAGGTACGGGCTGTCCCGTCAGATAATGGCGTGCGAAACTATCGAGGAATTCGCGCTCATAGACGTAGTTCTCGTTGAACTGAGAGGGCACCTCGACAAAGTCGCGATAAACGTTAGTTCCCGACAATGACTGGTACTTGCAGCGGGTCAACAATTGATGCAAGGCATGGCCGAACTCATGCATGAAGGTCTCCACCTCGCGCACAGTGAGCAATGAGGGCTTGTCATCGGTGGGACGGGTGAAGTTCATCGTCAGTGTCACCAGCGGTCTCACGTCATTGCCGTTATCATCGATATACTGCTCACGGAAACTTGTCATCCAGGCACCACTTTGCTTGGTGGCACGGGGAAAGAAGTCCAGATAGATCATTCCCACGGCACAACCATCCTCGTCGGTCACATCATAGACCTCAACGTCGGGGTGAAACACCTGCGCATCGTGATTGGGGGCGAAGCACAAGCCATACATGCGCTTGGCAAAGCCAAACACACCCTGGGTCACCTGCCCCAACTCAAAATAAGGCCGTAGCAACTCGTCGTTGATGTCAAACATCGAGTCTTTTTCCT
>Ga0310697_10007208_pt1 | contig 10504 bp, 3 predicted proteins | sample 172DNAGHGlowgp2_FD_203883 | JGI IMG/M metagenome (GOLD analysis project Ga0310697, IMG submission 203883) | Sheep rumen microbial communities from Palmerston North, Manawatu-Wanganui, New Zealand - 1728 DNA GHGlow gp2 (v2) (version 2) | ecosystem: Host-associated > Mammals > Digestive system >...
CGTTCGCAATCAACTCCTCTTGAACGACCGCCTCGCTACCCTCTTCGACAAATTCGACCGCTAACTTTCCCTACTTACACAATCTGCTTGACACTGCCTCGTGAGGAGAAATGCTTCTCTAAAGAACTTAAGCTGATTTTACGTGCTGTCCATTATAAAGCATTTAACATTTGTATTCAGCATTTTAAATCCAATGGTTTTACTATAAATGTTCCAGAAATGCCTTCAACTTCAGATTTCCCGTTTGAATCCCTAAAAAAAATGAGTCACTCAGAATGGATAAAATTCGCTGAAGAAGCAGAAGACTCTATTACAGATATGATGGAATGGTTAAATTCTATTACAAAAATAAGTCAAGAATATGCAACTATTAATAATCAAATTCCGTATAATCATAAGCAACATATGACATGGGCTTCAATACAAGTCAATTTTCCTAAAATTTATGTTGAACGCTTGCAAGACGTAATCTATCCGAACGGTTATGTAGTCTGTTTTTCCACCACACCGACAGATTCGGCAATGTGGGGCAACTATGCACAGAATCATCAGGGTATCTGTTTCATCTACGAGACCAAAACACTTAATAAACAGAATTTTATGCAATTCGGCTCAAGAAATTTGAAAGTTACAAAAATTACATACAGCAAAAAAGTAATCGAAAGAAATTTCTTTACCACATTCGGACGCCTTACATATGCACAAATTCAATCTTGGCTTACAGGCAAGGATGGTGCCACAAGTAAACTTATGGATACATTCTCTGAGGAAAGTCTTGTATCATGGCGTAATAAATATTGGAATGACTATGTAGAGAAGTTCCATAGAAAAAATCCTGCTTGGAAACATGAAAAAGAATATCGTATTTTGTTACATGACACATTTTATCAATACGACAAGAAAGAAAATCGTTATTTACAATATGAGCCATCCTCATTAAAAGGCATTATTTTTGGTATTAACACATCTGTTGACGACAAATGTGAAATCATACAGACTATACAAAAGGCTGGTGACAAATTTAAAAATGTTGAGTTTTTCCAAGCGGAATACGAAGAAAATACCCAAAAAATAATTATTCGTAAAAAATCTTTTCTAAATCCTAAATCTACGGAGGATAAACTATAGATTATCACATAGAAAAGCGAAAAGCTCCGCAAGTTTACCAGACTTACAGAGCCTACTGGTGAATGCGTCAACATTTTCCAGAGAGTCACTTTAGTGAATTTTGCAGATTCCCTAAAGCTTAAGACTTAATCGCTTACAATAATCTTCATGAAATAAATCGCTCATTCAGGGTCATTATCAAAAATCATGGGGAAATTATAAATCAAAGCGAAATATGTTGCAAGACTCTTAGATAGACTATCAAAGACGGCATTCATCAGTTTATGATGTTTGTCGTCTTTTACTTTTATGAAAAAAATAATGCCGCTCACGACGGCTAGAAAAATACCTTTACAATATGGAGGATTATATCATATGAATTTTAAATCTCAATGGTTGCCTTACGCGACCGACTCTGACGTTGAGGCTGTGAAACAACTTTCGCGTTTCGCAACCGACGACCTGAAAGACAAAATTAATTCTTACGACCCACATTTCATCTTCGAGGAAGCGGGCTCCAGTCGCAATCCTGATAAGCGCAAAATCATCTGCCCAGTTTGCGGTAACGGAAAAGGTAGAGATGCTACTCCCGTTGAAGCGGAATTTAAAGGCGACCGCTGGCTCTATCACTGCTTCCGCGAATGCGGTTTTCAAGGCGACCTTATCAAAATCATTGCTGACGAAGAACACCTTAATCTTCACGACTTCAACGACATGTGCAAGGCTCTCGCTATTGGGGCTCAACTTATCGGTTATCCTCTCGATTCCAACTTAACTTACTCTACTAAAAAGAAAAAAGCTCCTCCCAAAAAAAAGCGCGAAACTTCTTCTTCTGAATTGCCCCTCATTCAAATCGACATTGCCGATTCTCAAAATCATCTCGACGAATTGCCCGTCTCTGACCGCAGAGGTTTAACCCTTGAAACTTATCGGCATTTCGGTTGCGGCTTTCTCGATAAATGGTCTCATCCCAAAATCCGCCTCGAAAAAGGAAAAGCCTTTCCTACTCGTCGTATCATTATCCCTACTGCGGATAAAGCTCATTACCTTGCAGCTCTACTTCTTAACGACCGTCAAAATATCGACAAGCAATATTGGAAAATGCACGCTGGAGTTAAGACTGAACTTTTTAACCTTGACGCTCTCAAAAGCAATAACGAACTGATTCTCATCGTCGAAGGTGAGATTGACACCATGAGTATCTGGCAAGCTTCCGGCGGCAATCTCGCTGTCGTCGCCACCTTGTCCGTTGGCGGGTACAAAGAACTTTTGCTCCCTCTTATCGACAAAAGAAAAATCTCTGGCAAAAAATTTCTCATTCTTTTTGATAACGACGATGCCGGCAGGTCTAACGCTGAAAATCTGTGCGCTGAACTCTCAAAAAGAAACATTCCTGCCATTTCCAGATTCCTTTTCGACTCTCTCTCGCAAGCCGACCAAACGGAACTCGGAAACAAAATCGACGCCAATGAGCTACTCATTACTCGCGGCGACAAATTCTTAAATGAACTCATATCGAAGATTATCGAAAACTCCCAAGCTGATTTTGACACCATCGAAAAAAAAATTGCAGACGCTAAGCTCTTCAACCATCTCGTCACACAATGGCGCACCAACCATAAAAATGCACCCGTCGACCCCAAAATACTCGTCGAACTCAAAGACGCTAAAGCTTACGTCGACAATTTAACGAAGAAGAACTTCAATCCTGATGACATCTTCAACATTTCTATTCGCCGCAAAATTGCTCTCTGCAAATTTTACCTTCCGCAGTTCGCCGCCACTTTCTTTAACGTCATGCGCGACGCTCGCGATTCCGCTAAGAAAAAAATCAAAGACTCCGATAATCCCTCTTCCGAACTTAAAAATCTCGCCAACCTCGTTCCCAGCGACTTTGTTACTATCGTTGATGAAGTCGTCACTACAATAAAACGCGACCAGAAAGAATACCAAAAAGCCGTCGAAAAAAAAGAAGCTCAAGAAAAAGACCTTGCTCGCTGGAAAGAAAAACAAACTAAGCCCAAAAATCCCAAGCTTTTACTTTCTCCGGAACAAGTCACTCGTCTTTTCGCTATGAAGAATACCGACCTTTATAACGCTCTGCGGCTCGATTATCTCTTCAACAATGAAATACGATTTTTAACTGACTGCGACCGTTGGTTGACCTTCGATAAGGACAAAGGCATTTGGCTCAAAGGCAACGCCGGTAAAAATTCTGCCATTCTTCCTTTCGCCGGACGCCTTGCCATGATGTTGGAAGAAAACGAGCCCAATCCTCTGGATTTCCCTGACGCTAAAAAAATCATTCGTTCTTGGCAAACTAATCTTTGCGTCGGCGCGGCTACCAACCTTCTCAAAGGCGTCAACCGCATCAGAATCACCACCGACGACTTGGACAACCATCCTAACCTTCTCAACTGCCAAAACTGTGTCATCGACCTCTACGACGGCAAATTCTACGAAGTTGTTGACCCTGCTCTGCTTTTAACTCAGCAAGTCAACGCTTTCTATCACGCCGGCTTTCGCAATGAGACCGTCGATAAATTTCTGCGTGACATTCTACCTGATGACCAAACTCGCGCCGCTTTAATTCGTTGGCTCGGCTATTGCATTACCGGCGATGTATCCGCTGAAAAAGCTCTCTTCATCTACGGTTCCGGCGGCAACGGCAAAGGCACTCTCACCAAACTTTTAATCATTCTGCTTAACGACTATGCTGCCAGCGTTCCCGTCACTGCCGTCATTGAAGCCAGTAGATTGAAAGACGCTGGCGCAGCTACTACCGAACTTAACGTTCTTGAAAAATGTCGCCTTGCTATCGTTGAGGAACTTCCGCAAGGCGGGCGACTCGACGTTGCCAAATTCAAATCCTTGACCGGCGGTGACAAAATCCCTGTCCGCAGACTTCATGAAGAATTTCACAACATTGACCCTACTCACAAATTGATGCTCAGCGGTAACCACATGCCTATTTTGAGCGACACTCGCGATCCAGGGCTTTTGCGCAGATTGCTAAACATGCTTTTCAGCGCAGACTTCACCAAGAATCCCGATACTTTCCTAAAGAAAAAATTGTTGACTCCCGATTCTTTGTCCGCCATGCTTTCTCTTCTCGTCGACGCCGCTCAATTATTCTTCCGCGACGGGCTCATCATTGCTGATTCTATGCGAGAACAGACCAGAAGTTACCTTGCCGAAAATGACTTCATCTACGACTTTATTAGCGAGTACTGCCAGCGCGGACAAAATCTCTCCATCCCCAGACAACAATTTTTAGCTCGTCTAAAAGAAAAATGTTCCGATGAATGCTTCCAACAATTTAAGAACAGTGAACGTGATTTAACTGATGCTATCAGTCGTATTGACGGCATCAGTTATCGGAGAACTACAGGTGGTGAAAGAAAATTCTTCGGCATTGGTTGGAATAATAGCGGGCACAATTAATCCGACGATTTTAACGGAGAAACTATCAATTTCAACGATATACCGTTTTCGGGCAGAGCTTACGAGCTCCATGCCCATTTTTTTTAGCCGAGAGAAAAAATCTCCTCATCTAAAAGAAAAAGTTTCGTTTTTTTCGCCCTAAATCTTTCAGATTAAAATCATAATCATAGGCGTTTTTTCAGGTATACTTCATAAAGTGACGGAAAAGTGACGAAACTTTTAGCAAAGTGACGAATGAGTGACGAAACTTTTCGGAAAAAAGTCGCGTCAAATCAACAAAAGTGACGGTAGTGACGTTAGTGACGGTTTTTACAAGGTTAGAGGACATTAAGAAATAAAATAAATTTTCTGGGAAAAAATTAGTCAAACACACACACAGAAAAAATAAAATTTTTTTCTTAGGAGAGAAAAAGTTCCCCAAAGCGTCACTTGCGTCACTTGCGTCACTAAACTGCATTAGAACGCGAAATTTTTGGGAATTGTTTCGTCACTGAAACGTCACTGAAACGTCACTGAAACGTCACTGAAACGTCACTTGAAACGTCACTTTCGTCACTAGTTTCGTCACTAAACGTCACTAATGGCGTCAGGACGCCATTGATGAATTTCCGATGAAAAAAAGTGATTTTGGTTTCGGAAGGCATTTTTTCTCCAAATGAGGTTGCTTTAGTCACAAAAAATAAGGGAATCTACCGAAGAGGATAGATTCCTGTCATTAAAAAATGAAGTTTAAGTAAGAAATGGCATCTGAAATTTTTAGCGTCTATAACTCGCGGACAATTTTTTTATCAAGTAACTCATCTTTATCGAGTTCGCTCATTAACTCCCAATCCTTTTCCATTTCGAGGTTATTGCCGTTAAAGCGAGCGACCAACTGGATTGCTTGCGAGTCGAAGAGAATGGCGTCAGCGATTAGCGATGCCGCTTTAATGTTCGGCAATGTATCAGAAATCGTGACACGATAACAAGTGTTGACTTTATCGCAGGCAACTCGTTTTTCCAAAGCGTTCATTTGCTCTTTAGCGTGGTTTATGCACGGAATAAGTTCTTTATCGCGTGTTTCAATTTCTTCTAACTGGCGGACAAACTTGTAATTTTTACGAAGAATGCCAGCGGCTATCATTTCGATTTTCCGTGCGGCTTCATGTTCTTGACAAAGCTTTTCAAGCTCGACTTGTTTATTTTGAAGAGAGAATTTAATTTGGTCGAGACGGCTTCTCTCAAGTTCCAGTAAAGTCCGCTGTTTGGTCAAATAGTATTGTTGCTGAAGGAAAGAGGAATGAGGTAAGAGCGACCAATTTCTTGTTTGGAACTGTTTTTCTTCTTGACTATAAGCAAGAGATTTTTGAGTAAGCCATTGTTCTTCTTTTTTGTAACGACGAAAATCTTCGCGCAGACGTTTGAAGTTGCCGTGCGCGAAAATATTTTTAGCCATGAAGATAGCACGTTGAGGAGAAATGATCTGTCGTTGGAGGTGAAATTTATCAGCGAACAAATCTTCATGTTCTTTTTTCAGCGCGAAATATTGACGACGAATAATATCGTAAACTTCGCGGGTCTTGAAAGTGGTTTGGGGTTCTTCTAAGGATTGAGCGAATAAAGCATTCCTAAGGTCATCGACGGCTTTGTCTAAGTCGATATTGGCGCGTTTAATCATTTTTCTGGCGTGAGAGTTGGCTTGCAAAATCTGGTGAGTCACCAACAAAATATTGTTTCTACAATCGGGCAAATCAAGGCGTCGTCTGATATCTTCGACAGGTTTTTTCATGTAAGAGAGGGAGGAATCAAGGTCGGCAATTTGATTTTTAACGCCGGAAGCAATTTGTGCAAAGGCACTAGTTGCTTCTTTATCCGATTCGTCGGGCTTTTTAAGAGTCTGCAAAAAATGTTCCAACTGCTTTTTCTGCCCCAGCGTTTCAAAATATTTTTGCCAAAGTTTTCGTTCGGATTTGGTCATGTATTCAAGCTTAGCTTGTTCTTGTGCGTCATGTTGGGAAATAATAGCGCGTTTCCATTTATTGACTTGAGCGACGGCTGTCAGCATTTTATTTTTCAAGTCTGCAAGAAGAGGGTCGAGAAACTTTTGTTCGGAGTATTCTTTCGATTCGATTAGAGCTTTGATACGAGAATGAACAAATTGAACATCGTCTTTAACTTCCAATTCGTCGGCTTCCTTTGTTGAAGAGTCAAGCTTCATTACTAAATCGAAATGGCGTTCACGCAGTCCCCTAAAAGTTTTCAATCGCTCTAAGCGTGGTTCCTCATAATCCTGACAAGAAATGACACCGACATATTTTTCTGGTACACGGCTAAAAAGTCTGGCAAGAGAAGAATCGCCGTTTTGTTCCGCTTCTTCTTTTTGCGCTTGAAGTGTTCGGTGATCCACTCGGATAGAAAAGCCATTTTGCTCCAATACTTCATTTTGAATAGTGGCAAAGTCAGCGCGAAGTTCTGTAACATATTGATGATTGCACCATTTGCGGTTTTTAGGAGCCCCACGTTTCCATTTTTCCTCAAAGGAAGGTAAAGAGCCGTCTTTTTTCTTGCGCGCCGGATAGAGGAAAAAAGCCTTAGCAGAACGTTCTTTGATTTTTTCCACGTCATCAATCAATCGTTCGGAAAACATGATGTGAACATGTGGATGGCGTTGACCAGATAACAAGCCGATTTTGTCGTGAATGGCGTAAGCGTAGTAATGGTCGCTCAAATGCTTGGTAATGAAAGCGTCAATGATTTGTCGATACTGCTCGACCGTCTTTAGTTCATTTGGCAAGGCAAATTCAATTTCAACATAACGCCGATGCCCGACGCCTTCATATTTGTCGGCTGCTTGAAAGAATTTCTTCGGGTCGTTGTTAGCCCATTTGGGCAAGCGATGAGAATGAAAAATACAAGCTCCGCGATTTTCAAATGCTCTTTCGCGATTGATATATTCAAGATGAGATTGAGCGTTAGTCTTAGCAATGTGTTGCAAAATTTTCTGAGCAGTGTTTAGAGCAAATTTTTTACGGTCAGGATAATCAACATCTTTGTAACGCAAGAAATCGTTTTGGAAGGAAAGATCATCGAAAGAAATGGGGAGGTCTTTGTGGACAGCCGTTTTCAATATCGCTTTTTTGAAATTGTCCGAGCCATTGATAATAAGCGGCTGATGATTCATAAGGTGAGAAGCGAGAACGAGAGCAATGGCGATAGTTTCTTCAGAGGCGTTCTGAGTAACTTCAATCCCGCGTTGAGAATTTCTGATAGAGCCATAATCATCAGTTTTATAAAGAAGAAAGTTTTGCCCGCCAAATGCATTTGGGAATTTCTCGGAGGAAATGAAGTCGCCGCCAAATTTATTTTTCTGTTGCCATTGCTCAGGAGTAGAAAATTTACCTTCACGATTGATATACTCGACGTGCTGTACGGCTGAAATTTTTGTTCCATTAGGTTTTTTATCCGACTTGATACGGAAATGAAACATTGCCAAAGAAGATTTTTCCCCTTTCGTCAGCCAACCGCAGGTTCAAGGAGCGAAGCGACTGGCATATTTTTGAAGCGTTTTTTCGCGTCAGTACGCGGGATTTTCAGCATTTCACGCAGTGAAATGCTGAAGTGAACATTTTCAAAGATTATCGCTTTGCTATATGATAGCATATTCTCAATAAACGACCGCTCTCTTTTTGCACTATTTGAGTGCATTCCGTGACTTTCATTTTTTCTTGTGCTATAGTCTTTGCGGGGTGAGTTTGTCAGAAATTTTTTCAAGCTGATTCCAACAAATTGAGGTGTAATATGATTAACGAATTTGAAACACGAAAAATTATAGATGGGCAACTAAGAAAAGTTGGATGGGAAGTTGATAGCAATAATTTGCGTTATTCTAAAGGCACTCTTCCGCAAAAGGGACGCAACATTGCCATTGCCGAGTATCCGACAGTTGGCGGTTTTGCGGATTACGTTTTATTTGTAGGCACGAAGGCAGTTGCAGTAATTGAGGCTAAGGCAAATTATAAAGATGTGTCAGCTGTTATAGATTGTCAGTGTAAGGAATATTCTCGCAACATTATTGGCGTTGACGAACTAGGCGATTGGCGCGGCTTTAAAGTTCCCTTCCTCTTCGCGACCAACGGCAGACCTTATAACCGACAGCTAGAAACGAAGTCCGGCATTTGGTTCCTTGATTTGCGACGCTCCGACAACGCGCCTAAAGCCCTGCGCGGTTGGCTCAGTCCGACGGGAATTATCGAACTCCTTGAACGCGATATATCGGCGGGCAATGATAAATTGCAAAGTTTACCGCTTGATTTCCTGCAAGACGAGGACGGATTAAATCTGCGCGATTATCAAATTGAAGCTGTTCAATTTGTTGAGCAAGCGATTATTAGCGGGCAGAAAAATATTTTAGTAGCAATGGCGACGGGAACGGGCAAGACACGAACTGTTCTCGGAATGATTTATAGATTTTTGAAGGCAGAGCGTTTTCGCCGGATTTTATTTCTCGTCGACAGAAATTCACTTGGTGAGCAAGCTCAAAACGTTTTTAGCGATGTGAAGCTTGAAGATTTATTACCACTGGATAAAATTTACAACGTTGGCAAACTTGGTGATAAAAATTTCAGCAGAGAAACGCGATTACAAGTTGCGACTATTCAAAGCATGGTCAAGCGTATTTTTTACGACGAAAATTCAATTCTCGGCGTGACGGATTTCGATTTGATAATTGTCGACGAAGCGCATCGCGGTTACATTATCGACCGTGAGCTTTCTGACGACGAAATTTCTTTCCGCGACCAGAACGACTATCAAAGTAAATATCGCAACGTTATCGAATACTTCGACGCCGTAAAAATCGGATTAACTGCTACGCCCGCTCTTCATACTACGGAAATTTTCGGCAAGCCAGTTTTCAAGTACACTTATCGCGAGGCTGTCATTGACGGCTATCTTGTAGACCACGACTCGCCGCATTATCTGAAAACTAAACTGGGTGTTGAAGGTATCCACTACAAAAAAGGCGACCTCGTCACTAAATGCGACCCCGTGACTGGCGAACTTACCAACAGCGAATTACTTGACGACGAGCTGAACTTTGACATCGACAATTTCAATCGTCAAGTTGTAAACGAACATTTTAATCGTGTCGTCCTTGAGGAAATCGCCGCCTACATTAATCCCGAAGGAGCGGGCAAGACTTTAATTTTTGCCGTGAATGACATGCACGCCGATTTAATAGTTCAGATTCTCAAGGAGATTTATACTCGACGCGGAATAAACAACGACGCCATTACGAAAATCACGGGTAGCATTGGTGACAAGGAGCGCGTGCTGGACGCTATCCGACGTTTCAAAAATGAACGTTTCCCGAATATCGTCGTTACCGTTGATTTGCTCACGACTGGCGTTGACGTGCCAAAAATTGATACTCTTGTTTTTATGCGGCGTGTTAAGTCTCGGATTCTCTTTGAACAAATGCTCGGTCGTGCAACTCGTCTTTGTTCCGATACAGGCAAAACTCATTTCCGAATTTTTGACGCAGTTGGCGTTTATGACGCGCTCGAACCCGTCAGCGAAATGAAACCGGTCGTAGCAGATTCTTCTGTGACTTTTACTCAACTCTTCGACAAATTAAAAACTCCTGACGAGGATAAAGCTATTCGGCACGTTGTCACTCAAATCATTGTCCGACTTCGCCGACGCAATCTTGACGACACCACAAGAGAATTTATCGATACGCTTAAGACCTTGTCCGCGCAGGACGCCAAAAATTTTCTCCTAAGTCACGAGGATTTTTTGCAAGAAAAAATTTCTCGCGGCAGAACGTTTGTAATCTCCGAGCATGAAGATTTCTTGACGGCGCATAAAATCGGCTATGGTGAAGGAAAAAGCCCGAAAGATTATCTTGACGAGTTTGCAAAATTTATAGCGACCAATCGAAATGAAATTGCCGCGCTCAATATCGTTTGTACAC
>Ga0310697_10007211_pt1 | contig 10499 bp, 2 predicted proteins | sample 172DNAGHGlowgp2_FD_203883 | JGI IMG/M metagenome (GOLD analysis project Ga0310697, IMG submission 203883) | Sheep rumen microbial communities from Palmerston North, Manawatu-Wanganui, New Zealand - 1728 DNA GHGlow gp2 (v2) (version 2) | ecosystem: Host-associated > Mammals > Digestive system >...
CCTCACACCCGGCCAGCAGGAGCGGCTCGCCGTGATCCAGGCCGGAGACGGCGCGCTGAGCCGCGCACACGCCATGAAGGAACAGCTGCGGCTCATCTTCAAGATGACCGACGCGGACGAGGCGGCGGTGGCCATTGACAGGTGGACCGCACGTGCGCAGAGATGCCGCATCCCGGCGTTCGTCGAGCTGCAGCGCAAGATAAGGCGCCACCGCGAGCACATCATCAATGCAATCCGCTATCACGTCAGCAACGCCAGGATTGAGGCGCTGAACAACAAGATAAAGCTGATCATCAGAGTCGCCTACGGCTTCCGGAACATCGACACGATGATCGCGCTCGTAATGCTGTTCTGCTCGAACATCACAATCCCGTGGCCCAGTTGCAACGCTCCGATGCGCATGAACAAAGGGGAAGCTCGTCAGGAGGTGGCTTGAACCGACCCACACTCATGCACGAAGCCTCTTTTTTGCCTTGAATCCGCCTGTGATTTTTGGTATTCTCTTTCCGTTTTCTTTGGGGGCCTTTGCCCTTGAAGGGAGCAAGGATGGAAAACTGATATGGATTAAAACCGTTCAAAGGAGATGTGACAATGAAAACTTCAATGCACAAACTGGTGACGCTGTGTATCGCGGCCGCAATCTGCGCGTTTGCGACGTCCGCCGCGATGGCGACGAATCTTGAGAGCTATTACTTCCGTTACGACTTCTCGGACGGGAGCAGGCAGTTCATCGGCAGCGCAAGCCAGGCGTCAGATCCTGTAACTGAAGACGCGGCCGCCGCCAATTTCGTGGCGGCATACGGACAGGACGGCGCCGCCACGGCCGTTCATGTTGCAAAAAATGCCTATGGCTTGAATACCATTGGAGGTTCGTCCAACGCTGGCAAGACCGTGTTGGCGGGAGGCTGGACTCTCGCCATGTCGCTCAGGCCTGGCAGTGCCAACAAAGGCATACTATTTAGCCTTGGCAGGGCAAACGAAACCGGTTGCAAGGTCATATTCCTCGCTTCGTCCTCTTCACCGGGGAAGCTTTATGTGGGCACGGCGAGGAGAAAGGTCAAGAGCGGTACGTACTCCGATTCAAACACTCGCGAACTTGCGCACGAGTGGGAGTTGACGACGTCCGCCGACCTGACGACAGGCTACCACACCATTGTGGCATCGCATGTCGCCGGCGGCACCGTGACCGTTTACGTGGACGGTGAACTTGCAGGGACGGTCGATACGACCCTTGACTGTAGCGCGGCGGCCTGCGTGTTCGGCAACGGCATCCAGTTCAACCAGGCGCACGGCACCGCCTCATTCCTGAACGATGTCGGCTACAGCCAGTCCCCCGACAATCCCGACGTGGCGTTCCAGGACGTGCGGTTCTACAATTCCGCGTTCACGGCGGAGGACGCGGCGGCATACGCGGCGCTCTATCCGGCCACGCTTCCGGGGTTCTCGAACCTCGGAGCCTACGCCTACGTGCAGTCCTACGGCGTGAACGCGGTTGACACGGGCTACAAGGCGACGAAGACGACAACGTTCAAGGTTGATTACCAGGCGACCTCCACAAGTCAGAATCAGGGACGCATCTTCGGTGTACGTGGAGATTTCGGTGCGGCGCACTACGTGAACGGTAATGGAAAGTTTGCGTTCAACATTGGATCGACGCAAAGCGGGCACTGGAAATCGCTGGATGTCGGTTTGGATACTGATCGGCACTGGTTCACGCTCGCGCCCGCAAGCGAGGGCTTCACGGGTATTCTTTACGGCGAGGACAGAACGACCGTGGTCAAGGAGTTGAACGACTCCACCGCCACGGCCACCAAAATCGCCACGCTGAATGTCCATCTCTTTGCCGACAAGGAAAGCAATAGTGCCATGTCGGGATTCGGGTACGTGAAAATCCATTCTTTCATGGCCGAGACAAACAGTGTGCCAGTTGCGTTCTTCGCGCCGACGATGGACGCAAACGGGGCCGCCGGCTTCACGAACGTCGTTGCGGGTACGTTCCACGGCGAATGCCAGACCAGCCCCTCGACGGCGCTTACGTTCACCTCCGGCGTCGGCCGCGCCGAGGACTACCGCTACCGCAGTGGCAAGTTCTATTCGCGCATCTACGCGAGTTCCGCCGATTCTGGAACGGGCCTTGTGAAGTTCGACGGCGGCGAGGCCGCCGGCACGAACGCGCAGTTCACGGCGCGCGGCAGGACGGCGAAGATTATCGCCGTTCCGGCGGAGGGCTACGGTTTTGACAGATGGGAGGGCGACACGTGGGCTATAGCGGACGGCTACAGCGCGAACGACTCTACCATCGAGGTGAAGAGCGACACGGCGATCAAACTGACGGCGGCGTTCAACGGGAAGGTGGCGACTCCTGCGCTGGGCGAGGGCGTCGCCACCATGTTCAGCGGTTCCACCACGGTTGCGCTTTCGTGCGCCACCGCGGGCACGAGCATCTACTACACGCTTGACGGCAGCACGCCGACCTCGTCCAGTACGCCCTACGAAGGTTCGTTCTCCTTCGCCCCCACGAACACGACGACGATGCTCAAGGTCGTCGCCGTGAAGGACGGATGGATTGACAGCGACGTGTTCGCGGTCGCGCTCTTCAATCTGGCCGTCGCGCCGAAGTCCGCATACGCGCAGTCGGAGGGCGAAAACCTGTTCCTCCACCTCGACGCCATCGAAAACGCGGGCGCGGGAACGCATGCCGATTCGCCTGCGGCATGGACGGATCTGGCCGGTAGCCACACGGTGACGGAGTCGGGTTCTGCGGGATTCCGTGCCGACGCCTGGACTGCGGACGGGAACAGCAGCTTCAAGGGATTTTCCGATGCCGTGAAGGAAGCGCTGACGGCGCAGACATTCACGTTGGAGATGGTGATCTCCCATCCGTCCTCCCAGAAAAGTTACGAGTACTGGGCATACCTCGGAGCATCTGCCGCATCGCGTCAGCTTGTGGTTGACTTGCGCAAAAACGACAGCTCCAACAAGCTCGTCCAGGGGCTCCAGTATCGTGCCGGTGCCTGGGACGACGCCGCAAAGGTCCCCGTGAACAGCGGCATGGACTGGAACAAGCGCCAGTACATCGCGGTGGTGTGCAACGGCGGGGATGCGGCAACGGGCTATTACGATGGAGCGAACCAGTTCCACTCGATCTCCGGCACGACAGCCCCATCGACCAACCAGTTCACCATCGGCGCGTCATTCGATGGCGCGAACACGCTTTACGACGGCGCTGAAATCTGCGCCGTGCGCATGACCTCGCGGGCGTTGACAGCTGACGAATTGACGCGCAACTTCTTCGTTGACAGCCAGCGCTTCGGTCTGGAAAACGCGCCGGTCGGCTATTGCATCACCAACGGCAACGTCAAGGTGCGCGTTTCGGACGGCGTCGAGGGCTTCGAGTTCTCAACGGACGGCGGCACGACGTGGACGACGGGCGAAGTGTGGGTGGACATCAACACGGAGGTCACGCTTTCCGCGAGGGTCGCGGCGAGTACGGATCTGTCCGTCACCTTCAAGAACCTTCCAGGTGGCGCAACTGTATCTGGCAACAACGTGACCTTCACGCCGACGAAGCCCTGCGCAATAACCGTCTCGGCGGCGCAGTGGTCGAACAACGACAACACGGGGTCGTTCGACAGTACGGACAACTGGGCGGGCGGGGCCATTCCGTCCACGGACAACGACTTCACCGTCAACATTTCCGGCGACACGGTGATAACCGTAAACGAGACCTACTCCTTGGGCGTCATGACCGTGAAGGGCACGGGCAGCGTGACGTTCACAGGGAACGGCAGCATCAGCGCGACGATGCTCAACGTCGATTCCGGCCTGACGGTCGATACGTGCGGGAAGCTGACCGTGCCCGGTTTCGCCGGCGCGGGAAATGTCGTTCTCACGCCCGCCTTCGGCGAAGACCTCACGATTTTGACAGCCTCGACGCTGACCGGCGACCTGACGATCAGGGCCGACACCAACACGGCATTCAACGTGGCTGCCGCGACGAGCGTCAGCAACTTCTACGTGTACGCGGCGACGAACGCGGTCGTCACCATGACGGTCTCCGGCGGGTCGTTCAGCTCCACGGAGACGGTCGTGCAGCACGGCGTCCTCCGTCCGGGAAGTGCGGATGCGTTCAACGCGACGCCGAAGGTGACGGTCGAGGACGGTGGCACGCTTGACGTGAACGGACTCGCGCTGTCCAGAATCACAACGTTCAGCATTGCAGGAGCTGGCGCGGGCGACTGGCCGTGGGCGCTTACGTCGTCTGTGAATGTAAGCTCCGATAATAATACCATCGATATCGTGAGCCTTGCGGACGACGCGACGATCGGCGGGAATGTCCAGATATGCATCGGAGTCCGCAGCGGTGCCTCCTTCAACCCGGCGACGAAGACGCTACCGCTGACGCTCAACGGCCACACGCTCACCAAGACGGGTACGGGCACGCTCTGGCTCCGTCGGCTCTATTCGACTAACGAGGGCACGATTGATGTCCGGGCCGGAACGCTTAAATTCTCAGACTGGAGCAACGCGGATGCGGCGTACGGCGAAAGCTGCGTCAGCAACATCGCGCTTGTTGTCCGCGAGGGGACGACGGTCGAGAACGGAATGCAGTACGGGAAATCCCTGTACGCGCTCTATTTCAAGACGCTTGACATCTCTGGTGCCACGATGACGAGTTCTTACGGCGCGTTCGGCGCTTGGGAGGCGCTGTCTGGGCATGGCTCCATCGCGAAGCTCGCGATCCCCGACGGCGCGACGGCGACGCTGGACGGCAACCTCACGGTGTCCAGCGCAATGACGGCTGCCGGTGCGCTCTCGCTGACGCGCGCGGCGGGCGTGGAGACGAACGTCACCGTCGCGGCGACGGGAACGCTCACGGCGACCAACGCGATCACCGTCGGCGCTGGCGTCATATTCGACATCGGCGCGAACCGTCCCACGGGAACGTTTACCGTCGCCGACGGCGCGACGCTCGTCCTGCGCAAGGCGGCCTTTGACGAAGATGAGATCGTGGTCAAGGTCACCTCGCAGCCGCAGAACATCGTCCTGTACAACATATACGGCGTCGAAATCCAGAATCCCAAGATCAGTTACGACAGAGACGCCGGCACGGTGACCGTGCGCGCCCCCGCACCGCGCTGGACGAATACCGACGGATCGGGGTCGCTCGACAACGCAGCCAACTGGGCGGTGGTGCCGGGAGACGGCGATGACGTCATTATAGAACTCACGGGCGACGTGGCGATCACGTCGAGCGGAGAGAAGACGTTCGGCAAGATGAAGTTCGACGGCGCATACTCCGTTGACTTCTCCGGCGCGGACACGATCACGCTTTCAAGCATCGAGCTGAACGACGTGACGAACCTCGTGACGGGCGGGAAGCTGAAGTTTACAGCGATAGCCATTCCTCAGACATGTACCGTGACGATCACCGGCGGCGAAGGGCTTGGCGATGGTGGATTGACTGGCAAGGGGACGCTGGAGGTCGATCCTGGCGCGGGCAATACTTACACGATGACGAAGAGCAACACCAGCTTCACGGGCGAGGCGGTAATCAAGAGCGGAACGGTCAAATTCGGTGGAATCGATTCGTTTGGCCCTGTTGGACGCGCCGCATTCATCCGTGTCAAGAATGGGGCGGTTCTTGACGAAAACAAGATTCTCTATTATCCGAATGACGGAGGTGAAAAGCTGAGCAAGGCGATATTGGAGGAAGGTGCCAAGCTTAAGTCAGCAACTGGATATACAGATATTCAGTATTCTGTTCTGACAACCATCAAACTGGAGGGGAATGCGATGATCGATACATCTTCCGGTAATGTTACGCTATCGGAAAGATGGCATGACCATGCGGTTGCACTCGATCTTGGCACTAATACACTGACAGTCACGGGTAAAAAGACATTTGGTATTTCCCACTGTACGATTTCCGGTACGGGAACAATCGACATCCAAGACGGCTCGACCGTCATGTCCACGCATGATTTTGACGGCGACTCCACCACTACTTGTGTCAACGGTACGATCCGTATCCGCGAAGGGGCGTCATGGAAGCTTGCGAAATACAATAATCATGTTTCCAAGTTGTCAGTAAAAGACCTCATCCTCGACGGTTCTGTGACAAGGGATGCCGACACCTACACGCTTACCGTCACCGGCTCGATCACCGGCAACGGCACCACGCCGATGCTCACGATGGGATCGGGTGCTGTGTTCAAGCCGTCGGGCACGGGGTATCTCACCATTACGCAGTCGCTTTCCGGCACGCTCAAGCTCGACGTGTCTGGACTTGACATTTCGGGTGGGTCGAGGATTCCGCTCGTGAAGGTTCCGACGGCGTTGGCGGCGACGGCTGAGGCGGCGATTGACAGGTCTGCCGTTCCGACGTCATGGAAGCTGGAGACCAAGGAAGATGGAGGCAACGTCGAGTACTTCCTTCATCGCAAGGCATTCACGATCTTCGTGCGTTAACGTCCGGATATGAGTGGGCATTAAACATAAACACCGATGAGGCCGATAGAGACATCAACGAGTGACTTTGCCGACCTCCGCAGGAACGGCACGATCTACGTTGACAAGACGGCGTGGTTCCACCGCCTTGCCAGCGACGTGGGACGGAAGATATGTTTCCTTTCGCGTCCGCGCCGCTTTGGCAAGTCGTTGATGATCACCGCCCTCAAGGAGATCTTCAGCGGCAACCGCGAGCTGTTCGACGGGCTTGCCATTTCCAAGACGGACTGGAAGTGGGAGAAGTGGCCCGTCATACACTTCAACTTTGGGGATACCGATTCCACAAGCATTGAGGCATTCGACCGCGATTTCGGGCCAAATGTAAGGAGACGTCTTGAAAGCGCCGGGTTCGAAGGCTATGATGACGCGAGGTCGCCTGGTTTCAACTTCGGCAATGCCATTGACGTTCTTTCGAAGGAGAACGGCGGGCGCGGCGTCGTGATACTCATCGACGAGTACGACGCGCCCGTCTCGCACGCCCTTTCCGACCTGCCGCGCGCGGAAGCGATACGCGACAGGCTCTCCGCTTTCTACAGCGTCATGAAGGACCGCACGGGATCGATCCGCTTCATGATGATGACGGGCGTCTCGAAATTCACCAAGATGTCGGTGTTCTCGTGCCTGAACAACATCGTCGACATCTCCATGCGCAGGGAGTACGCCACGATGCTCGGCTACACGGAGGAGGAGCTTGAGGCGAACTTCGATGAGCATCTGCACGAACACGCTTCGATAATGGGGTTGTCATACGAGGACTACCGCGCCGAGATGAAGCGGTGGTTCAACGGCTTCAGGTTTTCGCCAAGCGACCCGACAACTGTTTACAACCCCATTTCGATTGCGCTGACGCTCGATGCGAAGGAGACATTCTTCCGCGCCACCTGGTCATCGACTGGCCGCGCATCGTCGCTGATGAACTGCCTGAAGAGGTGGGATATGCTCGCAATCGACCCGGAGCGGACGAAGAACGTGACGGATCAGGAGTTTGACGTTACCAACCTTGCGGATCTTAAGCCGATAGGGATGCTCTTCCAGACCGGGTACCTTACCATCAAGGATTACGAGGCTGGGCTTTACACCCTTGGCGTGCCGGACGAGGAGGTGCGCCAGGACCTCAACCTGCTCATGGCCGGCGTGGCGGCGGAAGAGAGCGTGGCCTGGGCATCAAGCCTTGGCGCAAAGCTCCGCGGATGCGACTGGAACGGTTTCTTTGCGGGCCTCAAGTCGCTTTACGCGAAGATGGCGTATGGCTCCACCGAGTCGTCCGTACACGAGAACTCCTACGCGCGCTGCCTTTCGTTCCTTCTTGCGGGGAGCGGCTTCCGCTTCACGATGGAGGACGTGCAGGCGAGCGGGCGCGCCGACATCGTGGCGTCGCACGTCAACGGCGTGTTCATCTTCGAGCTTAAGGTGGGCGAGCCAGTTGACCGCGCCTTTGCGCAGATACGCAGGAAGAACTACGCCGAGCCATACCTCGCCTCCGGCGGTCCCATCTGGCTTATCGGCCTTTCCTTCGATCCCGATTCGCGGCTTCTCGTTGAAGCTGCCGCAGAACCTTATTTCACCCCCCAAAAGGAGGACAAACAATGAAACTGAATGCGATGATTGGAAGCAAGGTGCGGCGCATGGCCGCAATCCTCGCCTCCGCGTTCGCGACGATGTTCGCGACGTCCGCCGCGATGGCGGCGGTCAACAACCTCGAAAGCTACAAGTTCCGGTACGACTTCTCGAAGGGGACGAGTGTGTATTTGCCAGCGTCGGATTATGCGGACTTCGAGTTCGTCGGCGCGAACACAGCGCCGACCAACGGACCGAACGGAGCGTCGAGCGCCGTGACGACGACAAGCTCATCGTGGAAGGCGTTCTCCTCGGCAACGACCCTCAGCAACAGCTGGACCGTTGCCGCATCGCTTTCTCCGGCGGCCGTGGACAACGCCGTCGTGTTCAGCGTGGGGCGCCTGAACAAGACCGGAACCCGGGCCGTTGCAATATGCACATCCAGCGACAAGAGCAAACTTCGCGTGCGGCTGATGTATCGCGGAAGCAGCATTACGTGTACCGAAAAGTATATGACGGGACTTGGCGATGTCACGCAGGGGTTTCATACGCTTGTCATCGCGTATCAGTCCGGCGCTGACAACCACGGTACGCTTAAGTTCTATTGGGACGGTGCCGAGAAGCTGTCCCACACGTATACATCAGACACCAAATGGTTCGGGGTTCCTGACTCACCTGGCGGCATTCAGTTCAATGTGCTTGTCTCAAGGGGCGGTTATACTACAAACGGCGACAAGACTTTCGTTTACAAGAACGGCATCCACTCCTTTTACGACTTCCGTTTCTATGCGGAGCAGTTCGACGCGAATGACGCGACGGCGTATGCCGCGCTCTATCCCGCAGACCGCATGGGTTCGCCGTTCCGCCCCAGCGCATACGTGGAATCGGGCGCGACAAACACCATCGAAGACGCAAGAAGTGTTGCGACGCCAATGAGTTACATCGACACGGGATATAAAGCAAAGAAGGGCACGGAATTCGTCCTCGACTTCCAGTACTTGGATAAGGCGACTGTCCAACAGTACATCTTCGGCATATACAATGGTTCTGCAAGCTCTACTCCGACCGAGGACGGAACGACGCACTGCTTCTACATAAACGGCAACAAAGGCTTTGCCTTCGCCAGGTTTTCCGAAACATCCGCAGACTGGCATGCGATCACGGCAAATAATGCGGCCGACCGCATTCGCCGCATCGTGTCTGTGGAAAACACGGACGATTCTTCCGTCACTGGCTCCGAGGCGACGATACTGACTTGGGCAGATCGGGCGACGATGGCGTCCGCAAGTACAACCAAGAAGCATGAGAACGATGCAAAGCGCAACACGTATCTTTTCGCAGTCAATACCAAGGATGAAGCCAAGCGATTCACCAAGGCGCGCATCTACTCCTTCGAGGCGGACGAGAGCGGCACGCCCGTAATCTTCCTCGCGCCCGACATGGAAAACGGCGAGGCGGGCTTCAGGAACATCATCGACGGCACGTTCCACGGCGACGGCAACAAGGACAACAACCCCGAGCGTCCGCTCCGCTTCTACGACGGCGTCGGGTGCGCGAGCGACTACAAGTACGAGGACTCCACGCTTTACGCGAAACTGTATGCTTCTTCCGACGACGGAGGCGCGGTGAGCATCGCGGACGGCGCGGCGGCGTCTGCCGCCGAAGGTTGGATTCCGCGCGGCGGCACGTTGGCGCTTTCGGCGACTCCGCCTGAAGGCATGGAGTTCAGCAAATGGACGGGCGATACATGGGCTATTGCGGACGGATGTGCCGCGACGGACGCGTCGATCGAAGTTTCGACGCCCTACGCCGTGCAGCTGCGCGCGACGTTCAAGCCAGCCGTGAACGCGCGGCTCACGGTTGCCGCCGACGGCGCCGACAGCGTCAACTGGAGCTCCGCCGACTGGCGCAATGCCAATGACGACGGCGAGGCGATTTCCGCTCCTTCCGACAAGGTGGTGACGATTGTCGCGCACAAGAGCGTGACGCTCACCCTTGACGCCAGCGTCTCGTTGAGCAAGTTCATCGTGCAGGCGGACGCCAACTGCGTCGTCACGTTCGCCTCCGGCGCCGGCGGGTCGTTCTACGCGGGCGAGGTGGTCGTCTCGAACGGCGTACTCCGGCAGGGCAGCGCGGGCGTCCTCGGCGCGACGCCGAAGGTGACGGTCGAGAACGGCGGCACGTTTGACTTCAACAAGCTCAATCCCGACGCGGAGACGACATACGTGATAGCCGGCGCGGGCGCGGGCAACTGGCCGTGGGCGATGACCTCCACGGGCGGCACACCGGCCAACTATGTCAAGAATATCACCTTGACGGATGACGCCACGATTGGTTCCGCCGCCAACAGCCAACTCAAAGTCGGTTGCAGCAGCGATCCCGGTGCTGTTGACAAGAGAGGCAGTTTGACGCTAAACGGCCACACGCTGACC
>Ga0310697_10007212_pt1 | contig 10498 bp, 14 predicted proteins | sample 172DNAGHGlowgp2_FD_203883 | JGI IMG/M metagenome (GOLD analysis project Ga0310697, IMG submission 203883) | Sheep rumen microbial communities from Palmerston North, Manawatu-Wanganui, New Zealand - 1728 DNA GHGlow gp2 (v2) (version 2) | ecosystem: Host-associated > Mammals > Digestive system >...
CCGCCTTGGGCCTTCTTGGTGTCGTTTTCCGAGGTAACCACGAAGGTCTGGTAGTTGCAGAAGAGAAGCATGTCGCACCACTCCTTCAGAAGCGGCGCCGTCTGCCGCGACAATTTCATTTCCCATCTATCGTAAGCACCCATCTCGTCGGGCTGCTCAAACTTGCGCATCTTGGCGTGGGCGGTGACGACCACATGGATGTCGGCGGCGATGCAGAGATCGCAGGAGGAGAGGAGCCGGGAGAACTCCTCGGCCATATAGGTGTAGCCCTTGCCGTAGCCGAAACTCTCAATGGAATTCTGCTTGTACTTGTTGCAGAGGTAGATGGTGATCAGCTGCTCGGCCCAGTCGGCGGTATCGATCACGAGGGTTTTGCAGATCCCAGGTGTGGCAGCAACTTCCTTCACGATGGAAAGCAGCTCCTCCCAGGACTGGGGCTTGTCTATACGGCGGACATCCATGTGCGCCGTGCCACCTTCGGTGTCGATGATGACAGGATCGGGGAACTTTGCGGCTAGGCTGGACTTGCCGATACCTTCCGGCCCGTAGATAACCACTTTTTGTGCGCGGCGGATCTTGCCTTTCGTAATGTTCAGCATGGTGTTTCTCCTTATTTCAATGAATATGAGCGGTCCTCGACCAGCGCGCAGCCGGGAACCTTTGTGCCAGCCGAGAGCAATTTCCTGACCTCGGCCTTCGCCACTTCCGGGGCGGGGATGCGGAAGCAGTCAGTCAGCTTGCGGCGCTTGAGCCAGTTAACGGCCTTCACCACATCCAGAACCTCCACACGAGAGGTCTTGCGATACTGGAGAGTTGCTACGCCGAGGTCGGTTTTCTCCCCGGCACATTCACGGTCGAGAATCTGCAGGAGCCGGTCGATCTTCTTTTCCAAGCGCGACCGTCTCTCATGCAGGCGGCTTTCCTCGGCTTTCAAAGCCATCGTCTCCGCACGGAGGTTGAGTACCAGCTTAGCGAGGTATTCCAGAATGGAGTGCCGTTCTAACTGCAGAGCGTTGATCTGTCCGCAGATGGCGTCCATGTCGCAGAGCACCTCGCCGGTGTCCTCATCGACCGTAATCTGATCCGTCAGCCGGAGAATCTCCTCGTTGACCTCATAAAGTTTCATGCGCCGCCTCCGGCCTGACCTCGCTGATCTCAACCGCGTCCACGCTGTCACCGGGGACGAGGACAGTCAGCTTCACGGGGCTGCCCAGCAGGAAGCGGAGCAGCTTCTCCCTCACGGTTAGGCGTCTGCAGGCAAATACCCCGTTAGCGCAGCGCCCTTTCCCGACCGTGATTTTCATGATGTGTCTCATCTGTCTGATTCCTTCCTGAAAGGCTGTATCGTTTATGCCTTTCACAGGTAGCCCACGGGAAATGGAAAACTACACGGTTTTTAAAAAGTTTTTTCTTTTCCCAGGTTTTTCCGCAATCTGGCATAGATTCTCGACAGGCGGTTTTCGACTGCTGTCCACCAGACGCCTTCCTCCGCAGCAATTTCAGCCTGTTTCATCTCGTCCCAGAACACTTTGCGAAGCAACTCTTTCTGTTGCGGACGGAGTTTTTCAATCGCACGATACAGTTCGGCGTAATCCTCATTGAAGAGGTCTGTCTGCACGTCCTCGGCGCCTGCGAGGAAGCAACCATCGAGATCAACCTGCTCAAGGGAGGCGTGACGCCGAGTTTCCCTGTGATTGTTGTTGAATGTGGGCTTGTTGCATTCTTCGTCCATGATCTCCTGAGGAGAACGCCTGGTGACGGTGCTTTTATCTTCAGCGGCAGCCAGCCGCTGCTGATAGTCCGTCTCCACCCAGATCTCGCAGTCGGCGTCCGGCACCTCCAGTGTGGTGGCGCAGGTCTTATCCTCGTAGTAAACAGTGATCTTCATTTTCCTGTCCTTTCCGCCTGGTGCAGAAAGGGCAGGGAGAAGAAAAACGAGATCCGGATCAGCTGCCCGGACCTCTGCATACCTGATTTTGGGCGCACAAAGCCGGGCACCAATACCCGCCCGCAAAAACGTCGAGACGTTGCGGGGTCGTATTCGTACCTTGCCCTAATTGCAAATCAGGCTCGATATGATTTTTTATTCCCAGGCGGGAGCTACCCGCCGTAGGTGCTGTAAAAACAAAAAAGGGGCGAGAATGTAGTTCTGCTATGAACTACATTCTCGCCCCAATTGGCCTTCAGCAGTGCCAATTCACTGCCGGTTACAGTATTCTGTTTTTATCCAATCGCCTTATGGCGCTCTACTTCGTATACGCAAAGGTGACCGTTTTTCTTTCTGACTTCCGCATTGCTTCCGCTGTCCGTGATGGATTTAATAGCAATGAGCGCCTCAAAGTCCTCACGGGTGAGGGTGTTGACCGGGGTACCGGAAGCCTGTGCTTTCCTGATTATCTTTTTCCACTCCTCTTCATCAGGATCTCCCCAGTCGGCAACACGAAGCGCAAACCGATCCAAATCGTACTGCTGGTATCTGGTCATGTCGCCGCCGACAAAGACAGGAATCGCATACCGGGCTTCCGCCGCAAGTTCATAAAGGCGGGAACGTACCCGGGCGTCCAGGTGGAAAAACTCGCAAAATCTGCCGACTTTCTCCATATCCGTAGGACAGCGTCTGTTCGCTTCAATGTCGCACAGCCTGGTGGGAGAGATTCCCAGATAATCCGCAAGACGGATCGATGTGATCTCCCTGGGGTCTTTCTGCCTTATCCGTTTTACGAACGTGCCGAACCTGTCGCCGTTCTGAGATGTACCGGGTTCTTTCATAATCACACTCCTCGCATTTTCATCTGGTCGAACTGCCACTCTTTCATCAAAAGCCCCTGCCTGCGGAGCTGGATCGCTGCCGCCGTATAGGAAACACCGTAGGTGTCGGTGACGACCTTTATCATGTTGTCCAGCTTGAACTGATCCTCCCAGTCACCGTGGGAATCTTCGACCCAGATGCCCTCAGAGAATCCTGCCTCGCGGATGACCTGCCGCATCAAAGGAATAAAAGTGGGCCGGGGCATCGCCATGGCTGCCGCGAATGTGCTGGCCTGGTGCTCTCTGAAGTCTCTCTGCGTAACGAGTGGACCACGGCGCTCAATCGTTGTGCGCATACACTTGACGACATGGCCCCCAGCTTCAAACAGAGAGATCTGATCGGGGTCAAGTTTGTATACGCCCTGGTGCATACAGTAGTGGCCGCCTTCATGTAGTGCCGTGAAGAGAGCGAAAGGCTCACTTTTCATGGTCGCGTTATCGATCAAGACGGTGCCAGCAGACATATCGATAGAGGATACTTTCATGCCAGACCGGTCAAAGATCATAATCGCCTCGTCATTGAATATAGTGGCGCCGGCAACAGGTACTTTCCCTTCGGGGTAAAATATGTCCTGAAACTCGACCGTTACACCGAGATAGCTCTCCAGAAAATGAAAAGCTTTGACCTTCCCAGGAGTTACGAGAAGCTCAGGACGATAGTCCGCGATGACCGCTTCTGCGTAATCCTGTATATACTGATCCGTCACAATCGGCGTGCGGTCTTTATGGCAGCGTCTGCAGTTGAAATCAATCATGGTGTGCTCTCCTGGCTTATATGGCATGCGGATATCCGCTTCGATATTTTTGTGAGCATATAATACAACTCTGATTTTTATCTGTCAAGGTCGCTTGCGTGTACCATTTTTATCTAAACGCTTGACAGACAGTATTTCGGTATATATAATCAAGCCATAAAGTGAAACGGAGGTCGAAGAAATCATGAGCTCCATTCAGAAAAAGAAATACTACTCCGCAAAGGAGAAAGAAGAGAATGTGATTGGGAAGCGGATCGCCGAGGCGCGAAGGTTGAAAGGCATCAGCTGCCCGGAGTTGAGCCGTATTCTCATGGAGCAGGGTTCGAAAATCAGCTCCCAGGTCATCAACAAATGGGAAAACGCCTATGCGGTTCCTACGGGTTATCAGCTGATCGCGCTCTGCCATGCGCTGGATATTGAGGATGGCCTTTCCTTCTTCACCAGAGACTATAAACCGGATCTGAATACGGAAGGAATGAGGAAGGTTCAGGAATACCGGGATCTGCTGGTCGCGTCCGGCCTGTATCCGTTCGAGGAGCGGAAGATGGGCAGGATCATTCAGATGCCCGTTTCTCCGATCCGTGCTTCCGCCGGCACCGGCAACTACATCGATGAGGCTGACTTTGAAATGACTGATGTCAACGCTGATGATGTTCCGGCAGGGGCAGACTTCGGCATCTATGTCGGCGGCGACAGCATGGAGTCCATTTATCATGACGGGCAGCTGGTCTGGGTGCAGAAGTGCAGCGAGGTCCTGCCTGGGCAGGTCGGCATCTTCCTTTATGACGGCGACAGCTATATCAAGATGTATTCCGAGCGCGTCCCGGATAATCCGGAAGAATTCACTTCCAACGATGGCGTGATGCATATGCAGCCGGTTCTTGTTTCCTTTAACAAGAACTATCCTGACAGGATCATTCGTCCGGGTACAGATTTCAGAGTTTTCGGGCGGGTGCTTTGAGAGCCCTTTTTTTGGACACCTTCTGTATTAGGATTAGTGTAGAGGCCGGATTGTAAAACACAGTTCCGGTCGATTTTGCGGGAAGGAAGGTCTTTTCCATGAAGCAGTATGACGCAAAGTGCCCTCTGTGCGGCACGTTGAACCGCGGCCTCTATCTTGATGAGACCGACGGTTGGATGGAATGTGAGCACTGCCATGAGACGGTGTGTGTTCAGGAGCTTATCAAACTGAAAAAGATCCCTGTGTTTAACATGGGCCGCATTGCCGTGAACCGTGCCACGGTTTCCGCGTAAGCGCGCGGAGTGAGGAGGGTGCCCATGGATACGATCAGGCGCGTGGAAGAGCTCTCCTATGCCAAAGGGATATCCCTTGCGCAGCTTGCCAGGATGAGCGGTGTGTCCAATTCCACGCTGAAAAACGCAAGAAGCAGAAACTACCAGCTTAGTGTTGACACAATCGAGCGGCTGTGTGTCGGCCTCGGTATCACAATGAGCGAATTCTTTGATACACCTAACTGCCGAATAAGCGGCAGCTGATTTTGGAGAGGGGAGGTTGCGATATGGCTGTGCCTGTGCGTACCAAACCAGAACGTGTATATGTAAACGTGGTTCTGTCCGTTGACAGCACAGGCTTTATGAAGCCGTCCGCAATTAAATGGACAGACGGACGTACCTTCGATATCGAGCGCATCCGCGACTTCCGACCGGCATCGGCTGCCGGTAACGATATTAATGGTGACTGCTATACCGTGGTCATAAAGGGGCAGGACAGATACCTCTTCTTTGAAGAAGCAAATCCCCACTTCTCCGGACGGCCCGGCAGATGGTTCGTGGAGGTGAAAGCATAGGCATGAAAAACGATCATGTCTACATAGCGATAGATCTGAAATCCTACTATGCCTCCTGCGAATGCGCTGACCGGAAATTTGATCCGCTCACCACGAATTTGGTCGTGGCGAACATGAGCCGAACGGAGAAAACGATATGTCTGGCCGTTTCTCCGTCTCTGAAAGCGCACGGTATCCCCGGACGCCCGCGGCTGTTTGAGGTCATCCAGAAGGTCAAAGAAATCAACGCGAAACGGCTGCGGGAGTACCGCAAGAGCATTGGAGACTGGAAAGCTGAATTCAAGGACAAATCCTTCGACGCGGAGGTTTTGGCCTCGGACCCGTCGATGGAGTTGGACTACTTCGTGGCGCCGCCCAGGATGGCACGATACATGGAGGTCTCCTCCAAAATCTACGGGATCTATCTGAAGTACGTAGCGAAGGAAGATGTCATCGTCTACTCCATAGATGAGGTTTTCATTGACGTCACGAAGTATCTGTCCACGTACAATATGACGGCGAAGGAAATGGCGATGACGATGATCCGGGATGTCCTGCATGAGACCGGAATCACCGCCACCGCCGGCATCGGAACGAATCTCTACCTTGCCAAGGTCGCTATGGACATCGTGGCGAAGCATGTGGACGCCGATGAGAACGGGGTGCGCCTTGCGGAGATCGATGAGATCTCCTACCGGCATATCCTTTGGAATCACAAGCCACTGACGGACTTCTGGAGAGTCGGCCCCGGGATCGCCCGAAAGCTTGAAGAGAACGGCATGTTCACGATGGGCGATGTGGCGATGATGTCCATGACGAAGACGCCGGTCCAGGTTTTCATTGAGAAGCCAAACAAAGGTGAAGAGCACTACCAGATCATGAGAGACGGTGAAGATCTGCTCTATAAGCTTTTCGGCATAAACGCAGAGCTTCTGATCGATCACGCCTGGGGCTATGAGCCGGTCACGGTAGATTACATCAAGCAGTACCGGCCAGAGAGTAACAGCCTTGGGTCCGGTCAGGTGCTTCATAGACCATATAAATACGAAGAGGCTAAGATCATCGTCCGCGAAATGGCGGATGACCTTAGCCTTGAACTGCTGCGTAAAGGAATCGCAACAGCAAAGATAGAGTTGTATATCGGTTTCGACCGTGAAAGCCTGGTCGAAGCAAACGGTCGCTACAAATACAAAAACGATCCCAAGGGCAGTTACTACGAAGGCAAAGTGAGTCTTGATTATTATGGCCGGATGGCACCCAAGCATGCGAACGGAAACCGCAAGCTGCCGTTCCCGACTTCGTCCACGAAGATGATCGTCGACGCGGCACTCAGTATCTTCGAGGAAAAAGTTGACCCGCTCCTGCTTGTCCGTCGAGTGAACATTGCCGCGATGAACGTGATATCTGATTCTGAGGCACGGCAAATCCAGGCATCGCACCAGGAAGAGCAGGCGTTTGGTCAGATGGATCTTTTCACGGACTATGTGCAGCAAGACGCAGAACAGGAAGAGCAGAAAGAGAATCTGGAGAGGGAGCGCCGTCTCCAGGAAGCGGTTCTCACTATCAAGGACAAGTTTGGCCGGAATGCCGTTTTGAAAGGGACAAACTTCCTGGAAGGTGCGAGATCCAGGGAACGCCACAATGAAGTCGGCGGTCACAAGGCGTAAGGGAGGAACATGATATGGGTAACAGACCTTACGTTTGGACGGGCGGCGAAGAAACCGATAAGTATGACGCCATCATCGATTGCCCGCACTATGTCTCGCAGCGACGGCCCCATATGAGAATGATCGACCGCGCAGCTCAGTTTTCACCGTTCGATGCCCTTGAGGGATACAGTGATGAAATCGTTGAAACCGGTCGCACCACTGAAGAACGGATTGAATTGTCTGAGGCGCGAATGGACGAACTCAATGAGAAAATCAGCCTCCTAAATGAAATATGTTTGGAGGTAGCACACAGCAGGCACACCGGCAGCGAGACAATTCTTCCCACCGCAACCATTACATATTTTCTCCCCGACAAGGAAATCAACAGACACAGTAGGAAGAGTGGCGGTGCCTACGTGAATTTCACCGGGCAAGTTCGCCGCGTTGATATGACCCTTGGTACGATTACGTTCCAAGGGAAGAACAGGAAACACAAGACCATTTCGATAACGGATATTATTGATATCCAGGGGCGTATTGCAGAAGAAGGAGCGGAGTGAATTCACGATAACAAGAATGACTGTTTCCTTATGATGCGTGTATTGGCGGTGTTGCTGCATTTACATACAAGGAGTAGGTACATGAACTGGACGATGAAAATGTGGGTTTAATGACTCTTCGCTAATAAGCCCTCGCCACGCCCAAAATTACACGACAGTCGCAAGCAATTGTTTGAGATGTCGTGTAATTCTATTGTGTTTTCATAGCTAATGTGATATAGTACCTTCGTAAACCCACGACGAAGAATAGAGGGGTGTAACATGGGAATTAGTTATAAAAAACTATGGAAACTTCTTATCGATAAGGATATGACAAAAACGGACTTGCGAAAGAATACCGAGATAGCATCTAGTACGCTATCCAAAATGGGAAGAAACGAATATGTTTCGCTTGATGTGCTAGTTCGCATCTGCGTTGTCCTCGATTGCGAACTAAGTGATATTGTCGAAATAGAAAGATGAAGGTGCCATATGAGTGAGAAAGAAAAAATGAAAATCGCAGCTATCAGTTTGTTTTCGGGCGCTGGCGGTTTGGATGTTGCCAGCAACCTTGCTGGCATCCCAGTTCTTGTGAGTACAGACATAGATGATGACTGTATAGAGACGCTTAAACTTAACGATCTCTTCAAAGATACGACCATAATAAAAGGTGATCTGCATCAAATTGAGAGCGATTTTTTCACTGACATAGTGAAAAAGAATAATCCTGAAAAGTTTATTGTCATAGGTGGTGCTCCGTGCCAACCTTTTTCAAAGGCTGGCTATTGGGTTGGAAATAAAACAAGAAAAGGCATAAATGACCCCAGGGCTACTCTGGTTGATGAATACTTGAGAGTTGTAACAGACATCCATCCAGATGGATTTGTTTTTGAAAATGTTGAAAGCCTGTTACACCCTACAAACAAAGTGATTGTAGAACGGTTCTTGGAAATAATCGAAGAGAACGGTTATAAATATAAAATTGTTCGCGCAAATGCGTTGGATTATGGCGTATCTCAGAAACGAAAACGGCTTTTTATCATTGGTACGACCGACGATTTTAAGACTGCGGAACCCCGTAAAACGCATTGCCCGCCGGAGGAATGCGAGGCAACTGGCCTTTTGCCCTATGTTAATGTAGGGAAAGTAATTGAAGGATACGATGGGCCTGAATACTTTGAACCTGAAGAGGTTACTGCTGGTGGAACCTACCATGAGGATTTGTGCCAAGTGCCTCCCGGAATGAATTACAAGGCATTAACGGCATGGTACGGTTATGAGAACCCGAAATTTGTAGCCGACAAGAGATTTTGGAGTTTTTTATTGAAACTCTCTCCTGACATGCCATCCTGGACCATTACTGCACAGCCGGGACCGTGGGTTGGACCATTTCATTGGGATAATCGACGCCTCAGAGTTCCTGAGATCGCCGCAATTCAAACCTTCCCTAAAGACTACAAGTTTTACGGAAGCCGGCGGTCTATTCAGAAGCAAATTGGCAATGCTGTGCCTGCACTGATGGGAAAGGCAATGATCGAATACCTGAAGGAGAGTTTGCTATAATGGGGATTAATGTACTCAGCGTCTTTTCTGGCGGCGGTGGAATTGATTGTGGTTTCAAAAAAGCGGGTTTCGATATATGTGTTTCTTCTGATAATTGGGAACCCGCCTGCCAAACGTTAAAGAAGAACCATGTTGGTAAATTAGTGGTTTGTGATGATATTCGCAAGCTGAATTACGACGAAATTCTAGCCAAGATTGGATTAACAAAGTCCGATATCGATGTTTTGGTTGGGGGCCCTCCTTGTCCCGCTTATTCCAAATCTCGATTTTATAGAACCGAAAAAAAACGAGCTCTTGAAGACGAAAACTCTTTTACTCTGTATGAGTATTTTAGAGCACTAGATGAAATACGCCCTAAGATTTTTTTCTTTGAAAACGTTTTTGGATTTGTATATAAACCGCATCAAGCTGCGTTTGAACTGCTAAAGTCAAGGGCTGAAGAATATGGCTATCATATTACTTATAAGGTCGTAAATACAGCGAACTATGGGGTGCCTCAGATAAGAGAGCGTTTTATTTGTGTCGGAGTTAGAAAAGATTTCGGAGACCCGTTTATCTTCCCAGAAGAAACACACTTCAATCCTAACAAAGAAGAAACGGAGCAATTGAGCCTGATCGATGACAAAAAACCGTGGGTTACTTGTGGAGAAGCAATCGGAGATTTAGATTATCCGCTCCCCGAAGATGAAGAGATGCAGGCCGGTTCAAAGCATAAAGATCTGCTAAAGCTTGTCCCCCCTGGTGACAATTACTTGTTCTTCACCGCAGAACGCGGATACCCCAATCCTATCTTTAAGTGGCGGTCTCGATACTGGTCATTTCTTCTTAAGCTGTCTCCGGAAAAACCGTCGTGGACAATACAAGCAAGTTTCTCAAACAACATGGGGCCGTTCCATTGGCGTAATCGCTTTTTGAGAATTAACGAAATCAAACGTATTCAGACTTTTGACGATGATTACCAGTTCTGCGGGGACTTTCGTGATCAATGGAGACAAATAGGAAATGCAGTCCCGGTAAAAATGGCCTGTGTTGTAGCAACTGCAATTAAGCAACAGTACTTTTCCGGAAGCGAGGTAAAGTAAGATGGCGTATATGTGGGCCCTTGGTAATGGTGAAATAGTTGAAGCAACATACAACGCACAGACTGACTCTTTGACGAATGACCAGGTCAGGGATGAATTAGTTAGTGCTTTGCAGCAGTTTGGCCATACTGTTTCCTGCACTCGAGTAAACGATTCGTATAATGAGGTTTATTCAGTCATCATTGATGGGAATGCCGAAAACGAACTTGTTATCTGTATCAAAGGAACCACTCCCGGCGGAAGATCAAATCTCAATGATGAGCAACGAATTCAACAGAAAAGCAAGCATATTAATTATGCTTTTATGCAGCATGA
>Ga0310697_10007213_pt1 | contig 10497 bp, 10 predicted proteins | sample 172DNAGHGlowgp2_FD_203883 | JGI IMG/M metagenome (GOLD analysis project Ga0310697, IMG submission 203883) | Sheep rumen microbial communities from Palmerston North, Manawatu-Wanganui, New Zealand - 1728 DNA GHGlow gp2 (v2) (version 2) | ecosystem: Host-associated > Mammals > Digestive system >...
TCTGCCCGCCCGCGCCGCCGGAGCGGTAGGTATCCACGCGGATCTCGTCCGGCTCGATCTTGATGCTCGTGTCGTCGTCCTCAAAGATCGGCGTGACGTCGAGCGATGAGAACGAGGTGTGCCGCCGCGCGCTCGCGTCGAACGGCGAGATGCGCACGAGACGGTGCACGCCCTTTTCCGCCTTGAGATAGCCGTAGGCGTTTTCGCCCTCGACCTCGAACGTGACGGACTTGATGCCCGCTTCGTCGCCGTCCAGAAGGTCGAGCTCTTTGACGGTCCAGCCGCGCTTTTCGCAGTAGCGCGTGTACATGCGGTAGAGCATTTCGGTCCAGTCCTGCGCCTCCGTGCCGCCCGCACCCGCGTGCAGAGACAGAATGGCGTTTGAGCTGTCGTAGGGACCTTTTAAGAGCATTTCGAGCCGCAGGGCAGTCATCTTATCGCCGAAGTCCTTAAGCTCGGATTTGAGCTCCTCAAGCAGGCTCTCGTCGTCCTCCTCCTCCGCCATTTCGATCAGCGTCGCAATATCCTCGCTCTGCCCGTCGAGCTTTCTGAGCCGTTCGAGCTTGCTCTTGATCGCCTTCACGCGCGCAGTGATCTTGTTGGCGTTTTCGACGTCGTTCCAGAAGTCGGTCTCGCCCATCTGCGCTTCGAGGGTTTTCAGCTCCTCCTCGAGCGCTTCGACGTTCATTTGCTTATGTGCAAGCGCAAGCGTCTCGTTGAGACTGCCGAGCTGCATTTTGTATTCGTCCAGTACCAGCATGATTCCTCCGGAATTACTGAATCTTCTCAGGCTCGCCGTAGTCCACGCCGAGGGTGTCGACGCGGATCGTGTCGATCACGACGGGAGCAACGGGCATGTCGTAGGGGTTCGTCTGCACAGAAGCGATCTTGTCCAGCACGTCGAAGCCTTCGAGCAGCATGCCGAACGCCGCGTATTCGCCGTCCAGATGCGGCGCGTCCGCATGCATGATGAAGAACTGCGATCCCGCGGAATCCGGGACCATCGTACGCGCCATGGAGATGACGCCGCGAACGTGCTTCAGATCGTTTTTGAAGCCGTTGGACGCAAACTCGCCCTTGATCGAATAGCCGGGACCGCCGCTGCCCATGCCGTCCGGATCGCCGCCCTGGATCATGAAGCCCGCGATGATGCGGTGGAAGGTCAGCCCGTCATAGAAGCCGGAATTGGCAAGCGAGATAAAGTTCTTCACGGTGTTCGGCGCGACGTCGGGGTAAAGCTCCAGCTTCATGACGCCGCCGTCCTTCATGGTGATCGTTGCGATGGGGTAATTGCTCACAGTCGGTTCCTCCTCTGTCGTCTTGGGTTCTTCGGTCGCCGCGTTCTCCTGCGCGGGCTCGCCGTCAGTCGATTCGATTCCCGGCGCAGCGGGTTCCTTCCCGGTTTCGGAGGTGATCTCCGTTTTTTCGCCGGTCGCGTTTGCATACGTTTTCGCGCAGCCGATCGCCGCAATGAGAAGCAGCGCCGCCGTCAGAATCGATAAAAAGCGTTTCATATGGTTTCTCCTTTTCCGTCGTCCGGTCCTTCGATCGGATCGCGATATTCAAATCCGTACCGCTCCGAAAGCAGCAGCAGGAAATTGTTGACGATGTGCGAGCGGTACTTGCGTTTCTGCGCGATGACCGTCAGCGCGGGGACCAGAAGATCGTTGTCCGATACGGTCCGCATCGCAAGGTCGTCAAAGCCCAGCTCCTCCGCCGCTCCCTTCGGCACCAGCGCGACCGCCTTGCCCGCCCGCGCCCAATTCAGCGCAAGCTGCATGCGCGTGCTGACGAACTTCGGCGAAAATGCAAGTCCCTTTTCCCGGAACGCGTTCTGAAAAGCAGGCAGGCTGCGTTCCAGCATCGAAAGCGGCAGCTCGGAAAGCCGTTCGAACGCGGTCTCGTCTCCCGGTTCGTCCGCAAAGAACGTGCCGGGCTTGTATGCCGCAACCAGCGTATCCGCATGCGTGTACAGCACCTCAAGGTTCTCCGTATCGCTGCGGATGGGACGCACGAAGATCGCCTCGACCTTGCCGTTCTGCAGCTTTTTGAGAAGCTCCGGCAGCTCCGCCTCATAGACCTTGATCTCCGCTTCCGGATACCGGTCCGAAAACGCGATCAGCGCATCTAAAAGCCTTTCGTTTTCAAACGATGACGTGATGCCGATCCGGAGCGTCCCCTTCGTCCCGCCGAAGCCGGACGCGATCTCGCTGCGCGCCGCCGTTTCGATCGCGAGCATCCGCTTCGCCCGCTGATAGAGGATCTGCCCCGCGTCGGTCAGCTCGAGCCTCCGCGCGCCGCGGTAGAACAGCCGCGCGCCGTACGCCGCCTCGAGCGCTTTGATCTGATTGCTCAAAGCAGGCTGCGCGATTCGGAGCTTTCTCGACGCCGCGGTCAGGCTGCCCTCCTCAACGATGGTCACGTAATTCGAATAGTACGCAAGGTTCATGCCGCTGCCCTTTCGTTCACGGTAAATATCAGTATAACAAATTTACATGGGATTATCAAGAGATTCCGCGGAATTCGCGTTTTCCTGCGCACTTTGTTCCGCATTTCTCCGCTCCTTCGGCATCAGAAGCTCCTTGCTCAAGACCGTGCGCGACAAAGGCTTATAAACGATCGCCGTCACGACCGTCGTCGCTGCGCCCTTGATCAGGTTGAACAGCGCGACCCATCCGAGAAGCGGCGCCATCGACGCACGCGCGGCTTCGTAGGTCGGCACGCCGAAGAACAGCATGAAATTGAGACTGCCGACAAAGTAATTCATCGGGATCATCACGGCAACCTGCGTAAGCAGGAACAGCCCGAGCGAGAGATAAGCGCGCGCGCGCGTCTTCTTTTGTTTGTACAGCAGCGACGCCGCGACCGTCGGAATGCCCGTGGAAACGATGTTCATGATCAGTCCGATATAATTCCAGTCGCCGGTAAAGACGGCGTTCAGCAGCGCTTTCAGAACAGCGATCCCAAGTCCGAAAACGGGACCGAGCGAAAACCCGCCGAGCAGCACGGGAATGTCGGAAAACTCAAATTTCATCCAGCTGACCGCCGGGAAAAGCGGGAATTTGGGCCAGACCGAGAGGATCACCGCAAGCGCGGTCAGAAGCGACGCCTGCACCATGCGGCGGATCGCGTCATGTGATTTCATAGCAGTACCTTCCTTTGCATGATACGCAGATTGTAGCACAGCGCGTTCATCTATGTCAATAAATTTATATTTGATATATGTATATTGTTATAGTTATATGCATAAAGAAAGGGATGGTTGCCCATCCCTTCGATTCGGTCCGATCAGAGCAGCGCTTCGATCGCTTCCGCGATGTCCTTCACGGTGTTTTCCGCGAAGGGATTGCGGAGGTTGCCGATCTTCAGAAGGTCGAAATAGCCGACCGTGCCGCCCGCCTTGCAGAGGTTCAGATAGTCATTCCACGCCCGTTCGCGGTCTTCGCGCATGCGGAGGAAGAAGTCGAACGCGCCCATCTGCGCCAGCGCGTAGTCGATATAGTAGAACGGATACAGGAAGATGTGCTGCTTCTGCATCCAGAATCCGCCCTTTTCGAGGAACGGATCTCCGTCGTAGTCGCGCCACGGGAGATAGACCTGCTCGAGCTCGTGCCAGACGGCATAGCGCTCGTTGCGGTCCATTTCCGGCTTTGCATAGACGCGGTGCTGGAACTCGTCAACCATCGTGAGGTACGGGATCGTTTCCAAAGCGGCGGAAAGATGCGCTTCGCGATATCTGGGCGCGTCGTCGCCGAAGAATTTCTCCATCCACGGATAGGTGAAGTGCTCCATGGACATCGAGTGGACCTCGCAGATCTCGATCGGCGCCTGCCAGACCTCGGCAAGCCGGATCGAGTGCGCCGCAACGTACGCCTGGAACGCGTGTCCCGCCTCGTGCGTGAGCACGTCGACGTCCGCGGACGTGCCGTTAAAGTTCGAGAAGATGAACGGCGCCTTCAGCTCAGTGAGCGTGGTGCAGTAGCCGCCCATGTGTTTGCCGGGACGCGACGTCAGATCGAACAGCTGATGCTCGACCATGAAGTCGAAGAACTCGCCGGTCTCCGGGCTCAGCTCACGGTACATCTCCTGCGCGGCTTTCACCATCTCTTCCTCGGTGCCGTGCGGCATGGGGTTGCCCTCGGGATAGCAGAAGGACTCATCGTAGTAGTGCAGCTTCTCCACGCCGATGCGCTTTGCCTGGCGCTCGTGGATGCGGGCGACGGCGGGCACGACGTACTTTTTGACGCCCTCGCGGAAGCGTTCCACGTCGTCCTTGGTGTAGTCGTAGCGTCCGCGGGAAAGGTACGCGAACGGGATATAGTTCTCATAGCCGATCAGCTTCGCCTGCGACGTGCGGACCGCGACCATCTTGTCATAGATATCGTCGAGCTCGTCGGCGATGCCCGCGTACATCTCCGCCCACTTGCGGAACGCGCCTTCGCGAACCTTGCGGTCCGGATTCTGCATGAACTTCAGAAGACCGTAGAAGTTGCAGGTCTCGCCCATGTACTCGGTCGTGCAGCCCGCGGTGAGCTTACTGTACCGGCTCTTTAACATCTGTTCCTCGGTCATGCCCGGGATCAGGCGCTCGTCGGCGAGCTTGATGCTTGCGTCCGCCTGCGTAAAGACGATCTTGCCGAGCGCGGCTTCGAGCTCTTTGCGGAACGGGTGGTTCACCATTGCGTGAAGCTGCCGCACGTTCAGCACCATCGTCTTAGAAAGGTTCTGATCGTAATAGGTCTGCTCCGCGTCGTAGAATTCGTCCTTCGTGTTGACGTCGTGCCGGACATGCGCGATCGTGAACTGCGTCGCGACCCTCTGCATCGCCGCGTCCATTGCGTAATACGCGTCGATCGCTTCCTCAGCCGTCTTTGCGTTCTCGAATGCCTCGATCAGCCTGAGACCGGTTTCGATATACGCATCGACGTCCACGCGTTCATAGGGTAGTTCCGAGAATTTCCACATACATTTGCCCTCCTGTTTGCTATGGAAACAGTATAGCATAGCTGCTCCGTTGTGGCAAGAAAGGTTTGACGCTTTCATCGCCTCAGTTTTTACAACTCTGTGACAACTTCGTTACAAGTACCGTGATACAATAAGGACGAGGAATCAGAATGGAGGACAAGCCCATGAAACGAATTGCCGTTCTTTTGCTTGCGCTGCTGTTTTTTGCCTGTCAGCCGACGCCGGCACAGGAGATCGTCGTTAACAAAGCAGAGGGCTCCTTGGAACAGCGCATTTCCGGGACCGCTGTTCCGGATTACCGGGAGACCTATGAATCGGTTGAGACAGAGACGCCGAACGAGCCGACGCTGCGCACATCGCTCAACGTACCGGAGCGGGTGCAGGAGAAATTCGACGGAAACGCGGTCGGCGCGCATCTGTATCTTGAGATCGACGCGATCACGGACGTTCCGAACGTCACGCGCGTCCCGGTGCTGCGCGGGCATATCATCGATGAGATCCCAACGGAAACGGAGCGTCTTTGTAAGCTGCTGCTTGGCGACGGTCCGTATCTGCGCCCCGGACGCGACCGGATCGCAAAAACGCGGAAGGAGATGGAAAATACGCAGGCATGGCTCGACGCGCTGGAACGTCAGCCGTACGGTCCGTATGCGGATTACGATGCGCTTCGCGCCTGGCTGGAGGAGAAGCTGCAGATGGCTGTCAGGGAGCTCGCCGATCTGCAGGAAGACGACCGCCGCGCACCGGAACCATGGACCGGCAGCTTTGCCGACGTCGGATACGGGATCGCACTCGGAAACGAAACGCACATCTTTTCTTTGACGGAAGATCTGTTTCAGTACGCGATCGCCGCGCCGTACCTCATGTCCCACGACACGAATCGGAACCGGGGACCAAAAAGCGCTGAAGAACAAGCCCTGCTCGACGGCGCCGCGGCGTTCGGCTCCTCGCTCGGGTTCACCGAAACGATCCCGCGGACGATCAACTGCTACGATGAGAGCCAAAGAATGCGCTTTCATTCGGAGACCGGCTTTGACAACGGCTGCTACACCTTCACGCTGCTGCCGGTCTATGCGGGGATCTCGCTCTATCCGTACACCACAAACTACGGCTCAGACACGGGGCTGCAGGCGGCGGGCGTACATTACGACGCGGACAAACGTCAGGAACAGATCTTCGGCTCGCTGGAAAATGGAACGGTCGTTTCCCTGCAATGGAACTTTCCGTTCCGCGTGACCGATACGGAGAACGAAAACATTGCGCTGCTGCCGTTCGATGAAATCATGAACACGTTTCGCCGTCAGGTCTTTATGAACCAGTATCTGGACAATGGCTGCGACGAGACGATCCATATCACGGACATCCGGTTTTCCTATATGCGTGTGAAGATCCGGGACAGCGCGGAATACTATCTGCTGCCCGTCTGGGATTTTCTCGGCTATGAAGTCGATTCCGAATGGGATCAAAGGGCAAGCGCCGGCGAGCTCGAGCTTGCACGCTCCTGGTGGAACGATCAGTCGCTACTGACGATCAATGCAATCGACGGCAGCGTGATCAACCGGAACGCCGGATATTGAGGATATATCGGAGCAACAAAAAAGAGACGGTTTTGAACCGTCTCTTTCGTGGTTACGCTCAGAACTTCAGCGAGTTGAACTTGACGCCCGGGCCCATCGTGGAGGAAACCACGACGCTCTTCAGGTACGTGCCCTTCGCCGCTGCCGGCTTCGCCTTGACGATCGCATCCATCAGCGTATTGAGGTTTTCCTCGAGCTTGTCGACGCCGAAGGACTTCTTGCCGATCGGGCAGTGGATGATGTTGGTCTTGTCAACACGATACTCGACCTTACCGGCTTTGATGTCGTGGACCGCCTTGGTGACGTCCATGGTGACCGTACCGCTCTTCGGGTTCGGCATCAAGCCCTTCGGACCGAGCACGCGGCCGATGCGGCCGACGAGACCCATCATGTCCGGGGTCGCGACGCAGACGTCGAATCCAAACCAGTTCTCGGTCTGGATCTTCTTGACCATGTCTTCATCGCCGACGAAATCCGCACCGGCTTCCTGTGCTTCGCGCGCCTTATCGGCCTTAGCGAAGACGAGGACGCGGACGGTCTTGCCCGTGCCGTGCGGCAGGACGATCGCGCCGCGGACCTGCTGGTCTGCGTGACGGGAGTCGACGCCCAGACGGACGGAAACCTCGATGGTTTCGTCAAACTTGCACTTTGCGGACTGGAGCACCGCTTCGAGGCCCTCGCGGACGTCGTACTGCTTGGTGCTGTCGATCAGCTTCTTGCTTTCGAGATAATTCTTACCGTGCTTCATCGTTCGTTCCTCCTCAGTCCTCGACGACAATGCCCATCGAGCGGGCGGTGCCGGCGACCATGCTCATCGCCGCTTCGACGGAAGCTGCGTTGAGGTCGGGCATTTTCAGCTCCGCGATCTCGCGGACCTGCGCCTTGGTGATCTTTGCGACCTTGGTCTTGTTCGGAACGCCGGACGCCTTCTCGAGACCGCAGGCCTTCTTGATGAGGACCGCCGCCGGAGGCGTCTTGGTGATGAACGAGAAGCTGTGATCCGCGTAAACCGTGATCACGACGGGGATAATCAACCCAGCCTGCTTGTTCGTGCGCTCATTGAACTCTTTGCAGAAACCCATGATGTTCACGCCGTGCTGGCCCAGTGCGGGACCTACGGGCGGCGCCGGCGTTGCCTTGCCGGCGGGGATCTGCAGCTTCACATAACCTGTGATTTTCTTTGCCATTGCTGTTTCTCCTATAGTTTGATTTATAGTTGTGGTACGGGGTGCCTCCCCTCCCACTTAAACGCTTCGCTTCGGTCTGCCGAAAACTGCGTTTTCATCAGACCGGTTTCTCAGCTTCCGCCTAAAACACAAGTGTTTTCGGGCGGCGGAAGCTGCAAGGTGTCAAATTCACCGCACATGTCGCTGAATTTGACGGATCTTGACCATCCGTTCTCTCTCCGCTGCCCGCGTTCATACCGTCCGCGCAGCAAGCATTGCATCAAACAAAGAATATCAACAAACCGAATGCGATTCGTTTTTTCAGATTTTCTGGACCTGAATGAAATCCAGTTCGACCGGGGTTTCCCTGCCGAACATGGAAACGGACAGTTTGACCTTCTGCCGTTCCGGATCGATCTTGTCGACGCGGCCGAGGAAGTTCTCCAGCGGTCCCGATACGACACGAACCGTTTCACCGACTTCGATGTTGAGCACGATCGGGATGCGCTCGACGCCCATCGCAACGACCTCCTCGTCCTTCAGCGGGACCGGCTTGCTTCCCGGACCGACAAAGCCCGTGACGCCGCGGGTGTTGCGGATGACGTACCATGCGCGCGGATTCATGACCAGATCGCGCGATACGCCGCCGCCCTGCTCTGCGGGACGTTCCTTCTCAACAACGTCTACGACCATCTTGACCATGACGTAGCCGGGGTAAACTTTCCGGGTAACCGATTTGCGCTTTCCGTTCGGCAGGATCTCAATGGTTTCTTCCGTCGGATACATGACCTCCAGAATGATGTCCGAAAGTCCCGCATTGTCGACGGCCTTGATGAGGTCTTCCTTGACCTTGTTCTCATACCCGGAATAGGTATGGACCACGTACCATTTCGTTTCCTGACTCATGGGCGTTACTCGTTATTGTCCGTGCTGTCCCCGGTTTGGTCGATCTGTCCGGCAGTCGTTCCGTCCTGAACGGGCTCTGCCGTCGCAGTCGTTCCGTCCTGAACGGGCTCTGCCGTCGCAGTCGTTCCGTCCTGAACGGGCTCTGCCGTCGCAGCCGTCTCCGTTTCATTGCCGGTGAGCAGAAGCTTGACCGGGGTGTAGAAGATCAGATCCAGCACATAGATCAGAAGCGCAAATGCCAGTACGAACACCAGAACGACCGCGGTCGCCTTGATGAGCTCCTTCATGGTGAGCCAGGTGAGCTTCTTGACCTCGCCGGTCATTTCCTTGATATAGACCTGCCAGCGCGACTTCATCGCAATGATCGCAAGTACGATGATCGCAAGCGCAAGCGCAGCGAAGATCGCCGCAAACGGGAATCCGCCGATGTTGACTGCAAAGATGATCAGCGGGAACACCGCAAAGATGATCGCAGCGATGCAGGTACCCTGGAAGGTGCGGTAGTTGCCCTTCACAAGGTGCATGATCGTACCGATGATCAGCAGCGCGCCGGACGCCGTCAAAAACAGTTCCGAAGCGGAGATACCGCTGAAGTTGGTCTGACCGGCATTTTCCTTCGCGCCGAACAGCTTCAGCAGCATATGCTTGGTTACCAGATCGGTGATCGAAGCTGCGAAAGCAACGATTCCGACGATCAGCAGCAGGATCGTGAAAAGACGCAGTGTCTTTTCCGCTTTCTGTGCCTTGATATCCTGTACGTTAGCCATGACGATCCCCCGTTACTTGGACTCTCTGTGCAGGGTGTGCTTGCGGCAGAAACGGCAGTACTTGTTGAACTCAAGACGATCGGGATCGTTCTTCTTGTTCTTGAACGTATTGTAATTTCTCTGCTTGCATTCGGTGCAGGCCAAGGTGATCTTTACGCGCATTCTAATGCTCCTCCTAAAATTGATCCATCAAAAACGAGCCCCCAACGGGGGCACCTTGAATAAGTTACCACAACGGTTTCGGTTTGTCAACGAAAAAATTTGATTTCCGCAAAAGATTTTTGGAAAAAACGGCTGTGCCGTCCGCCTTGTCCGCTTTTCGTCCCCGATACCTTTTCAATCCTGCCTAAGACAGGATGCGGACGCGATGCCCGGATGAGACGTGTCATACTTGAACCCCGACCCGCCCGCCGCGTCCTTCCGTGCCGTAGTATCGGAACAGCGCTGCGAGCACCGCCATGCCCGAGCCGAGCGTGAACGGCATATAGGTCCGAAATCCCGCGGCGCGCTCGCGCCCGGACCGACCGCAGCCGACCGCGCCGCCTGCCGACAGTACCGAAAGCAGTCGGACGATCGCCGGTCCGAAGTTGAGATCATGCAGTCGTTGGCAATAGCCGTCAGGAAAAATGTCCTCTCGTGCGAAAATGATTCACGATATCGTATGAAAACGTTTTCCGCAAGTCTCGCGTGCAGGGTTCCGTAAAAGGCGTCTTTTTCCGGATTGACTCTCCGTGCGTCAGTTTTTATTCTTTCTTCTGAGCGCAAAAAACGTCGCGAGCATCAGAAGGACGATCGCGCACCAGAATCCGATCCCGATCCCGCTTCCGTCAAGCACGAACAGTTTCGCGAATCCGAATTGCTGCACATAGTTCCACGTTACCACCGCCCAAAGCGTGACGCCGCCGAGCGCGGCGATCAGATACGGTATCTGCTTTCCGATCAATGCAGTTATAAACAGCGCCAGGCTCGGTACGAAGATCGCCATCGTCAGCGCAACGATCCAGTACTCCAAGGGGTTTTGCATGTAAAACAGGATCTGAACTGCGTTATAAAACCCAAGCGCGGTCCCCGTTTGCGCCATTGCCCATTCCGGAACGGCATAAATCGGCAGAAACA
>Ga0310697_10007216_pt1 | contig 10495 bp, 11 predicted proteins | sample 172DNAGHGlowgp2_FD_203883 | JGI IMG/M metagenome (GOLD analysis project Ga0310697, IMG submission 203883) | Sheep rumen microbial communities from Palmerston North, Manawatu-Wanganui, New Zealand - 1728 DNA GHGlow gp2 (v2) (version 2) | ecosystem: Host-associated > Mammals > Digestive system >...
AAGGCGTCGAGATGGTCATGCCGGGCGACAACATCCGCATGGAAATCCAGCTGATCACGCCGATCGCGATGGAGCAGGGTCTCCGCTTCGCAATCCGTGAAGGCGGCCGTACGGTTGCATCCGGCGTCGTTGCGAGCATCATCGAGTAATCGAACACGCAAACAGACAGGGAGTCTTCGGACTCCCTTTTGTGTTGCCGAAAACGGCATGCAAAGTCGTGCGCATCTCCAGATGCGTGCCCAAAAATGCGAAAGCATTGACAGAATACCGTTATTTCGGATATAATGAATTGCTGTTACAGCTAATATATCAGGAGGGAATGATACAAATGAAGAAATTGATCGCAATCCTTATGGTCGCACTGCTGGCCCTTTCGCTGGTCGCATGCGGCAGCAAAGAACCCGCCGATCCCGCAACGACGATCGTCGGAACCTGGGAATTGGACGATGGCGAGAGCGAAGAAGCAAAGACTGCAGTTCAGATGATGAAACTGTTCGGCATGTCCATGACCTTTGAATTCAATGCGGACGGCACCGGCAAGCTGACGACCCAAATGGGCGAAGAACCGGAAGTCAACGATTTCACGTATGAGATCAAGGACAACCAGATCGTTATCGACGGTTCTCCCGCAGATTTCAGGATCGAGGGCAAGAAGCTCCACATTACCGTGGACGGCGACCAGCTGATCTTCAAGAAGAAATAAGCAGCGACAGACACGAAAGGAGCCGCATGGCTCCTTTTTTCATTTTCATTGACACGGCGCGAAAAGTCGGTTATACTGGAAAAGAACAAAAACAGGAGGGGTATTGTAATGAAGAAAACCATTGCGATCGCGCTGGTCGCGGTCATGCTGCTGTCCTTCGTCGCGTGCAGCGGAGTCACCAAGGAGAGCCTTGTCGGAAGTTGGGAAGTCACGTCCGTCAAGCTGGACGGCGGAGACGATCTGATCGGTACGGTTCTGTCGTTTGACGAGGACAATCACTTCGACTGGAAGTATTCCGGAATCACCTTCATGAGCGGCGAGTACAAGATCAGCGGCAGCTTCGTGTATCTGGATGAGGAGAAAGAACTCTTTACGATCAACGGCGACACGCTGACGATCAAGGACGCTTCCGGCGAAATGACGCTCACCAGAAAATAAGCTTGTCCCGAAATGATAAAATCTCCGCAGAACGCGGAGATTTTTTCTTTCTCTAAAGCAGTGCCGAAAGATCGGGGATCTCCCTGCAGGACGGGGGAAGGGCGTCCGGATGCGCGCCGGACTGCCATGTGTGATAATAGAAGCTGAAAAGCCCCGCCGCATCCGCGCCGCCGATGTCTGCGACGGCGTCGTTGCCGACCATGACCGCGGTTTTGCGGTCGATCCCGTATCGCGAAAGCAGCAGCTCAAAAAGTCCGCGGTACGGTTTTTTCATGCCCGCGTCCGAGGATAAGAGGATCCCGTCGAATTTGTCCGCAAGCCCGAGCGCGTCGAGCTCGGCGCAGGTAAAGCACGACTGCGCGTTGGACAGAAGAAATGTCCGTGCGCCGCGTTCATGGAGCGCGTCGAGCGTTTCAAGCGCATGCGGCATGGGGCGGAGCCACAGCGTGGACCGGCGCCGGAACGCCGAGGCAAACGCTTCCGCATGCGATTCGTCCGCGCCGTGCGCACAAAGCAGCCGCCGGAATACGTTCAGAAGCTCCGGCTCGACGTACATTTCGGGTACGCCGGGCAGGGTCAAGGCACGCAGACGGACCTCATCCGCGCAAAGCCGCAGGTAGTCTGTTCTGAGCGCTTCTCCGGTATCGTGCACGCCGAACGCTTCCGCGTCCCATGCCGCGCCTTCCCAGAATACGGCGGGGGATTCGTCCGTACAGACGTCCGCCAGCGTGCCGTAGAGATCGAAAATGTAATCCGTAAACATCATGATTTTTTCCTCAGGAACGCAACGCCGCTCTCCATGATCTGTTCCGCCGCATTTGCGAGCATTTCCGGGCTTTCGGTCATGCCCTCGCGGATCCAGCGCTCCATGAGCGCGAAGCAGCCGCCCGCGATAAACGTAAAATACGCGTTGATCTGCCATTCGTCGGCGTCCGGGAAATACTGCCGGCAGCTTTGCGCGACGCTGTTTTTGCTCTCGCGGAGCAGCTTGCGTCCGAATTCCTTGTCGCCGAACGGACCGATCGTGACGCGGCACAGATCGGCGTTGGCTTCGATGCACTCGAAGACCTTCTTCGTCACCTTCGGCGGAGTGAGCTGTCCTGCAGCGGAAAGGATCGGCTCCAGCGCCGCAAAGAAGTCGGTCTCCATCTCGGCTTCGATCCGGTCCAGAAGATCGTACACGTCCGCGTAATGCGCGTAAAATGTACCGCGATTGAGCTTCGCCCGGAGACACAGCTCCTTGACGGTAATGCTGCGCAGCGGCTTTTCTGCAAGAAGCGTCATCAGCGCGTCCCGCAGCAGTTTTTTTGTCGTTTGTACACGATGTTCCGGATTGTGCATGGTCGGTCCTCGCTTTCCCGAAAAATGTATCAGATCAAACGAAAAAAACGGCATAATCGGACAGTTTTCCGGATAATGTCGATTGAATCGGGAATCCTTATATAATATAATAATACAAACAAATTGATAAATCAACACGGTGTTCGATTTTTTACTCTTGCCGACGGTTTTGCTTGATGATTCTCAGACCGTTCGGCACAGAGGCCGGTCGACCCCGACCGTGACGGCGCGAATATCCCCTCATTCTCCAGATGCGCGCCGCGCCTCAAAAGCCCCTTCGCGTGATGAACGAAGGGGCTTTTCTTTTATCCGAGCGGCGTGAGCCTTAACCAGTATCCGGTCCCGTCGCGGTCGCGCAGAAATCGCGTGAAGCCTAAAAGTGTGCGCGGGGGACGCGGCGCGGCGTATCCGCGGACGGCGAGGATGTGCAGCGTCTGTCCGTTCGGCTGCGTCCACGTTCCCTCGTAATGCGGCAGTACGCCGCTTCCGTCCACGTAGCGCCAGCGCGCGCCGGGATATTCCTGTGAAAAAAGATCGATCCCGACCTCTGCCTGCATATCCCTATTTTGCACCACGTTATCCGCGTCGGATGCGGAAGCATTGTCCTCGTATGCGGAATAAAACGCCTCTGCACGCTGCAGCAGCGTCGAAAATGCCTGCACCTTCTGCGCGGAATCGGAAATGCTGTCCGATTGAATGGTGCGAAAATAGGATATATCGTCCGCAGATTCTTCTGTTTCCGGCGTGACAGGCGCCTCAACATCCTCTGCATGGGACAAAAATGGTTCATCCGGAGCCGAAGCGTCGTCCGGTACGGCTTTCTGCGCCTTTATGGTGTAAAAACGGGACAATCTTTTTCGGTACGCCGCGAGCGGCGCAGCGTTCTCGGCGGCAGCGAAACAGGTCTCGCGGTCTCCGTCCGTGCCGAGCAGCGCTTCGGCGCGGGGAAGCACGGTTTCGCTTTCCGGCACGATCGGAACGGCATCGGTTCCGGAAAACAGGGTAAATCGACCTTCGATCGGCACGGTCGGCTTCAGCGTCACGCGATCGTTCTGTACGCGCACGAGTCCCGCAGGAGTTCCGTCCGGTCGTCGCAGGATCCAGTAGCAAAGCATGAAATCACCTCGCATCTATTGTATTTTTCCCGATTTCATAGTATGATATAATCAGAGAATTATCGGAGGTAACTATGGTTTTTTTGATTGCGATTCTGCTGGGACTGGTCCAGGGGCTTTGTGAGTTTCTGCCGGTATCCAGTTCGGGACATCTGTTCCTGATATCCAAGCTGACGAGCGGCGCGGTGGGCGAGGGGTATTTCGGCTCGTTCTTTACGGTCATGCTGCACGTTGCGACGCTGATCGCGGTCGTCGCGGTCTATCATGAGCAGATCCTTGCGATCCTCAGGCACCCGATCCAGAAGCTGACGCTGCATCTGATCATCGCCACGCTGCCGACCGTCGCATTCGCGCTTGTGCTGAAGAAGTTCGACGCGCTCGACAAGTGGCTCGACGAGGGCAATTTCGTCGGCTTCAGCTTCCTTCTGACCGCGGTCTTTCTGACGGTCAGCGAGCTCATGTGCCGCAGAAGAAAAGCGAGAAAGTCGATCAAAACGATGCGCTGGACCGACGCGCTGGTGATCGGCGGGATGCAGGCGATCGGCGTGCTGCCGGGCGTGTCGCGTTCCGGCTCGACGATCGCAGGCGCTCTGGGTATGCGGCTCGACCGCAAGAGCGCGGCAGACTTTTCGTTTTTGATGTCGATCCCGGCGATCCTCGGCGGGCTCGTGCTGGAGCTTTATAAGATGGTCAAGGAGCCCGCGGCGTTCCAGGTCGATTTCACGTTCGGCGCGGCGTTGATCCTTTCGATGCTCGTCGCGGCGATCTCCGGGTACTTCGCAGTGCGTTTTATGATCCGGCTGATCACAAAGAAAGGGCTTTTCGGCTTTGCGATCTACACCGGCGCGCTCGGGCTCGTCGTGCTGATCCTGCAGCTTACGAAGACCCTGGGATTCGGCTTTACGCCGTTCGGAGGTTAATATGCGTCTGGATAAATGGCTGAAGGTTTCGCGCATCATCAAACGGCGCACCGTCGCAAACGAGGCGGCGGGCGCGGGACGCGTCTCGATCAACGGCAAGGTGGCAAAGCCCGCCTCTGAAGTCAAGCCGGGCGACACGATCGACATCCTGCTCGGCGGCAAGCACATGCTGTGCCGCGTCGAAAAGACGCCGGAGGTCGTGCGCAAGGAGGACGCGGATTCGCTGTACACCGTGCTTTCCGGGGGCGAATCGTGAGCGCCTGCGGGATCCTGCTCTGTGCGGGTTCGTCCCGGCGCATGGGCTTTGACAAGCTGAATACGCCGCTTCTCGGCAAGACCGCGATCGAGCGCTCCATGGACGCGCTCGCGGCGGGCGGCTGCGATTCGCTCGTGTTCGCGGTGAGCGGCGACAGCGAACGGACCGTCGCAGGTCTTTCCGTGCCCGTGCCGTTTACCGTCGTACAGGGCGGCGAACAGCGGACCGACTCGGTACGGAGCGCTCTTTTTGCGGCGTCGGGGGACATTGCGGTCATCCACGACGCGGCGCGCTGCTTCGTCAGCCCCGCGACCGTGAAGGCGAGCATCGAAGCCGCCGTGCGGTACGGCTCCGGCGTTGCGGCGATCCCCGTGACCGATACGGTCGTCCGGCTCGGCGACGGCACGATCGAAACGCTCGACCGCAATACGCTGTTTCGCATGCAGACGCCGCAGACGTTCCGGCTTGAAAAGATTCGCGCGGCGTATGCGGACGGGGACTGCGCGACCGACGACGCGACGCTGTACGCAAGGAAGTTCGGCGCGCCGCACTTCGTTCTCGGCAGCGAGGACAACCGCAAGCTGACGACGGCGGAGGACTGGGTATGGGCGCTGCAGCGTCTCTCGCCGCCGCCGACGTACGGGACCGGGTTCGATACGCACCGGCTCGTCGAGGGGCGCAGGCTCATCCTCGGCGGCGTGGAGATCCCGTTTGAAAAGGGACTTTTGGGGCACTCCGACGCGGACGTGCTGCTGCACGCGATCATGGACGCGATCCTGGGCGCGCTGAAGCTCGGCGATATCGGCAAGCTCTTTCCCGACACGGACCCGCAGTACGCGGGGATCTCGAGCCGCCTGCTGCTGAAAAACGTCAACGACATGGTGCAAAAACGGGACATGTGCATACGACACGTCGACGCGACGGTCATCTGCCAGCGCCCGAAGCTCGCGCCGTACCGGGACGAGATCGAGCGCACGATCGCGGCGGATCTCGGGATCTCGCCGGACGCGGTCTCGGTGAAGGCAACGACGACGGAAGGAATGAACGACGAGGGGAAGGGCCTTTGCATCTCGGCGCAGGCGATCGTCTCGGTCGGTCACAGATAATATGGAACGAAAAGATCAGGACCTTTGCATCTACGGTGCAAGGGAACACAACTTAAAGAACATCGACCTCGTCATTCCGCGCAACAAGCTCGTGGTGATGACGGGCGTTTCCGGCTCGGGCAAATCCTCACTCGCCTTCGACACGATCTACGCGGAGGGGCAGCGGCGCTATGTCGAGAGCCTTTCTTCGTACGCGCGCATGTTCATCGGACAGATGGACAAGCCCGACGTCGACCGCATCGACGGACTGTCGCCCGCGATCTCGATCGACCAGAAAAGCACGGGGCACAACCCGCGTTCGACGGTCGGCACGGTCACGGAGATCTACGATTATCTGCGCCTTCTGTATGCCCGCTGCGGCATTCCGCACTGCCCGAACTGCGGCAGGGTGATCGAGCGTCAGTCGATCGACACGATCGTGGATCAGGTGATGACGCTGCCGATGGGCAGCCGCCTTTCGATCCTCGCCCCGTGCATCCGCGGACGCAAGGGCGAGCATCAAAAGGTCTTTGAACGGCTGCAGCGCGAGGGCTATGTGCGTGTGCGCGTCGACGGCGAGGTGTACCCGATCGAGGAAGCGCCTGCGCTCGACAAGCAGAAAAAGCATACGATCGAAGCGGTCATCGACCGCATCGTGCTGAAGGAGGGCGTGGAAAGCCGGCTCACGGAATCGCTGGAGCACGCGTTTGCGCTCGGGCAGAACCTTGCGATCGTCGCGGTGCAGGACGGGGAGGAGACGCTGTTTTCGCAGAACTACGCCTGTCCGGACTGCGGTATCGCGCTGGAGGAGCTTGCGCCGCGCGCGTTTTCGTTCAACAATCCGTTCGGCGCGTGCCCGACGTGTCTGGGGCTCGGCGAACAGATGAAGATCGACCCGATGCTGGTCGTGCCGGATGAATCGCTGTCGCTGAACGAAGGCGCGATCGTCGCGCCCGGCTGGAAAAGCGGCACGAACAACGTCTTTTCCGATATGTATTACGAGGCGATCGCGCGGCACTTCGGATTTACGCTGGACACGCCGTTTGCCGAGATCCCGCAGGCGGGACGCGACGCGCTGCTGTACGGCACCAAGGAGAAGATGGAGGTGCAGTATGAGCGCAGCTTCGGCGGCGGACACTTCCTCGCGACCTTCGAGGGCATCGTGCCGAACATGGAGCGGCGGTACCGCGAATCGCAGAGCGATTGGGCAAAGGCGGACATCGAAAGCTACATGGCGCATATCCCGTGCCCGGACTGCAAGGGCAAGCGCTTAAAGCCGACCTCGCTTGCCGTCACGGTCGGCGGGATCAACATCGCCGATCTGTGCGATATGAACGTCAAACGCTCGCGGGAGTTTCTGAAAAACCTCGCGCTGACGCCCACGCAGCAGACGATCGCCGCCGCGATCTTAAAGGAGCTCGACGCAAGGCTCGGCTTCCTCGTCAACGTCGGATTGAACTATCTGACGCTGTCCCGCGGGGCGGCGACGCTGTCCGGCGGCGAAAGCCAGCGCATCCGGCTTGCCACGCAGATCGGCAGCGGACTCGTCGGCGTGCTCTATATCCTGGACGAGCCTTCGATCGGGCTGCATCAGCGCGACAACGCAAAGCTTCTGGAGACGCTGAAGGGACTTCGCGACCTCGGCAACACGCTGATCGTCGTCGAGCACGACGAGGAGACCATGCGCGCCGCGGACTTCATCGTGGACATCGGTCCCAGAGCCGGCGTGCACGGCGGCGAGATCATGGCGGCGGGTACGCCGGAGGAGGTCATGGCGTGCGAGAACTCGCTGACCGGACAATACCTGAGTCATAAACGCACCATCCCCGTCCCCGAAACGCGCAGACCCGGCAGCGGAAATACCCTGACGGTGCGCGGCGCGCGGGCGAACAACCTCAAGAACATCACGGTCGATTTCCCGCTCGGGAAATTCATCTGCGTGACCGGCGTGTCCGGCTCGGGCAAGTCCTCGCTCGTCAACGAGGTGCTGAAAAAGCGCCTGCTGCACGATCTGAACCGCGCCAAAGTCCGCGCAAAGGACCACGACGGCGTCGACGGGATCGGATATCTCAACAAGATCATCGACATCGACCAAAGCCCGATCGGGCGGACGCCGCGCAGCAATCCCGCAACGTACACGGGGCTTTTTGACCTGATCCGCGCGCTGTATGCGACCACGCCGGACGCGAAGCTCCGCGGCTACACGAGCGGCCGGTTCAGCTTCAACGTCAAGGGCGGACGGTGCGAGGCGTGCAAGGGCGACGGCATCGTCAAGATCGAGATGCACTTTCTGCCGGACGTCTACGTCCCGTGCGAGGTCTGCCACGGCAAGCGCTATAACCGCGAAACGCTCGAGGTGCGCTACAAGGGCAAAAACATCTACGACGTGCTCGACATGACGGTGGAGGAGGCGCTGCCGTTCTTTGCGCAGCACAGCAAGATCAAAAAGATCCTGCAGACGCTCGACGACGTGGGCCTGGGCTACATCAAGCTCGGACAGCCTTCGACCACGCTTTCCGGCGGCGAAGCGCAGCGCATCAAGCTTGCGACGGAGCTATCCCGCCGCGACACGGGCCGCACGCTCTATGTGCTCGACGAACCGACGACAGGGCTGCACACGCATGACGTCAAGCGGCTTCTGGAGATCCTGAACCGTCTTGCCGACGCCGGCAGCACGGTCATCGTCATCGAGCATAACCTCGACGTCATCAAGACCGCGGACTGGATCATCGACCTCGGTCCCGAAGGCGGCGACGACGGCGGCACGGTGATCGCCACCGGTACGCCGGAACAGGTCGCTGCCTGCGAACGCAGCTACACCGGACAGTTTTTGAAGCGTGAGCTCGGAATGGCGTGAGGGTGTCCAGTTGGGACAAGTGATGCCTGCGCTTCACGCAGATGCTGACCCCCTCATCAGTCTGCTCCGCAGACAGCTTCCCCGTCCCGAGACATGGTCGTTGCGCGTCGATACTCTCCTTCAACTCCCTGTCTCGGTCGCACCTCGCCTCGCTTGCTCTGCCACCGGCAGCGCTCGGATCGGTGCCCACCCTGAAGGGGGAGAAGCCTCTGCAGACGCGAAACCAAAAGCCTTCCCCTTGATGGGGAAGGTGCCGTAAGGCGGATGAGGTGAATCAATACCGTGCATCATGGATGGAGTGAACGCATGGAGAAAAAACTGACCGGGATTTCCAGGGTCCTGCGAAAGAACATGACCAAAGAAGAACGGCATCTTTGGTATGATTTTCTGAAAGGTCTTCCGCTCACGGTCAACCGGCAAAAGGTTCTCGGCGACTATATCGTGGACTTTTTTGTTGCTTCGAAGAAGCTTGTGATCGAATTGGACGGTTCACATCATTTTCAGGGCGTCGGACCGGCGCGCGATCGCGAACGGGACGAATGGTTCCGAGCGAACGGGATCACGGTGCTGCGGTATACCAATCTGCAGATCAACCGGGAATTTGATGCGGTTTGTCAGGATATTATGAGACATCTGGGACTGGCGGAAGAATGCCCCCTCATCACCGCTTCGCGGAGCTTCTCCACCCTGAAGGGGGAGAAGCCTCCGGATTCGCGCATCCAAAAGCCTTCCCCTTGATGGGGAAGGGGGACCGCTTGCGGTGGATGAGGTGAAAACAAAACACAACACCGAAGAAGGAGGAACCATGAAAGTGCTGAGAATCATTTGCATTATAGTTGGTGCGTTTTTGGTACTGGATACGATCATAGTATCCTTTCTCTCCAACTACAATCTCGGCGTCATTCTGCCGCTGGTCCTCGGACTGCCGCTTCTCCTGCTTGGTGCATTTATGCACCATATGGATCACGGCTTCCTTGCGGTGCTGAAATGGATCCTGCTCGTCTGCTACGCGCTCGGCGCGACGTTCCTTCTGGTAATGGGGATCCTGATGGGCACGGCGGCGAAGCGCGCGGACAAGGTGGACGCGGACGCGCTGATCGTGCTCGGCGCTGCGGTGCACGGCGACCGCGTGACGTGGGTTTTGAGCAACCGCCTCGACACAGCGGCGGAGTACCTTGAAGCGCATCCGGACACGGTCTGCATCGTTTCCGGCGGGCAGGGCGACGGCGAGAGCGTCACCGAGGCGTCCGCCATGCAAAAATACCTCGTCGAGCGCAAGGGGATCGACCCGGGCCGCATCCTCGTCGAGGATCAAGCGACGAGCACGCTTGAAAACTTCAGATTCTCGAAGAAGATGATCGAAGAAGTCCTCGGTGAAAACGCCTCGATCGCCTTTGTCACGACCGATTTCCACGTCTTCCGCGCGGGCCGCGTGGCAAAGAAAGCGGGCATTTCGGCGGTCGGCGTCGCTGCGCCGGACGTCTGGTACATCCGCATCAACAACTTCCTGCGCGAGTGCGTCGGCATCGTGGTGTACGGCGTAAGAGGGGATATTTGACGGGTTCATACATAACGATCGGGAGGTTTTATGGGACAGTTCTTTGAAAGAACATTGGTGCAGGATAAGGGAATATCCGGGCTGATGACCATGATTCCCGGCATCAAAAAAGCGGCTGCCGCTGTCGGGTATCAACCGTGCGAAGACGGGCTCGGCGTTCCTGTCCGCTTTACGCAGTACCCGGATTCCGAATGGTTTGATTTTCAATCGCCTTTGCTCGAA
>Ga0310697_10007218_pt1 | contig 10493 bp, 11 predicted proteins | sample 172DNAGHGlowgp2_FD_203883 | JGI IMG/M metagenome (GOLD analysis project Ga0310697, IMG submission 203883) | Sheep rumen microbial communities from Palmerston North, Manawatu-Wanganui, New Zealand - 1728 DNA GHGlow gp2 (v2) (version 2) | ecosystem: Host-associated > Mammals > Digestive system >...
AGCTGGGCTATCACTCGCCCGTGTACTTCGAGACCGGCCTCTCTTACATCGAGAAGGGCGGCAAGGGCACCTATGCAGGCGATAAGTTCACTTACAGCCTCAATTACCTCGAGCTGCCCATGGTGCTCAAGTATAAGTACCAGTTCGACCCCATGTTCAGCCTCCAGCCCTTCGTGGGCGGCTATGTGGCAGCCGGCGTTGGTGGCAAGATCAAGGATTTCGGCATGCGCCAGGCCTATAGCTCGTTCGATGACGAAGGCTTCAAGCGTTTCGATGGCGGTATCCGCGTGGGCTGTGGTGTGCAGTACGATTTCCTCTATGCCGAGCTCGGTTACGATTTTGGCCTCGCCAACATCTCCCACGACTACTTCGACACCTCCCACACCGGCACCCTCTTCGCCACCGTCGGTGTCAACTTCTAAAAACAAAGAGCTCACAATCGAGGGCTCTAAATGACAACGGGGACAGGTCCCTATGTCATGGTTGTCGTTCATCGACAACTCTGACTGGGCCCTGTCCCCTGTCATTTGCGGCCATCAGGCCGCTACGCTCCGACGCAACTTGTGGCGCCCAGTGCAGTGAGTATCGCCGTAGCGATCGATGCAATCAACTGCACGATAAACTTTGCGGTTTCTTTCTTCGTCATTACTCACCTCCTTCCTCATGGGTTGCCACGGCGAACGAGCTGATGGGGATTTTCTCCTGGTAGGTACGCTTCTTGCCGTCGATCGTCTTGCTCTTAGAGCTGATCACATAGGCAGCCTTGAAGGTACACTCCTTTTTCAGAGCTCGGCTGGTCAACTCTTCACCCTTGGAGTTCTCGGGGGTAAAGCGCAGGTGTACACCAGCTATCAGGTTGTCGATACCCACGTTCAGGGCCTCTTCAACCGTGGTGGCTGCCTTCTGACCATCACTCTCGATGGAGGGGGAGAACGTACCGAAGCCGTCCAACTTTACCGGTTGACCCTGAGTCACCATCTCTTTCAGACAGCTCACGATGTTCTGCAGCACGAGGACTGCCATCGAGTAGTCCACCAACTTGCCATGCTCCGAAATGTGCTTGGCGAAACCCTTCAGGTTGAGAGGCTCCTTAGAGTCAGCCTCTGCATAGTACTTGCCGTAAGCGGCGTTGTACTTGTTCTGATTCTTCCTGAGATTCACAGGAAATGCAATTACTTCACTTGCCATAATGTTTTTAAATGTTTTTGATAGTATTAGATTACTTGCCAGCATCTACTCCGGGTAACTGGCTCCCGCTTGTTTTCAGTCCGTAATTTCTTACTTCCTAATCACATTGCAAAGGTACAACTTTTTTCTGAATTCACCAAACATTTCCGCAATTATTTTCGAATTATTTTTGCTTTTATCATTTACTTAAAACTACAAATAAATGCAGAATTATTTGGAACTTATTGAAAATATTCTTATCTTTGCAGCGTCAGAACATTAGTTATGACTACGCCGCTGAGTGCGGGGAGCAAGGCTTGATCGATACTGCTCCATTTAAAAGCTACCTCTCAAGGGTGGCTTTTTTATTTTTCATATTTCTTTCTGAAGAAACGATTAAATCTGGGGGCTTCGACTTGCCATCTTGAAACGGATATGGATTTCTTGCCTTTAAAAATCAATACTTCCATAGCTTGTTCGTTGGCTTCAAAATATGCTTTGATTTCAGACGACAGTAAACGTGCATTATAGTCTGTAGTCATATTCAGCAAAACACGATTCGTCTGCCCAATAGAGTCAAATAGCTGCGTCCCAACAGAACCCTTTCCGTGAACGGTTTTCAAATCATAGAGTCCGAGAATTCCTTTCTTCTCAAATATGAAGTCGGCTGTTCTGCAACTCCTCGGATTAGGCAGAATATATACGCGATAACCATGCTCTACAGCCTTGCGTGCAGCATTGATCAGATTGTCGAAGTCATCACTTTGTTCGCTTATAGCACTAAAGATGTCAGTTTCTCCTTCTACAGGATTAAACTCTCCATAGTGTATTATCAGCTTTAGTTGATTAATAAACCTGGCGCCTTTCATATAGTGCAACTCCTGCAACTCGTCAGCCATACCTCTCCATGAGGTCTCCGCTGCCATCAACACAGAGCCGTCTTCTTCAGACGGCTCAAATACAAATATATCGTCTTCTATGATAGTCGTTTCCATATTCTGTGCAAAGGTACTCAAAAAACTCGTAACAATAGACTATTTTTGTGTTTTTCCAAAGAAAAAATGAAAAAATCTATTCATTATCGAAATCTTTTCTTATATTTGCAGCAGCAATCCGAAAGGAAAGCTAGACATATTTTGAGATTTAGCGTTCAGCTATTTGTCTTTTGGTCGAGAATGTAGGAAGTTCAAGACACCAAACAACAAAGACGGATAGAGTGAATGCTCACGCGATAGGCGTGGGCTTTACTTATCTAGTTGTTTGGGCCTTTCCTACAGCCTTCGACCATAGATGAAGTAAGTTCACGCTTTTTCTATGCTATAGTATCTAATGAAAATCCTATTAAACTACATTATTATGAACAAGAACAATTTATTAGTTTTAATTGCATTACCTTTGATGTTTGCATGTAATGGAAATCAAAATGCTTCTGTGGAAACTTTAGAAACTTCTGACGAAGAAGTCTGTGTTGATACCTCTTTGGTAGATGTAGAAGAAGCTGAACCAGTTACATTGAAGATTGGGCCAAACTACGAAACATGGGTTGAAACTCAGTACGCCAATGCCGAATATGATTACAAATCTATTACTAATGGTAAAAGGTTTGCTATTACAGATGGAGTTACTCTCATTGATGACATGATAAGTAATATCCACACCTTAGAAGATATAATAGATGATAATGGATACCAGATTAGTAAATTCCCAGATTTCTATAAGACTCCTAAAATGGCTAATCTGTTGAATCGAAATCACAAGGCAGCAAAGAATGAATTACAGAAGAGGTTGCCACAATATAGAAAGTATTATGTAAAAACAGCAAGTCAAATTCTTTGGAAACATGATATGAAGGTTAAGTCCTCTGGTACTACAATATGGTTTATTGGAGCCGTTTTTGCTCGGAATGCTAATATACAAGAGTTCCACGAGGACCAAGCGAATAAACTTAGAACCTTAGGATTCAAGAGAGCATGTTACAAATGGGTTGATGCCAACGTCGAATACACTTACTATGATTTATAGCTTCTTTCATTCTTAGAGGGACTGTAAAACAAGAATAATATAGAAGTTGTGCCCGACACGGATTTAGGGTTAGACTCATGAAACATATAATAGCTTCTTTCCTGCTGCTATTTGTGTCTGGAATTTCAGATGCACAGTATGTATCAAATTTGAAATTGAATTATGATGGCAACTTTACCACACCGGATGGAAAAGACTATGATGTAGCAGAATTTGAAGGAAAGGATGCCACAGATCTATTTGAAATGGTTAATAAACATGTGGCATTGGTTTATCGTTCGCCTAAAGATGTTGAAAGTAATATCAATGATAAAATTATCAGTATCTATGGATATGCCCGTAATTGCACTATTATTTCCTGGGGTATTAAGATGTACCTTTCCTTTCACTATTCACTAAAATTTCAGTTTAAAGACGGTAAAATTAGAATAGAGGTTCCAGTTTTATTTGACATGGAAGGTTTTTGTTATGGTGGGTATACATTTCATGAAGCATTAATGGCTGCTGACATTTTCAACAAAAAAGGGGTCTTAAGTGAGAAACCCAAAAAACGTAAAACAGTAATTATGCTTGAAGATTATTTCAACGATTTGATAAATCGCGTTATAAATGGTGATGAAAAGGCTAAAGGAGAATGGTAAAAATTCTATTGTTGGCATTTAATATTTTGCAATGAAGAGACAATTTCTTATTATGTAGAAAGAAAACTCTCTATACTGTCGATATCGTAAACAATCTGCCCAAACTATAGTTTGATTAGAATTACATAAAAAACAGGACTCTTAGCGCACTAGTGCAAAAAGAGTCCCGTTTGAAGTGTTATGATGTTTTAATTATATTTTTGGATATTCTTTAATAATAAACTCTTGTTGTGTAAAACCTCATGTTCTATCCTACTCAGTATAGGCTTTAAAACCACATTTGTTTCTGATTCGTCATAATCCCGAGTTAATTGTGCGATGGTAATAGCAAGAAGTTTGCCTAAAGCAACAGTAATAGCTGCTGGATGAGCATGCCCGAATTGCTTTACGCATTTCTCTTGTACATTATTTATGGCCTCCGCGAGTGCATAACTAACTAAATCTGTTTGTTTGTTTACAATCTCCTGTTCCTTGTCTGATGAATTGCTTCTTTTCATTTTCTTTTTTTATTTGTTGATGTTATGGTTTGCCTAATATTTGACTTACCGGAATAATGGGCGCAAAATTACTAAATAAAGTTGAGAATAAGCAATTATTAAGTGTCTGGTTAACATTTATTATCGTTGCTTGCTGACTGTTTACTACGAACTAAAGAGTTAAATGTGAAAGTAGCTTTCGTATGACAATATGTCACATTGAAAAGACGGACCATCCCTTGGCACAACCTTTGTATATAATAAAAACATTAAAATCATGTTTATCGATAAATTATATTATAAAGCCCATGGATAGTTATGCGCTTTACAACTACAAATATTGTGCCAGTGGAACTGCACAGGATGATTTGTTTATTTCGAGAGAAATAAAAGTAGACATGTCGACCGAAGATAAGAACCTTTGGTTAGATCGCCTTTTTGGAGATCGTAATGCTGACGTGAGAATACAGCACATGAAAAAGAATGGCGCTGGTGGCGATATATTTCCCTGTAAGGTTTTGGCCCACAGCGGGCGTGTGGTATGGCTACGATTAGAGAACGAGAAAATTAGGCAACTCTGGGTGAAACACCAAAGCTCCACACCCCACGAGCCAGACCCAATAAGCCAGGAATTCATAGCGGATAATCCTTTTACTTATATATTTCTAGATTGTCGCGAAGGCAAGAATTTAATAGCTATCAAAAAGGAAAATGATGCCTGGCGCAACACTGATGTAGCAGCCCGGTTAGTAGAGGAAAGTCTCAATCTAATGATGCAAAAATATGGCTATGGCTTTGACATAGTAATAGAGCCAGAAACTGTAACAAAGGATTTCTGGGACTACAACAGACAGCTTATTTTGAAAAATAAACTGAAGGTAAAGAAGATGACCATCTACTTCGGTGCAGGTATATTGAATCCAAAATTGATTGAACTCATTAACAAAATCCCCATTTTAAAACGTCTACAGAAAGAGATGTGGGATGCCAAGCGTGGTAAATTGGAATTGGAGAACCCTTTGGGGGCTCGAATTGTGGATAAACGTAAACGTGACTTCAAGAATATTATAGAACTGATTGGTAGCAATCTGACAAGTGATGCCTTCGGATTGTCAATAAGCTATGATGATGGACCTGAGGTGGTTTGTGGCAAGGATGTGAGTTTAATATATCCAATGAAAACCGATACATTCTCTATGCTCTTCTCGGTAAACCTCTTTGGCGAATATAGAATAAACGAATGGCTCGATAGTGCCGTAGAATATATCAAACAACAGAAAAATGGAACACTTGCTTACAACAACCGAAAGAGAAAAACTCCAAAGCACGTTCAAGACACATCCTCTCTTTTCGACATGCTTTAAGGTATTTTATACCCGGAAGGGAAAACTTGAAAGCGCGCTTGTAAAAGAGGAAGATATCTTCCACGAATCTGTATGTCTACTCGACTTACTATGGGCGAAACCCGATATCACTCAGCATCAGGTGGATTTGTTGTGGGATAAACTGTTTAACGATTGCAGGGAATGGCAAGCAGACATGTCAGACCATGACAAGCGGATGGTGGCTGGCACGGTGTTCCACATAGTGAGGGCTACTTTGGCACAGCATTATGATAGCCAATATTGCGAGACTATCTGTGGATTGTTGAACTGTACATTGGAGCGCGAATTGAAAGGTTGGGACGTAGAAGAGCAAGAAGTATTCTTATCACGGCTCGTAGAGCAAAGCCCTGCTCTGAGTGAATGGATTAACAACTATGAGGATGTTGACAATTGGCTTTCTGATGAGATTATGGATGCCGTAGCCGATGAATTTAGAGAAAATGGTGGAGATAATACCGAGTTTGAAGGTGGAAAGCCTGGTGCAAAAGCAAAATCTTTTAGAGACTTTATCATTAATCAAGAAGAGGCAGATAAAGTGATAGACGTAATTAGACAGAACATCCATATAGACACGCCACAACAGGCTGCATTGCTCATTGTCGGAGCCATCGAAGCTGGTAAAGTATCATCCAAGGTATCTGCTCCAAGCATATCAAGAGAGTTTGGCGTAAATGAGAATTCCATAAAACCGCATCTCACAAAATACAAAGGTAGTAAAAATAAAAAACAGCCTTATTTCGAAGATTCAGAATTACAGCCCTATATAGCCCTTTTCAGCAACCAGAAATAAGACAAAAACCGCTACGATAAATAGCGATAAATATACGGTAATAATAGCGTGTATTTATCGCTATTTTGATTTCTTGTAGCTTTATCAGAAATGCTATAATTTTGCACCCAGAAACCGAAAGTATTGGTTATTTGCACTACCCAGTACTGTAGGCGGATGGAGGTGGGTGCAACCGCTGGCCGTCACTTTGTTTTCACCATCAAAAAAAAGAAATAAAAGATGGAAAGAAAAAACAAATTTGTTGGCTCCCGAAATTCATATGAGCCTCACACCTTTGGCGAAGTACAGAATAAATACTTCGCAAGTAACGAACCTTTGGCAGTTGCTTACCGCAAACGTGCCTTCGAAAAGCAAGGTTGGAACCCGAACACAGAATTAGCTGTTGATTTGAAAACGCTGCTACGTAATGACCGCAGAATGGTGACAGGTAAGGAGTATCGAGGCATATTCCGACTTGACTCGGAGGCTGTCGTCGATGAGTTCCTCTCACGCGATCCGCATTACACGTTCATCGAGACTCTGCCGCCGATGCCAGCCAAGCACAACCCGCAGGTGTTTCGCGGCGAGTATATCACCATCACGCGTAGAGCCGACGGCACGTACCGCCCCAACTTCCGCCCCATCGAGGTGGGCCAGGGCTTCCGAGTAGAGAAGTACGCCACGGGCGTGGCCAACGAACTGCTCTGGGCGCTCGAGGGCCTCGTAGGGAAGAGTGTGTAAACAAACGCTAATTACAATTACAGTAATTACAGTTTATAAACAAGGACCTCTACTCCTTATTAATATATTCATAACTAATTGATATATAGATAGTTATAATAATAATGAGGGATAAATACACCCTCAAAATAGAAACTGTAATAACTGTAATTGTAATTGAAGCAAACTATCGTTTCATCTAAAAAGCAGATAATCAATGAGATACAACATTTCAAGCACAAAGGCTCCCGAGATGCCTAACCTCGGAAAAGGTACAGAATGTATCAAATTACTGCTCACGCAGGCCTCGAAAGACATGCACGAACCCCTCGTTCCGATGCTCTTTCCCTCTCTTGGCGCGCACATCAGCGGCGCAGAATTTCAGTATCCCGACCGCTCGTGGAAGGAAACATGCGGCATGATGGCCCAACTAGTGGGCAATTCGGGCGACAACAAGGGGCAATTGACCCCTCTTGTGAAGGCTATTTGTCGCGACTTCAGTCTACACGACGAGGCGGAATACAAAAAGCTGGAGGAGTGGACGAAGTTATATCAAGCCAAAAAGAACGCTAAGGACACACCCGTATGCCCGACCATCGCCATATGGTTTCCACCCATCGACACCACCAAGCCGGCCCTCCTCAAGAATGCCATAGCATTGGAGAAACTGGGCGAACGCACGCAGTACTTCAACCTGCCCGAGGTGGAGATGGCCGATCAGCTATGCGGCAGTCACAAGGGCGTGTCGAAAATATTCCGCAACATCTTCGACAAGGAGCGGACGGGAGCCCTGCGCGCCACGGCCGAAGGCGTCACCGGCAACCCCACGATGCGTGCCAACATCACGATGTCGGGCGTGCCCGTTACCGTGCGTCCCTTCTACAAGCGCGAACTCTTCAACGGCACCTTCGGCCGCATCGTCTTCTCATACAAGCCGCGTGGTGGCCGTAAGGGTAAGATTCCCCGTGTGGGCGAGTTCTCGGACGAGTTCTACCAGAAGCTCGACGAATACATGGCTCGCCTCGACCTCTGCAAGGGCCGCTACATCATCCGTCCGCTGAACAAACTGATCGACCACTTGGCCGAGGACATGGCGACGCTGGGCGATCTGACCGATGATGACGACCTCTGGGACATCTCAAAGCGCGCGCTCATCAATGCCTGGAAGGCAGGCTGCGTGATGTGGGCACTCAACAATCAGACATGGACCAAGGCCATGGGCGAGCTCGTGGAGTGGCTGGTCTATCATGACCTGTGGTCAAAGATGCAACTCTTTGCCGACATGTTCAGCCAAGTTCCCGATCAGGTGAGCGAGGCTCAGCGCCGCGGTCCGAAAAATATGCTCGACTCGCTGCCCGATACGTTCAACGAGGCTCAGCTGGAAGCACTCCGCGCTGAACTTGGCAAAGGGTCGGATGGCACTAAAGGACAGTTGAATCAATGGGTGTTCCGCAAGTTCATCAGCTATTCGAACCAGACGGGACTGTATACCAAAACTGAGGAGTATCTGAATGGATAAGCACGAACTTCAGAAGCTGCGCGACTTGCCCATTGAGGGCGTCGCGCAGCGGCTCGGACTCCACGTGGCGAGGCACAAGAGTCTCTGTCCGTTTCACGATGATCATCATGCGTCGTTGTCGTTCAGCGTCAGCCGGAACACGTTCCGCTGCTTCGTGTGCGAGGCCAAGGGCGGGGTGATCGACCTCGTGATGCGCCACCTCAGAAAGGACTTCCGCGAGGCCTGCCAGTGGTTGGCCGATGAGAACAATATCATCCTTGAGGAATGGAAGCCAGCCAAGACGGAAGAGATTCAGAAGCCTTTCGATGCGTCAAGGTATGAACGTTTTTTCGAGCGCCCATGGCTGTTACCCGAGGCGCGGCGGTTTCTCTTCGAAGAGCGGCGGCTGGATGAGCGCGTGGTGCGTTGGTGCCGGCTTACATCATGGAAGGACCGGCGAGACGTGCCGTGGTTGCAGATACCTTACTACGATCGCGACGGTCGGCTGGTGGGCGTTCAGAATCGCAACCTGGTGCGCGGCGGCTCGCCCCGCTTCCGATTCCCCAGCGGGTCGCAATGCGGCATCTACAATCTGCCCATACTGAATCTGCTGCGCCCAGGCGACGAGCTCTACATTACCGAAGGCTGCTCCGACTGCTGGGCCATGCTCTCGGCCGGTCATAAGGCCATCGCCATCCCCTCAGCCACGCTGCTGGGGCCAAAGGATGTAGAGCAATTGTCAACTGTCAATTGTCAACTGTCAACTAACTTCCACATGTATCCCGACCGCGACGAGCCCGGCGAACGCCTGTTCCTCCAGCTGCAGAAGGTTCTGCCCAGTCTGGTTCACCATCAGTTGCCACCAGGGTGTAAGGACTATAGCGAGCATTATCTAAAGACGAAATATCCTGACGATTCATGATGGAGGTTTTAGGGTGCCAAAAAGCGCTCCGAGTAAACCCCGAGTTTAGACCGACTAAAGCGGGACTTTACTCGGAGTAAACCTGGACTTTACTCCGAGTAAAGTAAACCCCTCGATTTTAGGGAGTTTGAGAGATAAAAATGAACTGAATTTTAAGAAATAAAAATTTTAAACAAAATAGATTATGTTATCAAGAGGATTTAGAAATTGTAACCCACTGAATATCCGCCGAGGCAGGGATCAGTGGCAGGGTCAGGCAGAAAAGCAGACCGATGCTGCCTTCGTAGTGTTTAAGTCAATGGAATGGGGCTGGCGGGCAGCCTTTAAGTTGCTCACGCGTACTTACTATCATAAGTACCGCCTCTACACCATCCGGATGATCATCCAGAAATGGGCGCCGCCGCATGAGAACAATACTGAGGCGTACATCCTGAACGTGTCGAAGCTCGCGGGGATTCCACCTGATGATCCCATCGGCATCCCCATGGAGAGTCCAGCCCGTTGGATGATGGTAGCTGCCGCCATGGCTATCCAAGAGAATGGCACCAGCGACATTGACTATTTCGCCATGCTGAGAGGTTGGACACTGAGTAGGGAGAATATCGCGGAGAACTAGGCGGAGTCCTGACAGGGGACAGGGCCATGTCAGATAAACCTGACACGGACCAGTCCCCAGTCAGGACAGTCCCCAGTCAGGAGGAGCCACTGATCCAGTTGGATCAAAAAAAACGGGGGGATTATTGTGTAATAACAAAAAAAAGCGTAACTTTGTGGCCGCATTAATAAGAATATTGTAACGAATATGAAATACGGAGTTATCGGCACTGGTGCCATTGGCGGATTTTACGGAGCTAAACTGGCTCACGGAGGACAGGAGGTTCACTTCCTGCTGC
>Ga0310697_10007221_pt1 | contig 10492 bp, 12 predicted proteins | sample 172DNAGHGlowgp2_FD_203883 | JGI IMG/M metagenome (GOLD analysis project Ga0310697, IMG submission 203883) | Sheep rumen microbial communities from Palmerston North, Manawatu-Wanganui, New Zealand - 1728 DNA GHGlow gp2 (v2) (version 2) | ecosystem: Host-associated > Mammals > Digestive system >...
TATGCAACACAAAAGTAGTCACTTTACCTGAGAGTACCAAATTTTTGGTGCTCTTTTTTCTACTCAGTGTTGCACTTGTAACTGGAATTTAAGGTGGAGGGTGGGGCCGGGCTTTTGCTGGCGGGGGGGGGCGGGCGGGGAAAGGCGGGCGGTAAGGGGGATGAAAAAAAAGAAAGACCTTATGGGGTCTCTCTTTGGTGCCCACAGCCGAACTCTTCTCGAACACTTTTCTTGACGATTTGGAAAAGATATGGGCATTACGGTTATACATTCCAGACCCGACGAAGCCGATACTACCCTACAGACATCATGGCTAATGTCTGTAGGTCAATATACTATCATTGTTCAAAATAATCAAATTGAAAATAGTATTTGGCATATGCAGAAAAAGTTGTATCTTTGCACTCGTAAACCAATGGTTAGGTTTACCGAAAAGAGTGCTTTTCGCTTATTCTGTCGATGGTGAACTTGGACACTTCACAAATTATTGATTCAGAATAAGGAAAATGAGTGCTCACTTGTATTGTATTCGTGTTATGCGACATACATCAAGTGGGGCAAATTCAGAATCCTTATCTAATCAATAAAGGGAGTCCAAGCCCTACCATCGAAGATGAGGCGAAATGGATGGCTCCACTTTCTTCGTTAAGTTTAATTCCTCCGAGCCGAGAACAGAAGTTGCGCCCGACACGTATTAGGGATTAAATTATGGCTCTGATTACATGCACCGAATGTGGGAAACAGTTTAGCGACACTGTAGCTCAATGTCCGCACTGTGGACATGACCCCAATGCCAAACCTGTGATATGTCCCGAATGCGGACATCAGTATAGTTCAGAAATAGCAACCTGTCCGAAATGTGGGTTTAAGACCCCCAGAACAACCAAAATTACGATTCACGGCTATAAAGAGCCATTTGCCATGAATCCACCTGTGAAAATTTCCATTGAAGGTCGTCAAGTGGGTGCTGTTGAGAAAGGTGGAACAACTATTGTTGAGATAGACCATGATTGTATTATAAATTTTAGTTGTGGCGTTCGCACAACAAGTCACGCCGTCAAAGTAGGGCAAAAGGAACAGATAATGTTGTCTTTCAATCGAACAACAGGCTCTTTAAGCGCTACCACAACCACCGAAGAGACATATGCGCAGGATTCGATAAACAAAAAGGAGAAGGATAAAAAACGTATCATTTGGACAGTAATCATTATCCTTCTGCTGCTACTTCTTCCAATAGCCTGTTAAGCCATGCAAAAGAAGCCACAAACCTTTTTTGTTACGGGTATTATCGGATTGTTCCTATTCTTACCGACTGCGTTACTTGCATTAGTTTTCAGTCTCCAAGTGAACTCTGTGTGGGATGATGGCAATATTGAAATGGCAAAGAAATATTCAAAATGGGCTATGGTCTGTACCATACTCACCTATGCTATTGCTGTTTTTGAAATATTGTTTATTGTCCATTTGTCCAACGCATAAGTTGTTTTATTAAAACATAGAAGGGCGACCGTATCAGGCCGCCTTTTTCTTTTGGGGATGACTTGTCGTCTGTGTCCTTTGTAACGTGGGGATAGCGATATTGCCATGCCCTATGTAATACATTCAAAGTTTCAGTATTAAGCCCCGATGCCCATTTCCCATTAACTATTTGATGGAAGGCAGGTAACCCTTGTAATAATTGACCATAAAACAGCCTACCTACCCCTATCAAATTGGTATGCGTTTCGATTCCCAGAATTTTTTTTCTGGGATTTTTTGTCACTTTTCAAACCTACCTACTATTTATATTCATAAGACATTAAAACATTAGCATTATGAACGCACAGACCAAACTTAAAATCTCCTACTCGCTACGTGGTAGAAAGAAGTCGGCAACCCACGCATACCGCATCGCTGAATCATTGCGCGGCAAGAAGAAAACCGACGCACACAAGAAAGCCATTGCTGCTGCAATGCGAAAACTATGGCGTGAACGCAAGAATGTCACCACTTATACAGATGACAAAACTTGCAAATTCACACACTTAATAATCAAATAAAACTGCCTATGAATGTTACAATTCGACAGATTGAAGTTGGCAACATCGTCCCAATACATCACCAACTTCAACCCGACACAATTCCTTGAAATACCAATGAAACAAGGGGATTACTATTATAAATATCATCAAGATAGTCCTTTTTCTCTTACAATCATCAATAAACCACAAAAAAGTGAACTTGTCATTGACTTTACAGGCAAAGTGCTTAAAGACGCTTATCCCAACCTTATCAGCCGTGAAACCATCCGACAATGTTTTGACAACATCTGTGCAATGAATATCTGTGACCTTGATATAGATGCCATCCTTGACAATTCAGAAGTCTGCCTGTGTGACGTTACACAGGACATTGTCTGCAATCTCCCAATAACTGAAATCAAGCGACACATCAAATCCAGCATAAGGAACTATGACAAGTGGCTGGTGAAGAACTGCCGAAACAACGGGCTGGAAATTTACAACTCCGTGACCACCCCACGACGCTTTAAGCGATTTATCATATACGACAAAGCCAAGGAAATGAAACGTGCCGAAAACAGGGGCTTTCTTGCCTGCGTAGATGACCCCAACGCATTGTTACACCAATTCGATGGTAAGGTAAGATTAGAACTTAACCTGCGGTCAAAGGAACAAATCCGAAACTATCTGCACATCCCGAACAACCAACTGCAAGTCGTCCTTAATTCTACCGCAGCCCCAATCTTGGCAATCTACGACGAAGCTGTTTCTGAAACCATACCCGTAAACACATCCATTTATAACAAGGCTGAAAAATTAGCATTGCTGGAACAATGCGACTATGACCTGCAAGCCGTCGAGATGAAAATCCGCGAACACACGCCAAAGAACACATCCATTCGTCGAAAGATGGAACCATATCGGCAACTATTACATTCCATACAAAACAACGAAATAAAGCCTATGAATCTCCGACAATACATCATATAGGTGTATCAAACTTGCGGTTGTATCATTTTAATCTTTGTGGCGGTGCTTTTTCACACACGGTTTTGTGTCAATGTAACCTAAAAGATTAGTTTGATTTGTTCAGTTTATCGGCTATCGCTTTCAGTTCAGCCTTGGTAGTTGCGGTGTGAGTTACGCCATCACAAACGACTATCGCCAGCAATTCATCCTCGTTGCGGTCGAACAGGTCGGTGACGGAAACGCCCAAAGCCTCGGCAATTTTGCGGATAGTTGACAGTTGAGGGTTGCCGTTTATGGCTCTTGACAGGCTTTCGGGGGCTATTTCCATCTTTTCGGCAAGTTCCTTGATTGTTATGCCCTTGTTTCGGCATAACTCTTTCACTTTGTGGCTGATATTTTCACTCATAATGCTACGGTTTGAACTGCAAAAATACAAAAGATAACGCAAAAATCAATACCTAAAGTTAAAAATGATAAAATATATCATTTTTATTTTGCTATATTGATATTATTTTGTAATTTTGCAACAGATTTAATGATAACAAAAGTTAGTAATATGAAGACAATCATCTACGCAAGGGTATCAACCAACAGCCAAGACTATGAACGACAGATAGCAGACCTTCGGGAGTATGCCTGCCGTATGAACTATGAAATCGTCAAGGAGTTCAGCGAGAAAGTCAGCGGAGCCAAGAAGGTTGCCGAGCGTGAACAGTTGACCGAGTTGATGAACTATGTACAGACACACAAGGTTGACAAAGTGCTGATATACGAGTGCAGCCGTTTGAGCCGTCGCATCGTGGACTTTCTCTCCATTGTCGAGCAGTTGAACGAACTGAAAGTAAGTCTGTATATACACCAAAACGGTTTAGAGACCTTGCAACCAGACGGCACAGTCAATCCGATTGCCCAACTGGTTCTCGGTATCATGGCACAGTTCAACTCTATGGAACGTGGCTTGATTCGCTCACGCATGGAGAGCGGTTACAACCACTACCGCAGCGAGGGTGGCAAGGTGGGTCGTAAAGAGGGCTACCGTAAGAGTGACGAGGATATGAAAGTCCAGTATGCCGAGGAAATCAAGTTATTGAAGAAGTCTTACAGCCTCAGAAATGTCAGCAAACTAACGGGTACGAGCGTGAACACGTTGAGAAAATTGCAAATTTTTGTGTGATTCTTTTCAGATATCCGAAAAATGTTGTATATTAGTGATATGACTACGAATAATCACAGCCCATAGACAACGAGGCAAGAAAACGGGTTGATGCTTACCCACACCGACCAGAAGACTCCAGACAGGCGACCAACTATCGGGAGAGGTGGAAAAGCGAATAACCGCCGTAGAACGGAGATTAGCATTTTACGGAAATGCTTAATATGTCTGAATCTAAAAGGATTCTTAATGCTGGTGACAGGAAATATACGGACGAGGAAATCAAACTGATTCGAGAATATGTTTACTTTGTCGCGAAGATACAAGTTGAAATAGAAAATAATAATCTAAATAATATTGAAAATGAGACAGTTTAATACAATCGAAACAGAAAATGTTATCCTATACTGCCGTGTGAGCAGTGAGGAGCAAGCCGAGGGCAGTTCTCTCGACTATCAAGAAATGGCGTTGAAATCATACTGTGCCAATCACAGTTACAACGTAATTATGACAAAGAAGGAAGACCATTCCGCAAAATCGTACAACCTCGACCGTCCCGAACTAAAAGGCATACTTGATTATTGCCGACATCACAAGGGACAAGTAAACAAAGTGCTGTTCCTACGGTGGGACAGATTTGCTCGTAACCTTGAATTTGCCTCGAAATACAAGCGTATCTTTATAGACGAACTGGGAGTTGAGATAAACGCCGTTGAAAACCCAATCGACTTTCACGGCACGGAATGGAGTACGATGCTCGGCATCTATTGTGGTGTCGCCCACACCGAAGATGAGAAGATAGCCAAAAGGACGAAAGACGGCATACACGGTTCACTTCTGAAGGGGAAATGCTGCAACAAAGCACCGAGAGGTTATAAGAACGTGCGTTATGCGAAACACGATACAGAAGTAGTCTTTGACCCTATCGCTGCACCAAAAGTGAAAGAGGCTTTCGCTGCGGTAGCAAGTGGCACGGAGTGCCCTAACAGAGTTAGACAACGGCTATTCCCCAAGATGGGGAAGTCCACATTTACCGATATGCTTCACAATGTTTTCTACATTGGAAAAATCCGTGTGCCAGCCTACAATGGCGAACCAGAGCAGATTGTGGATGGGTTGCACGAAGCGTTGATAGACCTTGAAACCTTCTACAAGGTACAAGATGTTGTTAGCGGTAGGAAGAAGAACACACCCAAGTTGAGAACCAAACTACCACACCCCGACTTTTTCCTTCGCCCATATCTTATATGTCCGATTTGCGGTCACGCCATCACCGCCTCACACAGTCGAAGCAGAAACGGTAACAAGTATCCCTACTACCACTGTTCGCACGACCAAAAGCACCTACGAGTAAGAGCAGAGCAGGTCAATGAGGGTTTCGCCCGATATGTCGGGTCTCTCAAACCAAACGCAACGGTACTGAAATACTACGAGGAAGCCTTGAACGATATACGTATGGATGAGCAACGCGACGTGAGAACGTCCATTCAAGGCATAGAAGACGAGATATCCAAGTTACAAGGGCGTATTGATAAGGCGATGGACGCATACCTTGACAACGAGATAACCAGTGAGGAAAAACAGAGTATGGTAGCACGGTACAACCGTGATATAGCAAGGAAAGAGCAGCAGTTAGAGGCATTGAAAACAGCGAACAGAACCAAACTCGAACCGAAATTGGGGTATGCAATATCTCTGATAGACAATATGAAATGGGTTGTTGAGGATGCTCCCACAGAGGCAAAGTTGAGGCTGTTAAGTTCAATGTTTCCACAGAAAATCGTGTATGACGGTGAAAGTTATCGAACCGCTACGTTCAACAAGGTGCTTGATTTAATCTACCAACAAACCAACGAGTTACGAGGGTTAAAAAAAGTAAAGGAGGGTAAATCTTGCGATTTATCCTCCGTCGTGCCCGGAACAGGACTTGAACCTGCACATCTTTCGATACACGCACCTGAAACGTGCGCGTCTACCAATTCCGCCATCCGGGCATCTGGTAGCATCCCGACTCTCGGGATTTGGGGTTCTTTTCAGAACTGTGCCCAGGACAAGACTTGAACTTGCACCGCCTATGGCGACTACCCCCTCAAAGTAGCGTGTCTACCAATTCCACCACCTGGGCTTGCTTTCACTTTTTCTCTCGAAAGCGGGTGCAAAGATACGACCTTTTTTCGAACTGGCAAAATATTTTTCAAATTATTTTATAATGCATTAATATACAGTAATGCAAATGGTGCGCTTTTTTGATGCGGATGCGATAAAAACGATGTCTCCGGGGTTGCCTTTCGGGTAAAATTGGCCTTGTTGCATGGGTGTAATCCTGTTGTAATAAGTATGATGAAAAAATTATTTGGCCAGTTTGGAAAAAGGTCGTATCTTTGCATCCGCTTTCCGAGAGGAAGAGGGGAGTATAGCTCAGCTGGTTCAGAGCGCCTGCCTTACAAGCAGGAGGTCACTGGTTCGATCCCTGTTACTCCCACGAAGATGTTTAATAATGACAGAAAGCCCTCACGTCGAGGGCTTTTTTGCATTATTTAAGAATTCATTTCGTTGCGGTGTGTACCAAATATTGTATCTTTGCAGTTCGAAAATGTTAAACAAATTAATGTATAATCCTAAAAAACAGAAAGAAATGAAGAAAGTTTTATCGTTCGTCGGCTGCGCTCTCTTTGTCGCCGCCATGACTGTTTCCTGTGGTCACAAGAACGCCGAGGAGGCTGTTGACAGCACCGAGTGCGCCGTTGAAGAGGCCGTTGAGGCCGTTGCTCCCGTCGAGGCTGCTGCCGAGACCGCCACTATGAGCGATGCCGAGCATGCCGCCATGCTTGACGCCGCCCGCGAGGCTGGCCGTGCCAAATGCAACTGCTACAAGACCGACGCCGCCAGCGTTGAGAGCTGCATCAAGAGCATCCTTCAGCAGAGCTACGCTGCCTACGAGAACAACGAGGAGTTCAAAGCCACGATGGAGGAAGAGTTCAACAGCTGCGTGAAGGAGAAAGCCACTGCCGCTGTCAAGGATGCCGCCAACGAGGGTATCAAGGCCGGTGCTTCCGCCCTTGCCAACAAACTCAACAACAAGAAATAAATGTAAGGCGCCTTGGTGCGCTGAAAAACAACAGGCAGGTCCTCTCTGTCAGGACCTGCCTTTTTTTACGCCAGACGGTATTATGAAAAAGCATTTCCTCTTTCCTGTCGCAATCTGTGTTCTTCTGTGTGGCTGCCATGGCGACGCGTTGCCCAAGGGGGTGATGGACCACGAGCAGATGGTCGGTTTCCTGACGGAGGCTTACGTGCTGGAGAGCCTGTATGCCGTCGAAAACGAGTTCGACTATACGGCGCTGGATACCGCTGCCATGGAGGGGTACGAGGAGTTGCTGTCGCGCCGTGGGCTCACCCGCGAGCTGGTGGACTCCAGCATGGCGTACTATACAAAACACCTCGACGAATATGCAAGCATACACGACGAGGTGGTTGCCCGGTTGGATTCGATGCGGGCCGAGCTGTGAGGCTCAATCAGTGTTTTATTTGCTCAGTTTCAGTCCGCCGAAGGTGACGGAGAGTGTTTTCTGTGCGCAGTCGCTCACGTTGATGTTTTCGCCGGCGTTCTGTCCGTCGAGCCATGTGCGGTACTCGAACATCTTGGCAGTGATGCGGGCTGTGAGTTCGCCTTCCTGGTTGTTGTATTTCAGGACGGAGGTGGTTATTTCGAGTGGCCACCAGTCGGAGGTGTAGGTGCCGTCGGGTGAGTAGAGGTAGCCTTTCTCGAAGTAGTAGAGGGCGCCGCCTTTGGAGTCGCCGGTGAGTGCGCCGGGGACGGTGTATCCGAGGCCGGGGTCGTTGATAGTGAGGTAGGAGGAGTGGTTGCCGGGCTCGAGGAAGAGGTGGAGTTTGAAGGCTGGGTAGTTGCGTCCGGGCTTGTGTGCGTTGATGACGGCCCAGCGGTAGCTCGACATTTCCTGTTCTTCGTACGATACGGTGTAGGTGAGGGTCTTCCACTCCTGGTCGCCGAATATGACCGTGATGCTGTCGGTGATGGCGAGTCCGGTGGAGTCGTCGTACTCGGTGTAGTGGTGCTCGCTCGGTTCTTCCTCTTTGTTGCAGGCGGATGTTGCGAGAATGCCGGCGGTCAGCAGTACGGCGGCCGCTATGTACGGGAGTGCATGGTGTTTCATGTTGCGTGTTGTTTTCCTGTGTAACGTCGGGCGGGTGATATTATTGCGCGCCAGTGCGAAAAAAAAGTGGCGACACGGTGTGTGTCGCCACTTGGTTTGCCGGACGGGTGTCCGGCGATGGTCTTCCTTTATTTGTCTTCTTTCAGTTTCTGGAAGATGTCGAGGTCGCCAAGGGTGGTCTTCTCCAAGTTGTCGTTGATCTGCTTGACGGTCTTCTTGGTGGCGCGCTCGCGGTTTTCGCTGCCTTCGCGGCCTTCATCCTTGCCTTCCTGGAAGGTGCGGGTGTGGGAGACGACGATGCGTTTGCTGTCCTTGTTGAACTCGATGACCTTGAAGTCGAGAGTCTCACCCTGACGGGCTTTGCTCTTGTCTTCCTTGTCGAGGTGGCGCATCGGGGCGAAAGCCTCGACGTCGTAGGGGAGCATGACGGTGGCGCCCTTGTCGTTCATGTTGACGATCTTGCCCTGGTGGACCGAGCCGATGGTGAAGAGGCTCTCGTAGACGTCCCAGGGGTTCTCCTCGAGCTGCTTGTGTCCGAGGCTGAGGCGACGGTTTTCGGCGTCGACTTCGAGGACGACCACGTCGATCTTCTCACCGATCTTGGTGAACTCGGCGGGGTGTTTGATTTTCTTGCTCCAGCTGAGGTCGCTGATGTGGATGAGGCCATCGACGCCTTCTTCAAGCTCGACGAAGATGCCGAAGTTGGTGAAGTTGCGGACGGTGGCGGTGTGTTTGCTTCCGACGGGGTAGCGCTCGGCGATGCTGAGCCAGGGGTCGGGCATGAGCTGGCGGATGCCGAGGCTCATCTTGCGGTTTTCGCGGTCGAGGTTGAGGATGACGGCTTCGACCTCGTCGCCGACCTTGAGGAAGTCCTGTGCGGAGCGGAGGTGCTGGCTCCAGCTCATCTCGCTGACGTGGATGAGACCTTCGACGCCGGGCATGACCTCGACGAAGGCGCCGTAGTCGGCGATGACGACCACTTTACCTTTGATGTGGTCACCTTCCTTGAGGTTGGGGTCGAGGGCATCCCAGGGGTGAGGAGTGAGCTGCTTGAGGCCGAGGGCGATGCGGCGCTTGGTCTCGTCGAAGTCGAGGATGACGACGTTGATCTTCTGGTCGAGGCTGACGACCTCTTCGGGGTGGTTGATGCGGCCCCAGCTGAGGTCGGTGATGTGGATGAGGCCATCCACGCCGCCGAGGTCGACGAAGACACCGTAGCTGGTGATGTTCTTCACCACGCCTTCGAGGACCTGACCCTTCTCGAGGTGGCTGATGATCTCGGCCTTCTGAGCCTCGATCTCGTCCTCGATGAGGGCTTTGTGGCTAACGACGACGTTCTTGTATTCGTGGTTGATTTTGACTACTTTGAACTCCATCTGCTTGCCGACGTAGACGTCGTAGTCGCGGATGGGTTTGACATCGATCTGGCTACCGGGGAGGAAGGCTTCGATGTTTTCGAAGACGGTGACGATCAGGCCGCCTTTGGTGCGGCTCTTGACGTAGCCGGTGATGATTTCCTGGCTGTCGTAGGCCTGGTTGACGCGCTCCCAGCTCTTGAGGATGCGTGCTTTCTTGTGGCTGAGCATGAGCTGGCCGTTGGCATCTTCCTGGCTCTCGACGTAGACTTCGATTTTGTCGCCGGCCTTGAGGTCGGGGTTGTAGCGAAGTTCGCTGGCGGGGATGACACCGTCGCTCTTGGCGCCGACGTTGACGACGGCTTCGCGGTCGTTGATGGCGACGATGGTGCCCTCGATGACTTCCTGCTCGGTGAAGGCGTTGAAGCTCTTCTCGTAGGCTTCGCTCTTCTCGGTGGCTTCTTGTTGTTTGATTTTACCGGCTTTTTCTTCGACGGCGTCCCAGTCGAACTCTGCCAGCGGTTGCACATTCTTGTAGTCCATGTGTGTGGATCTTGTTGTTTTTGTGTGCCTCCTGCCCTGGGCACGGGTTATACTTTTTGGTTCTATGTCGTTGAGCGGCAGCCGTTTGGCAGGGTACGGCGCGCAGAAACGACCGTGCAAAGATACGCCATTTTTATGACATGGCCAAATTTATTTTTATATGGGGGGAGTGGTAAGTTTTAGTAGACAGTAGACAGTAGTTAAGTAGTTAAGCCGAATGTGAGGGGGGGAGGTAAGGGTTAAGTGGTAAGTTTTAGTAGACAGTAGACAGTAGTTAAGTAGTTAAGCCGAATGTGA
>Ga0310697_10007222_pt1 | contig 10492 bp, 8 predicted proteins | sample 172DNAGHGlowgp2_FD_203883 | JGI IMG/M metagenome (GOLD analysis project Ga0310697, IMG submission 203883) | Sheep rumen microbial communities from Palmerston North, Manawatu-Wanganui, New Zealand - 1728 DNA GHGlow gp2 (v2) (version 2) | ecosystem: Host-associated > Mammals > Digestive system >...
CGTCTACCTCTACACTCTAACGCTATTTTAGGTTCGCGGAGGGTTGGCGGAGTAAAGAGACCATGAGCTCGGCAGCACGGTCGGGCGCATGGCTATCGCCCAGTCTACGGTGCACCTCCTCATAGTCATCGAGCATCCGCTGGCGCTTGGAGCCGCCGGGCAGTATCTGCTTCAGTTCACGGCGAATGTTATCGACGCTGAACGTCTCAGCCACCAGTTCGGGCACCACCTCGCGGTCGGCAATGAGATTGACCAGCGACACATACTTGACATTCAGCACCACCTGACGCATCATGCCGATGAAGTGCTTCAGCGGCGTAGAGTAACACACCACCTGAGGCACCCGGAACATGCAGGTCTCAAGCGTCGCCGTACCGCTGGTGACGAGGGCGGCCTTGGCATTATAGAGCAGCTGATAGGTCCAGCCAGGGAATAAGACCTTCACCCGATGGTCCTTGACAAACTGCTCATAGTATTCATGCTCGATGGCCGGTGCTCCGGCAATCACCACCTGATAATCGTCAATATATGGCTGGACAGCCTCCAGCATAGCAGGCAGGTTGTCCTTGATTTCCTGCTTACGACTGCCGCAAAGAACAGCTATGATAGGCTTAAACGGCGACAACACGTTATGACGGAGGAAGTCGTCGTTGCTCATCTCCGCCTTTTTCCGGAACTCATACACCTCCTGCGCCGTGGGGTTTCCTACATAGTGGATGGGGTAATGGTGCTTCTGCTCGAAGAACTCCACCTCGAATGGCAGGATGGAGAAGAGTTCGTCGACGTCGCGCTTGATGTTCTTGATACGATACTCCTTCCACGCCCATATCTTCGGGGAGATATAATAGAATACTCGGGGGTGCGGGGGTGCGGAAGTGCGGAGACCCTTCACATACTTGGCAATCTTCAGGTTAAATCCGGGATAGTCGACGAGGATGACCGCGTCAGGCTGCCAGTTGCTGATGTCCTGCTTGCACATCTCCATATTCTTGAGGATGGTCCTCAGGTGCAACAGCACGGGGACGAACCCCATGTAAGCCAGCTCGCGGTAGTGTTTCACCAGCGTACCGCCCTCGGCGGCCATCAAGTCGCCGCCGAAGTATCTGAACTCCGCCTCACTATCCTGCTGTTTCAGCGACCACATCAGTCGCGAGGCGTGCAGGTCGCCACTGGCCTCACCGGCTATCAGGTAGTATTTCATTTTGAAATCGTTAAATAATCAGTTGGTAAAATCCGAGGTACGAGGTGCGAGGTACGAGGTACGAGATTACCTTGCGCCAGTTTCTTCCCAGGATTTGAGGGTAGCGAGGGCTTCGTATGCGGTCACGTCCATCTGCGTCGGGGTAATGGCCACATAGCCGTGGTTCAACGCCCAACGGTCGGTGTCCTCGGCTTCCGGCTCGTCGCTCACGTAGTTGCCCACCATCCACCAGTAGTCGTAGCCTCTTGGATGATGACACTTGCGCGTCTCGTTCACCCAACGGCCAAAAGCCATACGGCAGACCTTGACGCCACGGTAAGGCCTCATCTTTTCTCCTTCCTCCAACAAGGGGAAGTTCACATTCAAGCAAGTGCCTTTGGGCAGACCGTCGGCAAGCACGCGACGGGTGATGTCGACAATGTAGGGGCGCAGCGGCTCGAAGTCGGCATCGGAACGGTGGTCGCAGAGTGAGAAAGCCACGGAGGGGATGTACTTCATACAGCCCTCCATCACCACACCCATCGTCCCGCTATAGTGGCTGTTCACCGACGAGTTGTCACCATGGTTGATGCCGCCAACCACCATGTCGGGCCTGCGGCCGACAATGTTGTCGAGCGCCATCTTCACGCAGTCGACCGGCGTACCGTTCGACGACCACACCTCCAATCCCTGTTCCCGCCGATGTGGTGTCAGCCGCAGCGGCACCTCAGCCGAGAAGGCACAAGCAAAGCCCGAACGCGGCCCATCGGGTGCACAGACCACGAGGTCGGCCATTGGTTTGAGCATGTCGATGAGCGCGTTGATGCCCTTGGCCTGATAGCCGTCATCATTGGAAATAAGAATCAAAGGACGTTTATTTTCCATAAAATATCAAGTTTTGGCTGCAAATTTACAAAAAAATACGAATTGAGAACCAAGAATTATGAATTATTTCGTAACTTTGCAGCCTATTTTACATGTAAAAGGACTGATAATGGGAAAAATCATTGCATTAGCAAACCAGAAGGGTGGCGTAGGCAAAACCACGACCACCATCAATCTGGCAGCCTCGCTGGCAACCCTTGAAAAGTCGGTGTTGGTCATCGACGCCGACCCGCAGGCTAACGCGTCGAGCGGTCTGGGTGTGAACATCCAGGAAGTCGACTGCTCTATCTATGAGTGTATCATTGACAAGGCCGACGTGCGCGACGCCATCTACACCACCGATATCGATGGCCTCGACATCATACCAAGCCATATCGACCTGGTAGGAGCAGAAATTGAGATGCTGAACCTGAACGAGCGTGAGCGCGTCATCAAGAAGATGCTGGTTCCGATTCAGAACGAATACGACTATATACTGATAGATTGTTCGCCGTCGTTGGGTCTTATAACAGTAAACGCCCTGACGGCCGCCGACTCGGTCATCATCCCCGTACAATGCGAGTACTTTGCACTCGAGGGAATATCGAAGCTGCTGAACACCATCAAGATTATCAAGTCGAAGCTCAACCCGAAACTTGAGATTGAAGGATTCCTGCTGACGATGTACGACTCACGTCTGCGTCTGGCCAACCAGATCTACGACGAAGTGAAGCGCCACTTCCAGGAACTGGTGTTCAAGACCGTCATCCAGCGCAACGTGAAGCTGTCGGAGAGTCCGTCGCACGGTCTGCCAGTCATCCTGTATGATGCAGACTCGACAGGTGCGAAGAACCACCTGGCTTTAGCGAAAGAGATTATAAACAAAGGGAAAGCAAATAGCGAATAGTGAATAGAGAATAGTGAATAATGGCTGTTAAGAAGAAATACGCAAGCAACGTATTGGGACGCGGTCTCGACGACATCGGCAACGGCCGCGGACTCGACGCCCTGATTGACACATCGGAAGTGAAGACGCAGGGGTCGTCGAACCTCAGCGAGATACCCATCTCCGAGATAGCCCCGAACCCGAACCAGCCCCGCCGCGAGTTCGACGAAGAGGCTTTGGAGGAATTGGCCAACAGCATCCGCGAGATTGGTATTATCCAGCCCGTGACGCTGCGCCAGTTGAGCGACGGCCGATACCAGATTATTGCCGGTGAGCGCCGTTGGCGCGCCTCGCAGATGGCCGGTCTACAGTCCATCCCAGCCTATATACGCACGGTGGAGGATGAGAACGTCATGGAAATGGCGCTGGTCGAGAACATACAGCGCGAAGACCTGAACGCCATCGAGATAGCGCTGGCTTACCAGCATCTGGCTGAGACCACAGGCATGACACAGGCCCGCATCTCGGAGCGCGTCGGCAAGAGCCGCGCCGCTGTCACCAACTACATGCGACTCTTGAAGTTGCCCGCCCAGATACAGATGGCCCTGAAAGACAAGGACATCGACATGGGCCATGCCCGTGCATTGTTGTCGCTCGACAGCCCCAGCCAGCAGATCAAGCTCTTCAAGGAGGTACAGAAGCAAGGCTACTCCGTGCGCAAAGTTGAGGATATTGTCCAGATGATCAAGAATGGTGAGGACATACAGGCCGGCAAGAAAGCGGTTGGCAACAAGACGCAACAGACGGAGGAATACGAAGCCCTGCGTCGCCGTCTGGCCGACTTCTTCCAGGCCAAGGTGCAACTGAGCTGCTCGTCACGGGGCAAGGGTAAGATTACCATCCCATTCAGCGACGAAGCCGAGCTGGAGCACATTATGAATATGCTGGATAGTGCCTCTGCCACGAAGGGGGAAAATTGAAAGACGAAGAGAAAATCGTAAAAAAGAATGGTGAAGAGTGAAAAGGGAAGCGCGATGAAAGCAACGGTTATGGCGATACTGATGACGTTGTTTGCTCTGGGCAGTTCTGCTCAGACGGTGACCGACAGCGACTCTATCTTCGTCATCAGCAGCGACTCCGTACTGCTGCAAGAGGACACGGCACCACTCGACACCGCCATCCAGCAGGAGCTGAACCGACTGTCACCACAGTTGGCCATGCCTGACTCGACGCTCACGCTGAGCAAGCGCCAGAAACGCGACTGGAGCACATGGACGCCCAACCCGAAACGAGCCATCTGGCTGGCCCTGGTCATCCCCGGCGGCGGGCAAATCTATAACCGCAAGTTCTGGAAGCTACCCATCGTCTACGGCGGATTCCTGGGCTGCATCTACGCCCTGACATGGAACAACATGATGTACAAGGACTACTCACAGGCTTATCTCGACATCATGGATGATGACCCGACAACGGCCAGCTTCAACAAGTTCCTACACCTGGGGCGCAAGATAGACGACTCGAACATCAGTCGCTACAAGGAGATTTTCAGAAACCGCAAGGACAAATACCGCCGCTGGCGCGACATGAGCTTGTTTGTCATGATAGGTATCTACGCCCTCTCGGTCATCGATGCCTACGTCGACGCCGAACTGTCGGTGTTCGACATCTCAAAGGACCTGAGTCTGAAGGTACAGCCGACAGTCATCGGGAATCCTATGTCCGAGAACCCCATTTACGCCTCTTCGTTAGGTGTCAATTGCAAACTGAATTTTTGAAGAATATGAAAAAGAAATATCTGCTACTCATAGCCATGCTGTTGAGCTTCGCCTGCTGTCTGCAGGCGCAGGACGTGATCGACCCCGAAGAGGAAGAAGAGGAGGAAGAAGTGGAGGTTGAAGTGACCGACGACGAGGTGACGGTCACCGACATGGACGGCAACGAGGAGGTCATCGACTTCCCCGAGGCCATGACCTTCGACCTTGACTCGCTGATGAACCTCTATATGTCGAAGACCTATCTGAGTATTGACGGCGACTGCCAGACGGCCAACGAGGGTCCCGCCTATACCAAGGAGGAACTGTTGGAGCGCCTGAAGCGACTGCCGACCATCGTCGAGATGCCCTACAACGAAGTGGTGCAGAAGTTCATCGACCGCTATGCCGGACGCCTGCGTCACTCGGTCAGCTATATGCTGGGAGCCTCCAACTTCTATATGCCCATCTTCGAGGAAGCCCTCGAAGCCTATGGCCTGCCGCTGGAGCTGAAATACCTGCCCGTCATTGAGTCGGCCCTCAACCCAAAGGCGGTGTCTCGAGTTGGTGCAACAGGTCTCTGGCAGTTCATGCTGACGACGGGCAAGCAGTACGGCCTGGAGGTGAACTCGCTGGTCGACGAGCGCCGCGACCCCGTCAAGGCCAGCTATGCCGCCGCCCACTACCTGAGCGACCTCTACAAGATTTTCGGCGACTGGAGCCTGGTCATCGCCTCCTACAACTGTGGCCCGGGCAATATCAGCAAGGCCATCCACCGCGCACAGGCTGTCACGAAGGACTCGACGGTCAACGTCAAGGACTACTGGCATATCTACCCTTACCTGCCGCGCGAGACACGCGGCTACGTGCCGGCCTTCATCGCCGCCAACTACATCATGACCTACTACAGCGACCATAACATCTGCGCGCTACGCACGATGTTGCCGGCCAAGTCCGATACCGTGGTCGTCAACCGCGACATCCACCTGTCACAGATTGCTGCCGTACTCGACATCGACATCAACGTGCTGCGCACGCTGAACCCCGAGTACCGTAAAGACATCGTCCCCGGCAACACCAAACCCTCGGCTATCAAGCTGGCCATGGCCGATGTCACTCGCTTCATCGACAGTCAAGACTCTATTTACAACTATAATACCAGCGAACTACTGAACAAGCGCGACCAAGTATATATCAATGATGACATCCCGACATTCACCTCGAAGAAGAAGGGACGCCGTAGCCGTACGGCCAGCCGACGCAACAGCCGCAGCCGCAACTCGAAGGCTGCAGCAGGGCGCAGCGTCACCATACGCCGAGGCGACACGCTGTCGCAGATTGCCAAGCGCAACGGCACCACCGTGGCCAAGCTGCGCAAGCTGAACGGCATCCGCGGTAATAATATTCAGGCTGGCAAGAAGCTGAAGGTGAAGTAGCGCTTCGCTAATGAAAAGAGAATAATTTGGGAGGTAAAAACTATGGATGAAGATGAGAGACTGCGCGAACAAGCTGACGACGAACTGATCAGCGGCGCGTTCCAGACATTGCTAGACAGTTACCTGGCCTCACGTCACCGCAAGAAGGTTGACCTGATAACCAAGGCTTACAACTTTGCACGCCAGGCACACAAGGGCGTCCGCCGATTGTCGGGCGAACCTTATATCATGCACCCCATCGCCGTGGCACAGATAGCGTGCTCGGAGATAGGACTGGGCTCGACGAGTATCTGCTCGGCCCTGCTCCACGATGTCGTCGAGGACACCGACTACACCGTCGAGGACATCGAGAACATCTTCGGACCTAAGATTGCCTTGATCGTCGACGGACTGACGAAGATCAGCGGGGGCATCTTTGGCGAGCAAGCATCGGCACAGGCTGAGAACTTCAAGAAGCTTCTGCTGACGATGAGCGACGACATACGCGTCATCCTCATTAAGATTGCCGACCGTTTGCACAACATGCGCACCCTCGACTCGCAGCCCGCCAACAAACAGTATAAGATTGCGGGCGAGACGCTCTACATCTACGCCCCATTGGCCCACCGACTGGGACTCTACAAGATCAAGTCCGAACTCGAGAACCTCAGCTTCAAGTTTGAGCATCCCGAAGAGTTCGCCTTCATCCAAGGCAAACTGGCATTGACACAGGCCTCACGCCATGAGCTGTTCGATAAGTTCACACAGCCCATCGAGGACGCCCTGAAGAGGATGGGCGTCAAATATGAGATTAAGGAGCGCGTCAAGACGCCCTACTCCATCTGGAACAAGATGGAGAACAAGCACGTCACGTTCGAAGAGATTTACGACATCCTTGCCGTACGTATCATCTTCACACCCAAGCGCCGCGAAGAGGAAATCAACGAGTGCTTCAACATCTACGTCGAACTGTCGAAAATCTACAAGGCACACCCCGACCGCCTGCGCGACTGGCTCAGCCATCCGAAGACCAACGGCTATCAGGCACTCCACGTCACGCTGATGTCGAAGCAGGGGCGCTGGATCGAGGTGCAGATACGCTCCGACCGCATGGACGAGATAGCCGAACAGGGACTGGCCGCCCACTGGAAGTACAAGGAGGGCGACGATGACGACGACGAATACACCGAGGACGAGGCCGAGCTGAACGAGTGGCTCCGCACCATCAAGGAGATTCTCGACGACCCGCAGCCCGACGCCATGGACTTCCTCGACGCCATCAAGCTGAACCTCTTCGCCTCCGAAATCTTCGTGTTCACGCCGAAGGGCGAAATCAAGACCATGCCCGCTGGTAGCACGGTGCTCGACTTCGCTTTCTCCATCCACACACTCCTCGGCAGCCACTGCATCGGCGCCAAGGTGAACCACAAGCTGGTGCCCCTGAGCCACAAGCTGCAGAGCGGCGACCAGGTGGAAATTCTCTCGTCGAAGTCGCAACACGTACAGTCGGCCTGGATTGACTACGTCAGCTCAGCCAAAGCCAAAGGCAAGATACAGTCCATACTCCGCCGCCATAACCGCGAGACGCAGAAAAACGGCGAGGAGATCCTCACACAATGGCTGAAAGCCCATGGCAAGGAGTACAGCGTGGCCGTTGCCGACCAGCTGGCAGAATATCACGAAGTCAAGCGTCGCGAGGACTTCTTCCAGGCGCTCGGCGAGAAGACCATGCTCCTGGGCGAGAAAGATCTCGACGAGCTCAACGGCAAGAACAAGAAACGCCAGCCCAACAGTATGAACTGGCGCAAGTACGTACCCTTCGTCAAGGCGAAGAAGGAGGAAGAGGAGGAACCCGAAGTCCAGCTCTTCGTCGTGCCCGAGAAGTTCAACCGCAAGAAGCCCATCTACCTCAGCGAGGAGAACATCCGCCAGTATAAGTTCCCGACATGCTGTCACCCCATACCTGGCGACGACGCCCTGGGCTATATCGACAACAAGAACGAGATAGAGATTCACAAGCGCAACTGCCCCATAGCCGCCAAGCTGAAGTCGGGCTTCGGCAACCGCATCCTCGACGTGAAGTGGGACATGCATAAGCGCCTATTCTTCATAGCGACCATCCGGCTGGGCGGCATCGACCGCGTTGGCCTGCTCAATGAGGTGACACAGATCATCTCGTCACAGATGAACGTCAACATACGCAACCTGTACATCACCTGCGAGGGTGGCATGTTCAACGGCACCCTCGAACTCCGCGTCCACGACCGCGACGACGTCAAGCAGATCATCGCCAACCTCAAGCAGGTGGCCGACCTGGAGGAGATTGCAGATATCATGTAAGCCAATAAAATAGGTACGCGAGACAAACTATTGCGCGGTAGAAAGATAGGCTCGGCAGGTATTTTTGCCTACCGAGACTTTTTTTTCTGAAAATGTTAGGTTTTTCCGAAATTCTTCGTATCTTTGCAACGGAATAGTCAACCTATCAAAACAAACATGAGAAAACTACTACTAATACTACTAGCTGTAACGGCCGCCGCAATGGCTGCTCAGGCAGCAAAAAGTTATGACAATCCCGACACCATCGTCGTGGCCCGCGACGGCACCGGCGAGTTCCGCACTGTGACCGAGGCCATTGAGGTATGCCGCGCCTTCATGGACTACCATAAAGTTATCTTTATTAAGAAAGGTACGTATAAGGAGAAGGTCATCATCCCACAGTGGCTACAGAACATTGAGCTCTGCGGCGAAGACCGCGACCAGACCATCATCACCTACGATGACCATGCCAACATCACAATGGACGGCAGCTACTGGCCAAAGGAGCTGAAAGACCAACTGCTGGCCATGGGCAACCGCCCCAAGCTGGGCACCTTCCGCACGTTTACGCTGCGCATCGACGGCAACAACATCACACTGAAGAACCTGACGATCGAAAACAATGCCGCCCGTCTGGGGCAGGCCGTAGCACTACACACGCAGGGCGACCGTCTGCTGTTCGTGGACTGCCGCTTCCTGGGACATCAGGACACCGTCTACACCGGCGTGGCCGACACACGGATGCTGTTCAGCGACTGCTATATCGAGGGTACTACCGACTTCATCTTCGGCCCGTCGACGGCGTGGTTCGAGCGCTGCACCATCCACTGCAAGGCCGACAGCTACATCACCGCCGCCTCGACCCCCAAGGAGGTGGCTTACGGCTATGTGTTCAACAACTGCACCATCACGGCCGACAGCCATGTGACGAAGCTCTACCTCGGACGGCCGTGGCGCGACTACGGCTACACGCTGTTCATGAACTGCGAACTGCCGAAGGCCATCGTGCCACAGGGCTGGCACCACTGGCAGAAGGAGCGCGAACAGACCGCCCGCTACATGGAATACAACAACCGCGGTGAGGGTGCTGCCACGGCGGGCCGCGTAGCCTGGAGCCGACAACTGACGAAGAAGGAGGCTCAGCAGATCACCCAGGACCGTGTCTTCCAGCGCAGCGACAACTGGACACCCGGCAAGTAGCTTCATGCCACGTCCCTCTAAGAAAGGAACCATTAACTAAATAATTCACTAAAACAAACTAACATTTATGAAACAACAATTGAAGAGAGCCTCATTGGCTTTGCTCCTGACGGTGATGTGCTTCATGGCTTACGCCCAGAAGACGGTCACCGGCACAGTGAAGGATGCGACAGGCGAACCCATGATTGGTGTCAGTGTCATTGTTGACGGTACCTCCATCGGCGGAGTGACCGATCTCAACGGTAATTTCACCATTCAGAAGGTTCCCAACAAGGGTGTCCTGAAATTCTCGTACGTAGGCTACAAAGACCAGAAAGTCTCGGTAGCCAACTCCAGTAACGTCAACATCGTGATGCAGGAAGACGCCATGGGCCTGGACGAGGTCGTCGTCGTCGGTTACGGCACGATGAAGAAGAAGGACCTGACGGGTGCTGTGGCCTCGGTCAAGGCCGACGACATTGCACAGGTGGCAGCTCCCGACCCCCTGAAGGCCATGCAGGCCAAGGTGCCGGGACTAGACCTGCTGTCGAGCGATGGCCAGGCCGGATCGTCTGTGAGCATCACCCTGCGTGGTAACCGCTCCATCTCCGCCTCGAACTCACCGCTGATTATCGTCGACGGCGTGGAGTACGGCGGTTCGCTGGACATCCCCGCCACCGACATCGAGTCGATGGACATCCTGAAGGATGCCGCCTCGACGGCCATCTACGGTACGAAGGGTGCCAACGGCGTCATCATCATCACCACGAAGCGTGGTTCGGCAGGCAAGACACGCGTGAACTTCGCTGCCTATCTGGACTTCAAGTCGCCAACGTCGGCCGTGAAGAGCATGTATGGCGGCACGGAGGTGCAGCGCTGGATTGACCGTGCCAACTAC
>Ga0310697_10007224_pt1 | contig 10490 bp, 9 predicted proteins | sample 172DNAGHGlowgp2_FD_203883 | JGI IMG/M metagenome (GOLD analysis project Ga0310697, IMG submission 203883) | Sheep rumen microbial communities from Palmerston North, Manawatu-Wanganui, New Zealand - 1728 DNA GHGlow gp2 (v2) (version 2) | ecosystem: Host-associated > Mammals > Digestive system >...
AGCGAGGCTCTTGACAAGCTGCGCGACATCGAGGGCGTGAAGATTGACCCCAAGGGCGTCACCGTCACGGCCGAGACAAGCGAGGTTCTCGACAAGCTGCGCGACATCGAGGGCGTGAAGATTGAGCCAAAGAGCGTCACCGTCACGGCCGAGACAAGCGAGGCTCTTGACAAGCTGCGCGACATCGAGGGCGTGAAGATTGACCCCAAGGGTGTCACCGTCACGGCAAGCTCCGCCGAGGCATACAACAAGGTGCAGGAGTTGCTGAAGAGCGTGGACGGCAAGACCGTCACCTTCACTGTACTGCCGAAGATGGAGAAAGGCGTCAGCATTCAGAACAACGCGGGCATGTCGGCCTACATCGCCTCTATCAAGCAGCAGCTCGAAACCGCCGACTACGGCACGTCGCTCTACAACGGTCTGTCGGCACAGCTCGCCGACATGACCACCCTGCAGAACCTCGTAGGCGAATCACTGAAAGCCGGGCTGGGCACGGCCATGTTCGACGTCGCCGACGAACTGGGCATGGACTTTTGGACTCGTGCTATGGAAGGCGGTGTGGAAAACATTGAATGGCAGGGCATTGTAGATAAAATCAACGAGGCCCGCAAAGCCGCAGGACTGGATGCCATCAGCCTGGACTTTGCGTCTGGAAGCGTCAGCGCAAAAGACGGGAAGGAAAAAGACGGTCTGCAGGAATCTAAAACCATGCTGAGCGCAGTCTCGCAACTGACAAATGGCTTACAAAGTATAGGTGTAAAAATACCCAACGAGATACAGTCTGTCATCAGCGTCATGCAAGGAGTGATGCAGGTCATCGAGGCTGTCAACACCATCATCGGCGTGACGCAGACAACAGCACTGACGGCTAACACTATTGCGATGGGGGCACTGACATCAGCACTGTGGGCCAACACGGCGACATCATGGATTCCGTTTGCCAGCGGCGGCATAGTCCCACGCTTTGCGAATGGGGGGCTGATAGGTAAGGCCGCCCTTGGCATGGCCATCCCCGGCAACAGCTTCAGTGGCGACAACCTGCGGATTCCAGTAGCAGGCGGCAGAGGTATGATCGGTGTCAACAGCGGCGAACTCATTCTCAACCAATCGCAGCAGAACGCCCTTGCCCACCAGCTCAGTGAGAACAGTCAGCAGGAGATCGACGTGCAGCCGTTTGTGGACGGCGAGAAGATATTTCTCGGCATGAACAACACCTCGCGGCGCATGGGGCGGGGCGAGATAGTCACCACATCGACCCTGCGACGCCTGGGGCTGATATAGTAATATTAAAAAATAAAAATGTAACAATTATGATACTACAAGGCCGAGACCTCATCATCAAACGTGGCGGCATAGCTCTCTTTGCGTGCAAGAACTGTACCCTCAACGTGCAGCAGGCATCCATTGCCGTGTCATCACCCAATAGCGGACAGTGGGAGGATAGCATCGGCGGACGCAAGTCGTGGTCGCTCAGCAGCGGCCACCTCGTTGGCACCACCACCGCACCCTCATTCATCATCGATGCCTTCTCACAGGCTCACGATGATGGGGGCTCATTAGATTTTAACAGTCAAAGTTTTGTAAAGACGCCCCGGTTTGTCCGCACATGGCCCCAGCGAGGACTCACGATAACATTTATTCAATCCGACGGCACCTATGTCAGTCAAATGTACAACGACACCTATGGTGAGAGCTACGGGGAATCTACCACCAAATGCAACGCAATGGCTTCCCGTCTCAATCTTGTGACAAACAACTATGCCGCAGCACTCACCTCATGGGATGCCTACGGCATGAACGATAACCTGCGCACCGCCTTGCAGAACTTCTTCCACGTTGATCTCTCCATGATCCGTGGTGGTCGTCAACGCGACGCCCTCTGTATCATCGGAGGCAGCACCATACCGCAGGGCGTGGTGGGTTATGCCAACTATTCGCTCTACCAAGGCAGCACCGCACGCGCAAAGATGGCCGTGAACGTGTTGGAATCAACAATTACGCCCATCACAGACACCCCTCTGCGCGACGCAGTGCTCACCGTCGGCCAGACCTACGACATCGAGGTGTCGGTCGAAGGGTTGCCATACGACCGCCTCTCCGGGCGTGCCCGCTGCCAGACGTTCGATGTACAGGGCGCCACCGGCAACCTTATGCAGGGCTCTTTCCGCTGGGTTGGCACAGGTCCGCTCACCTGATAGTAACCCTATGTACATAATCGCGCAGAATTATAAAAGACGATTGATATGAAATTCTTAACATTCGATATGATAAAAGCGCAACTGCGACTTGATGACGAGCAGGCTTGCATGGAGCATGACCTGCTGGAAGAATATGGTGAAGCAGCAGAAGATGCCGTGCTGAACATTTGCAACCGTACACTCGAAGACATCATAGAGCAATACGGCAAGGTGCCTGCACCCCTCCGACACGTTGCCCGCATGCTTGTTGACAACGCATACAAAGAGCGCAGTCCAATATCGCCGCAGAACATGTCGGTAGTGCCCTACGCCTTCGATCTCATGCTGAAGCCCTACATGCGGCTGACAAGCCGATAGTTGTCTGGTATGTTGTGATACCATCGCAACAAAAAACTGAGTAACCCCCTGCCCGCAAAGCAGGGGTTTTGTGTAGGGATATAAACCCTCCCTACCGTAAGTGATATGGATTACAAAAAAGTGTTTTTCAAGACCGACTTCACCATCACCGAGCATAGTGAAGTCGGCTACGCCGTGCCGTTCCGTTTCAGGTACTTCGCGGCATCGCCTTCGCGAGCCTTCGAGGTCTCGTTTGATGGCAACGAGTTTTGCAACTGTCGGCTCAGCGACGATGGCGACCTGGTCATCGGTTTTGACGACCACAAAATGGGCCTGGGCATGCTCATGGTGGAACGAACGTACTACCTGAACAACCCCGACTTCGTCAGCGGCGTCTGCGACGAGCGCATCGCACCGGCTCCCGTGGTCATCGAGGAGGAGGGCGAGGACGGCACCGTCAACAAATTCAACATCGTGCTGTCGCTCGAAGGTGAGACAAGTATCAACGCCTCCAGTACCATCATTCCGGCCTATGCCGTGGGCCCGCAAGGCCCGGAAGGTCCGCAAGGCCCGCAAGGCCCGCAGGGTGTCAGTGGCGGGTTTCTCTTCCCCATCATGAACTTCGACCCTGAGACGGGCGTGCTGACCATCAGCGGACTGGAGCAGGAGATTGACCGTGTGCGCTACGACTACGCCACGGCCGAGCTGGTTATCAGGCTCTGGCATTGAGGCAGGTCGGCATAACAGCAGGTCGTCATAACGGTATAACGAAATAACGTAATAACGAAAATAATAAAGAATCATGGCAAACCAAATTCAGGAAATCCGCTATCAGGTGGGCGAGGCGTGGAAAGGCACGTACAACGTCGCCACCAGTTACGGCAATGCGGCCGTAGTGCAAGACCCGACGGGAATGAGCGTCTATCGCTCACTGAGGCCGGGCAACGTAGGTCATCCGCTCAGTGACACGTCGTGGTGGATGTGCATCATCGACCTGTCGAGCATGAAGCAGGAGATTGACCATCTCCAGGAACTCGACGCCGAGTTGACCGAGAATGAAGCCGAACGCGCCAATGCCGAGCAGCAGCGCGTCAGCAAGGAGCAGGCACGCGTCAATGCTGAGAACGCCCGCATCCAGGCTGAGCAGACCCGCGCATCACAGGAGTCTGCCCGTGTGCAGGCCGAACAGACGCGAGTGAACCAGGAACAGGCGCGCGTCAGTCAGGAAGAGGCACGCCAACAGGCCGAAGGCAGCCGGTTGCAAGCCGAGGAACAACGCGTGAGCAAAGAGACACAGCGTGCGAACGCAGAGCAACAGCGTGCACTGGCCGAACAGAACCGGGCTGCTGCCGAGCAGGATCGCATCGACAGCGAGTTGGAGCGTGTGGGGAACGAGCAGGAACGCATCGACAGCGAGTTGGAGCGCGTAAGGAACGAACAGGGGCGCATCCAGCGTGCCGAGCAAGACCACGAGACAGCCGTGATCGACCACCAGACAGCTGTGACCGACCATCAGACAGCTGTGACCGACCATCAGACGGCGGTGACCGACCACGCCACAGCCGAGAGCGACCACCAGCGGGCTGAGCAGGATATCGTCGAGATAACCACACTGGTGGAGCGCGCCGATGCCGACCACATGCAAGCTGCTGAAGACCATACACGCGCCGAGTCGGATCATACGACGGCCGCGAGTGACCACACGCAGGCCGGTCAGGATCATACCCGTGCCGAGAGCGATCACCAGCGTGCGGAGAGTGACCACACGGCAAGCGAGACGGCTGCTGCCGCAGCCAATCAAGCTGCCACGGCTGCAAACAATGCCGCCGCTGCCGCTGCACAGGGTACGCAGAAGATGGAAGAGGACGTACAGACGCTCATCGAGAATACCGATGCGGTGCTGGGTGCTGATGAAATTCCGCAGTTCGACGAAACGGAAAGGTATGCCATGGGCGACTTCGTGATGAAGGACGGGAAGCTGTATAAGTTCCTTACAGGCCATGCACCTGGTGCGTGGAATCCGCAGGAGGTACAGCAAACCAACCTTGTCAAGGAGGTTGATGACATGGTGAGGTCTGATTACGAGGAAGTCATCATCGACCTGAAGACAGAGACCGGCGACCCACTGCCGAATGTGGAAGTGGTAGTGACGGTAGAGGGCGAGCAGAGCGGCCGTAACCTCACAACCGATGCACAGGGCCGTTGTACGACCAACGTGCAGAAGGGGCTGGAATATACGATAGAGGCAAGTGCGCCACAAGGTTATCTACCTTCAACCCCGATTATTCGTAGAGCATCTCTGCCTACGCGATATATAACTATTACGCTCATAGAAGATACACAATCAGACTATGAGCATCTTGTAGTGACGCTGGTTTACATGAATCAGAATCTCGGTGTTGCTGACCATATAATCGTATCTTATAACGGAGAGAACTATAGCATACCTGTTGTTGATAATGTTGCAGAAGCAGATATACCAATAGGAGTAACATATACAGTCAGCTTCCAAAATGTTGACGGATATAAGACTCCGCACGAAAGAAGTCATTTGGCGCAGTTCGCTGGACGTGACTATACGATGACGGTATATTATGTGGATGCAATAGCAGGTACACGGTGGCTGATGAATAATGGTACGGAAAGAGATCTTAACGACATATCTCCAGCCGATAAAAATGATGTATTCGGTCTTATTGTGAATACAGGAGACTTGGCACAGGCAAACTGTGGATACATTATTCCGGTTGATGTAATGTTCAATGGTTTTGGTGGTAATAATTACCTATCAGCAAATGAAGAAATTCCTACGTTGGGATTTTTTGGCACTCATGCCGCAGCATTGACCGACTTGGATGGTGAACAGAACTGTGAGAAAATACGTGATTACATTACTGAAAAAGCAACTCAGGGAATTGCTCGAACTTCCGGTATTGCGCAGACTGTATATAACAAGTGTGGTGGTGTGGGTGTTAAGGTGTTTGTCAATAATACTCCGTACGTCACAGGTGATATAGTGTCGTATCAGAATAAGTTATATGAGTTTATTGTTGACCACCCCACTGGAGGATGGAACGCAAACCAGGTAACAGAGTACGGTATAGGCTATATTATGCCTGACAATTCTATACAAAGATGTTTCCAGCCTGCGTATGGACAGATTTACGCCTACAGATTAATTATTGATAGCGTTCGCGCTATTACAACCGAAGTATTTGGTTCGACAGTATCAAACATCGCAAGCGGTAGTTGGTGGTCTTCCACGCAGTACCTTGCCAACAACGGCGTGACACTGATCAATGGTGCTTTCAACGGCAACTACGGCAAGAACTTCAACTTCAGTTTGCTGCCAGTCCTCGCTTATTAAGTTCTTAGTTTTTAATTCTGGCAGGTCGTCGCAAAGCGCGACCTGCCCATAAAAAAGGTAAGGTAATAAAATGATAGAAAATGAAGATAAGAATCAGACCTCCTTGCCATCGGCTCACGACGACTTGCCGATAGGACGGGACACGGAGTTCATCCTGAAAGAGTGGATAAGAATTCAGAAGGACATTCCGAAGATTTCTCGTTACACGGTAGTACCTATACTGCTGAAAGAGCTTGCTGCAATGGTGTCGGATGTGTATTTCGCGAACGCTTTGAAGACAGAACGCAAGCAACATCTGACCAACTACATTGCACGGCTGCAATCGGTCAAGTCATTGACGCGAGTTCTCCACGAGTCACAGGCCATGAGCCACAAGCGTGCCGCGTATCTCTCCCGGCTCTACGAAGGGGTATCAAAGCAGGCTGTGAAGTGGAAGAACTATTCTCGCTAACTTGCGTATGCCAGTCAGAATCATGCGGCTAAGGTTACATGAGCGTACACTTGCGTAAGTCTATAAGGGATGCACGCTCGACCTCACCTTCTGAAAGTGAATAGAGCTAAGAGTAAGATAGTTGCATCGGGAGCGGTAATTGGTGGTCTTCCACGCAGTACAATGCCAACAACGGCGTGACACTGAACAATGGTGCTTTCAACGGCAACAACAACAAGAACAACAACTACAATTTGCTGCCAGTCCTCGAATATAGATACGAAAGGAGAAAAATGACATACGATATACTGATAGAACAATTATACGATGCTTACTACTCGTGTCGGCGGAACAAAGGCCGTAAGCCTTCTGCCGTTCAGTTCGGGTGGAACTACGAGCGCGAACTGGAAGAGCTCGCCCGCTGCCTGCTCGACGGCACTTACACACCTACCACATCCATCGTCTTCGGAGTGACGCGACCGAAAGACCGCGAAGTGTTTGCTGCCAACTTCCGTGACCGTGTGGTACATCATCTGCTGATAGAAAAGTTCATGCCCATCCTTGATGGCGAAATGATCGACGATTCCTACAACTGTCGCAAAGGCAAGGGCGTGCTCTACGGAGTGGAGCGCCTTGCTGAGGAGATACGCCGCGTCAGCCACGACTATACCCGTCCGACCTACGTGTTGAGTGGAGACGTGGAGGGATTCTTTATGTCCATCGACAAGGCACGGCTGTGGCAGATGGTGGAGCGCGCCATCCGCGACAACTGCAAAGACGACGACCTGGAATGGTGGCTACGATTGTTCAAGATTGTGATGATGCACCGACCTGAACAGGACTGCATCATCCATGGCGACAAGGCGGTGCTTGACCGTCTGCCGAAAAACAAGTCGCTGCTGAAAGGCGACGGAAGAAACGGACTACCCATCGGCAACCTGCCCAGCCAGATTTGCGGCAACTTCTATCGCACACCCTTCGACCGCATGATGAAAGATGCGCTGGGTGACGAAGGGTTCTACTGTGTCTTTGTCGACGACTTCCGTGCGGTCAGTACCGACAAGCGGCTACTGGAACGGCTGGCAGTCAAGGCGAGGTCTTACCTGTGGCAGTATCTCGGACTGCGGATGCACAGGCGCAAATTCAGTATTATAGACGCAAAGAAGGGCGTGCCGTTTATCGGTGCTATCATTATGCCTTGGGGAATATACGCCAGTAACCGAACCGTCAACAGTGCCTTTGAGGTGGCGCAGATAGAGCACGTCGGCGATATGGAGCGACACGTGCAGAGACTGAACAGCTACATGGGATTCCTCGGTCATCGGCTGACCTACGCCATCAGGAGGAACATGTACGACACAATACCAATGGACATCAAGAAGAGAATGATATGCGTAGGAATGAGGAAGTTCGTATTGCTACGTCAGCAGGCATGTTCGTCCAGCGAGAGAAGGACGGCGTGTTGACGGCAGAATGGAAAAATTATAAACCCAATAAAAAGTAAAACAGTATGGAAATAATCATGATTGAAACCCCGAAGGCTGGGTTCAAGCCTATCGTACAGTACAAGCAGCAGTCGGTCTATTTCTTCCGCTTCGATTGCGAAGAGACGGCAGACGTGACCATCCGCTGCAACGAGACAACCATCACGATGAAGGGTGCCACCTACGAGAAGATGGTGGCGGCTTGCATCGAGGTGAAGTACAGCATCGACGCACAGCTGGCGTTGCTCTACAACTATCAGCTGTCGCCCGCAGACTATCAGCAGCAGATGGAAGACTACCAGGCGTGGCGCACCTACTGCAAGGAGTGTTGCAGGGAGTTTTTCGGTGTAACGGACTCGAAGTAAACCCCACACAGAAAAACGCCCGATAGTCAGAAGCAGCTGTCGGGCGTTTTGCGTTTCCGGTAGCAAGAAAGAAAAAGAAATATGGCATACACCAGTGGACTATTAAAAGACCGCGTGACCATCCTGAACCGCAAGGAGGCACAGCAGGGTAAGTTCGGACTCGACTCAGCAGGCATCGAGTTCGAGCCTGCCGCTACGGTGTGGGCAAGTGTGGACTGGCAGAAGGGCAAGAGTGGGATGACGGCCGGGGCACTGGATGCCTACGGCGTGAAGATTGTGCGCATGAGGTGGAACAGCATCATCAATGAGCGCAGCCGCATTCAGTGGCATGGCAAGACGTACCAGATACTATCCGAGACGTTCAACCCAGACCACCAGGGCAACACCATCCAGTTCCTCTGCCAGCAGATTGTCAACGACAAGTAAACCCGTGACAGCATTTTGCCCGAAAAGAAAAACGAGATAACTATGGATAGAATTTTTGCAAACCTATTCCGCGTGAGGAAACGCGAGGCGGAGACCCCCGGCGTACCCAGCAGCACCATGCCTGCCGACAATGGCAAGCAGTCGGTGCAAGGTGGCGACTACCAGGAGCGCATTGCCTACGTCCGAGGCCCTGAGCAGGCGTTGGTCGTGGCATCGGTCTATCGTGCCGTCAACCTCCGAGCCGACACGATGAGTGTCATGCCCGTGCAGTACCGCAAGAAAGACTTTGTGGGCGGCAACTTTGTGCAAGACATGCGGGGACTGGGTAAGCGCATCAATTACCTGTTGCAGGAAGAGCCGAACCCCATCATGACCGCTGCCGACTTGTGGCGACTGGTGGAGATCAACCGCCTCTTCTATGGCAACAGCTTTGTGTACATTGAGCGCGACGAGTTCGGATTCCCGTTGCATCTGTGGCTGGTGAAGACGGGCGGCTACAACATTAACACGGGCCGCTACGCCAGCATTGTATATCTGACCGACCACGGCTACGTGACGCTGACCGACGTGCCACGCGAGGACGTGCTGCACTTCGCCAACACCTTCCGCTATCAGAACGGCTTGTGGGGCATCCCGACGCTCCAGTATGCCATCGAGACACTTTCGCTCAACCGCACCCTGCGCTCGCAGGCATTGGAGACAGCGGCAAAGGGCGGACGTGTAAAACTGATTATCGGTGAGCAACCGCCCGCCAGCGGTTACAGTCCCATCAGTCAGGGCTTGTTCGACCCCAAGCAGATGAACGACTACGCCCAGGAGCTTCAGAAGAAGATGTATAACGGTCACGACATCCTCGCTATCCGGGGGCTTGACCGGGTGCAGAACATATCAATGACCTCTGCTGAGATGCAGATGTTCGAGCAAATGGGTGCCACAAACGATGACGTAAGTAGGTATTTTGGTGTGCCGAGGCCGCTGCTGATGCTCGACACCAACTCGCACTACAACGACTACCAGAACGCGACGATGGAGTTCCACACGCGTACCATCCTGCCGCAGAAGACCTGCAACGAGAAGGAGATTGCCCGCAAACTCATCGGCATGAAGGACTACGGCACGCGCGACATCCACATCTGCGAAGACCCGCTGATGGTGATGGACCCGGAACGCCGTGCAAAGGTGGCACAGCTGAAGATGCAGGCAGGACTCTGCACCGTGAACGAGGCACGCCGCGACTTCGACATGCCAGCCGTGGAGGATGGCGACGTGCCAATGGCGAGTGCCAACCTCATGACGCTGAAGGCACTCATCGCCAAGAGCGACGCGAGCACCCAGCTGAAGCCGGGCACATATACCGTAGGCGAGGAACCGCCAGCAGACGAAAAATAAACTGTTACCTAACAACTCGGCAACTGTTACCTAACAGTTTGTAAGTTGTTACCTAATGATTAAAAATTGACAGCGTATGACACCGAACCCGACAAAAGAGGAAATCGACGCTCTGGAGCGCGAAGTCCAACAAGCGAGAAAGGAGCGTGAACGCCGCGTGCGGCACGCAGTAAACCCCAGGTACTAATTCAAACGAATAGCGTATGAAGCAGACAATAGCCATCATCCACTTCAACACGCCCGAACTGACCGAGGCTTGCATCCTGTCAATCAGGAAGCACGGCTGCTACTGGCCCGTGGTGGTGTTCGACAATTCGGCAGACATCACCGCCCCGGCAGGCACCAACGGCAACAACCCCAAGGAGGACACCATCATCAAGGCGCGACCCTTCAGACTGAAGATGAAGGGCGTGAAGGTCATCGACAACACGAAGGGGCAGGTCATCGACTTCGAGCAGTTCCTGTCGCTCTATCCCGACCGCAACCCGCAGCTGA
>Ga0310697_10007225_pt1 | contig 10488 bp, 7 predicted proteins | sample 172DNAGHGlowgp2_FD_203883 | JGI IMG/M metagenome (GOLD analysis project Ga0310697, IMG submission 203883) | Sheep rumen microbial communities from Palmerston North, Manawatu-Wanganui, New Zealand - 1728 DNA GHGlow gp2 (v2) (version 2) | ecosystem: Host-associated > Mammals > Digestive system >...
GTTGGAAAGCGCATCAATTGCAGAGAGAGGAGCCTACCATGCAAAAGATCCAGGTCTATTTTTCTGATTATTTCCGTGTAGATCGAGAAGTAATAGAGGCATACGGCGCAGTTGACATTTCGTTAATCAATGATCTGCCGTTGTTTGTGGATCCTTTTCTCCTTTTCAATAGTCGCAATCCTGATTTCCAAAAGATCCACCAAGAGATGATCGATTATCTCCTGTTTCTTAAGGATCAGTCCGAAAAATACCGCGTCTTGTCTCCCGGAATGAGATATGCTTGGTACACCTTTTCAGAGGTAAAGCAAAACTGGCTGGGATTTAGTCTTTCAGGCAATGCCGGCTGTGGTATGGGTCAAGACTTTGCGAACGGCCTATATTCTGGCCTGAATTCAATCTTTTCGGATTTTGGCAAAGAAACCATCACCATTGGAAAGCACATGGAAAAACTGTGCCTTATTAGTCCTAGAGTCGGCCGAGATAAAATAAGTGATTTTACCACCAATTTTGCCAAACGTTACCTTTTGAACTACACACAAGAATTTGCGACTACATACCTTGACCCATCCCAATGCAAAACCGTGACTGTGCCAAAAGTCTATTTTAACAAGGATACCTCCTCTTGGGTTTCTGAAGAGTATTATCTTCCTTGGCACAATGATGATTTTGTGTTGCTAACGCCTAAAGCGATGCTGACGCGAGACGATACGTTTATTAACCGTGCCGATATGCTGCATAATCTCCAGGAGATCGCACCTTCAATTCCAGATGCGGCATTAAGATTTGAATTGGAGATGTATTTCCAAAATGTTTTGACAAAAAAGAAGAAAGAATTATCTCAGACAGAGAAGGAAAGAAAGGCTACCGACCTGATTTTGCGGCATCCTGTTTTAATAGATTATTATGTGCGCTATAAAGAGGATCATGAAGATCAGGCAACTTCAATAAGCAAAGAGAAAGTTAAAGAAGTCCAAATCCTTTACAATGATCAGATTTCTGAGTTGATTCAGAAGCTGACTAATACTGACTTTTATAAAATCGTTCCGGACGCACATGAAGAAGCAGCTAAGCGGGTCCAATACTTAAAACATGTAATAGAAGATCAAGACGGATATCGACTCTTTTATTCAGCGGGAAAGCCAATTAAACGGGAAGCGGACTTGCAAGTTATCTATCGATTGGTGTGGTATGGTTCCCCGTTTTCTGTTGACCGTGAAGTAAATAATGGACGTGGAGCTGTTGATTATAAAATCTCTTTTGGGAAAGAAAATGCAACATTAGTTGAATTTAAACTGGCATCCAATTCAAAGTTGAAGCAAAATCTAGCCAAGCAGGTGGAGATATATAAAAAAGCATCAGAAACAGAACGCGCAATAAAAGTGATTCTCTTTTTCACAGATGAAGAAGAGAAAAAAGTGTATGATATTCTCAACAGTCTTGAGCTTGCCGGAAATCCGGATATCGTTTTGATTGACGCAAGAAATGATAATAAGCCGTCTGCGTCTGTCGTGAAAATATAGAGGAAATAATGTTCAGTATCGGAGATTTTGTTTTTGATAAAAACAGAAAAGAACGGGTCCAGATCGTGGATATTACCACGGTCTGGGGCTTCGTGACCTATAAGGTCTTCGACCCCGTCACCGGCGCGGTGTACAAGCTCGCGGCCGACGCGGTGGAAGCGGAAGCGCGGGAGAGCCATGCCAATGAGTACACCCTGCGCTATCTGGCCATGCTCGCCAGGATCAAAAGCGAAGTCTCCGAGGGCACCCTCTCCAAGCTCTCCAGCGGCATCATCCCGCTGCCCCACCAGCTGCACGTCCTTAACCGCGCCGTCAGCAGCAACAACGTCCGCTATATTCTGGCGGACGAGGTGGGCCTCGGCAAAACCATTGAAGCCGGACTCATCATCAAGGAGCTGAAGGCCCGCGGGCTGATCCGCCGGATCCTGGTGGTCTGCCCCACGGGTCTGGTCACCCAGTGGAATCTGGAGATGGAGGAGAAGTTCGGAGAGAAGTTCCATATTGTTCTCCCGGAGGAATACGACACGATCCGCCGGATCACGGACAATGACGACGTCTACGGGCAGTTCGACCAGGTCATCTCTCCCATGGACTCCATCAAGCCGCTGGAAAAGCGGGCCGGGTGGACCGAGGAACGGATCGAAAAATACAACGAGGAGCGCATCTACTCCATCATCAACAGCGGCTGGGATCTGATCATCATCGACGAGGCCCACCGCGTCGCCGGCTCCACCGGAGAGGTGGCCCGGTATAAGCTCGGCAATCTGCTCTCCGCAGCCAGTCCGTACCTTCTGCTGCTGACCGCTACGCCTCACAACGGCAAGACCGAGCCCTTCCTGCGCCTGATCCGCCTGGTAGACGAGAGGGCTTTCCCGAATATGAAGGCCGTGGTGAAGGAGCAGGTCGCGCCATATGTCATCCGCACGGAAAAGCGGGAGGCCATCGACAACAACGGGGAACCGCTTTTCAAAAAGCGGAATACGCATATCGTGGAGCTGCACTGGGATGAGCGTCACTCCATGCAGAGGAAGCTGTACGAAATGGTCTCCGAGTATGTGGCCAAGAATTACAACAAGGCCATGCGCAATCGCGGCAAGAACATGTGGATCATATTCCTTCTGATCATGATGCAGAGGCTTGTGACCAGCAGCACCACCGCAGTCCGCCAGAGCCTCCAAAAGCGAATTCGGATCCTGGAGGAGCAGGCTTTTCGCTATGAATCCATGTCCGAGGAGGAATTCGCCGAGCTGGATCTGGAAGAGACCATGGAAGAGGCCATCTCCGCAATCTCTCTGGACATCAAGGAAGAAATCCGGGAGCTTGAGCAGATCGTCAGCGTGGCTCAGCAGGCGGAGTATCAGTATCTGGATGTCAAAATCGAGCCGCTGCTGGATATCGTGGAAGAGCTTTTCGGCGAAGATCGAAACCGGAAGCTGATCATCTTCACGGAGTTCGTGGCGACGCAGCAGTATCTGAGCAAGCTTCTGAACGACCGTGGTTATACGACGTCTCTGCTCAACGGCAGCTTGTCCATTGAGGAGCGCAATGCCGTCCTGGCAGAATTCCGCGAGAAGACCAACATTCTGATTTCCACCGATGCAGGCGGCGAAGGTTTGAACCTGCAGTTCTCCAACTGCATTATCAATTACGATCTGCCCTGGAATCCCATGAAGATCGAGCAGCGCATCGGACGTGTTGACCGTATCGGGCAGCAGCGGGATGTGGAGGTCTATAACTTTGTCCTCGCCGACACGGTGGAGAGCCGGGTGAAAGACGTCCTGGAGGAAAAGCTCTCTGTGATCCTGAAAGAGATCGGCATCGACAAATACGCCGATGTACTTGACAGTGAGACCGCGGGCGTTAATTTCACCGATGCTTACATGAGCGCAATACGCAATCCGAAGAACATTGAATTCAGTATCCGCCCTGTGGAAGAGGACCTGAAGACCCAAGCAAAGAACACGCTTCGCATCAAGGACCTGATCCGCGAGGAAAAGGATCTCACCAGCCTTGTCGGCGCGGACACGTCTTTCGATATCGACACAGCGCTCCGGTCCATGATGGGCTGGTATGAGAGCTCTGTCGGGAATCCGGTCCTGCCGCTGGATACATTCAGCATCAACGACGAACGGATTATCCGGCACCTCCGCAAGGAAATTCATCAGGATGCGCAGGCAAATCTGCTGCATGTCAGCATTCCCGGACTGGCCGGAGAAAAAGGCTGGTTTATGCTCTGGCATCTGTCCGTTGCCGCAAATGGCAGCGGTGGGAAAACGCTGAGCGTCTTTATCAACGACGATGGCGTCCTCCGTCCGCTGGCGGGAAAACGCATCTGGAATGCGCTGCTGGATGATACGAGAACGATCAAGGCTTCCGAAGGCGGCCCGATTGACGCCGCAAAGCTCGCAGAGTTGAGAGAAGCCTCGCAGGAATACGCATACGATTCTTTCCAGGAGATGTGCGCGGAATATAGTCGCCGAGTAGAGGAGAATCACACGAAGTACAGCTATGCGCTCTCGCTTCGGACAGAGGCGGCTGGACGGATCGGAATCGACAACATACGCAATCACAAGCTGAAGTCCCTGGCGCAGGAAAAAGAGGAAATGGAGACGCAGTACCGTCTGGACAAGCAGCTCTGCCCGGACTTCCACTTGGAGCTGCTGGTACGCTTGGAGTAAACCAATGATCGAGAACAGAGTACGCAAGATCCTTCAAATTGAATACGAGAAGCGCATCCTTGTGTATGATCGAGACGGCTTTGCAGCCAACTGCGATTATGTTTCATTGCTGCGCTCCTGCGGCTTTTCCGTCTATCTCTATGACGATATCGAGAGGATCCGCTTTTTGTATGAGACGGAGATGCGGCATACGGACACGCCGTGTGCAATCATCGTCTCCAACGAGCTGTACCTGCCGACAGACATCCGCCGAGGCTTCCGGGAAGTTACCTTGTCGGTAGAAATGCTCTATCCGCGGATGAAGGCGTCCATACTGAAAGAGCACTTCACAGACATTTGGTTGATCGATTTCGCTTACGACATATTTGAGCAGCGCTGCCTCACGGAAGAGGCGACAGAGCAATTCTTGGGTGACGTCGTTTATTCCGAAAAAATGATCCGCAGCTACATCGCCGCGGAAGAAAAGCGTATCGCCGACAGGCTGAAAGAAAAGCCTGTTTATTCAGAGTGGATCGAGATCGCAAAAGAGAACGCGAAGCTGGAAAAGTATGCCTGCCTGCATCATATCAAACGGGATCAGAGCTTTATAGATGATGCGTTCCGGGATTTCATCTTTTCAGGTTATGGCAAACTGTCCGGGACGATTTCTACCGGAGCTCCCGCCATTCTTCCGAAGGTGATCGACAAGATTGCCGATGGCGGAAAGGTCTGTCTGCTGGTGGCAGACGGCATGTCGATGTTTGACTTTGAGATCCTTTCTGAACAGATGAAGGATTACGAGTATTCTTTCGGCGGGTCTTTTGCCTTGATTCCCACCATCACCAGCATTTCCCGTCAAAGTCTGCTTGCCGGGAAGTATCCCATGCAACTGGATGATCCCTTTTCTCTGGCAAAGGAAGAGAGCGGTTTTTACGCTGCCGCCATTGAGCATGGATACAACCGTCAACAGGCTTTCTATGGCAGAGGGTATGACGCTGAACCGGGTGCGGCGGTACGATTTGCAGCGATCATTATCAATGATATAGACGATATGGTTCACGGTCAGCAGCAGGGTCGGATCGGAATGTATCAGGATGTTCGACTCTGGGCCAAAGAGCGAAAGCTGTTGGATCTGGTAGACCGCCTCTTGGGCCGTGGGTTTAAGGTTTACCTGACGGCCGATCACGGGAATACGGTTTGCATCGGCAGAGGCGGAACAAAGAGGTCCGGCGTTGAAACGGCAACGAAGTCAAAACGGATGGTCGTATTGAAGGATTTTGCCCAGATCCACGATGACCTGGAAGCACGGACATTCGTTTATCCGGGGTATTACAGCGATAAGAACTATCAGTATCGAATTTGCAATGGGCGCACATCTTTTGACAGCATCAATTCAGAAGTTATGACGCACGGTGGCATCACACTGGAAGAGGTTATTGTACCGTTTGTGGAAGTGAGGAAGAAGCATGGCTAAAATGGTTGGTTTATCCCGCGCAATCAAGTTGGAATGGCTGGATAAAACTGTGGATTTGATCCTGGAAGGGCTGAGCCCGGAAGAAATCAAATCCGCTCTGAATGACTATATTTCTTTTGAAATCAACAGTCCGGACAACATCCGCAAGTCGAGGGATATCCTGCTGAATCTTTGGGTCCGACCGTTTGCCGATGGAGCGAGCAATCATATAAGGGACTTGGCGATATCTGCGCTGCGCAGCGGCAATGCAGATAGAATGGCCTTTCACTGGTGCATGCTGCTGTTGTACTATCCTGTTTTTGTTGATGTCACCGGGACGATCGGGAAACTGTCTTCTATGCAGGATTCATTTTCTCTTGCCTGGCTGAAGGAGAAGATCTACGAGCAGTGGGGTGAAAGGACTACGCTGATCCATTCCCTGGATAAAATCATGCAGACGATACGCCAGCTTGGGGCAGTAAGCTCGTCGGCTGGTGTTTACACGGTCAATCGAAACCATATCGCAGACGACCAGACCAGGATCATCCTCATGAAGACTATCCTGGCGCTGAAGTTGAAGCCGTATTATGAGCCGTCGGAGTTGGCTGCAACAGCCCAGATGTTCCCCTTTGAATACGAAGCATCTTCTGATATCATATTTGGCTCACAAACGTTTGAATTTGGCAACTTTGGGGGAAGTCCTGTTGTTATTGGGTAACGCCCTTTGGCTAAACGTATAGAATTAAGCGCAGCACAGTTTTTTACACCGTGCTGCGCTTTGTTATAGGGAGCGTCATCAATACGGGGGATAGAATGTCGTGAACACGATGTTTGGAGGCAGTACTCTACGGTAGTACTCTTCCTGCCAATCAAAGCATAAAATTCGATACTGTCTCTCGACATCGTGATTTGCCGTATCAATGACTCGTTTCAGCTGCTTGGCATCAAGCATAAATCCAAGCGCCGTCAATTCTCCTCTTTGACTTCTCAAAGGGAAGATGCTGTTGGAATTCTCTCCCTGATATCCATCCACGATCATCTTCTGCATCATTCCCTTCTCCCATTCTTCATCCACCAACAGAATGAAGTTGAGATGGGCTGCTCCGATAGTGGATTTGGGAATGATATATACATGAGAGAATCTACCCCCAAAGGGTTCCAAAGTGGCATTGGTGGCATACTTCTGCCTGAAATTGTCTTCAAACTCTTTCGAATTTTTGACTACTAAAGCTGCCTGAACTCCTCCCTTACGGAGTGCGGCTTTATCCTCAGCAAGGGAATAGGTACGCATCCACAGGGACATAGCATTGTATTCGCGCCAAGCATCCCAATTGCCCCAACTTAGTGTAAAGGATGGTGCAACGTATAGTAGGATGGATTTTCTATGGGAGTCCAGTACTCCATCATATCGGCCGCGTGCATAATCTCGCTCTGTGCCACGGAAACTGGCTCCGGAGATCAGGTGTTTCATTTGAGCGCCTGTATGGTACTCGATGCGATCTTCCTCCTCGCCAGGTCCTGCCGCCCAGTCAAGGCGCCGTACAAGCATATCGTATGCGTGACCGGGCAGAAAGTCGGTATAGTAACTCTTGAGAGTATATGCATTGCCGTCCGGGTCAGACATATCACAGAAAAAGCCAGTGTTGAACTCTTCCTTCGGATAACAGAGAGATTCGGCCCGAATCGTCGCTCCAGCTGCTTTTGCCAGCAAGAGTGCGGCAGTATTATTTGCCATCCTCTTCTTGCGGTGGGGCGTATACTCAGCGCCGCAGAAAATTTTCATGTTGCGGGGCGCATAAGTCAAATCGAAAAACTCAGACACATTCTCGCTCAGATAGCGCAGTCCTGCTTTAGTGATCGTGTATACAGTCGTCTTGGCCCTCAAACGCTTCCACTTGGTCTTTCCTCCGATTTTTCCGTCTTTAATTTTATGTTCCTCCACGATCGCCTGCTCCTTGAGATGGCCTTCCCGTAGAGCGAACTTGATGAATTCGGCTCGTTTATTCGGCGTCTCCAGCAAGTTGATACTGCGTGCGTCAACGATGCGCTCCAGCGCGAAGACGCTCAGAAACTCACCATATCTTTGCGTATTCATTTTCTAATCCTCCGTATAGTTGATACATTTTTTAAAGCGTTAGTATTCCTAAAAACGCTTAATAATTGGGGTTATCGGTAATTACCCTGCAAAATTCCGTGTTAAGCAATTCGCCACGTTTTCTTGTTTTTTCGCCATGTAATCTTGCAGCTTAGATCTTGTTTTCTTGCGGCTGGAAGCCACGAACGACACAGACAGCTCCTCAGAATGGGACATAGCTCGGATCAGTCTCCGACATCCACCGATCATAGTCGAAGTTGTTATTGCGGGACGGAGCACAGTCCACTACAGCATCACATGCCCCATCCTCATCATTATCGAGGAATTCTTCATAATCGCAGGCGTCCTCATTTTCAAAGTCATCAGCCTGCTTGTCCTGGGGGACCGATCCATCCTCGAACTTCAGACCTTCATCCAGATTGATGGGATGGAAAGAGAGCTCGTCTTCATCACTCTTCCCGGAGAAATAAGGGTGGGATACATCCCCGTAATTGCCTGCCACGTAACACAGGTAGACGGCGTTTGCGTGTCCGCTGCGCTTGGTATTCGCGATGATGATCAGCCCACACGCCTGCAGGCGTCTCAGGGCAGCTCGCACAGTATTCCGACTTGCGCCCAGCATTTTGCACAAGTTTGGAAGCGAATATTCGGCAAACAAACAGCCTGCCTCGTCAACGAACCGTCGATTGCCTTTCCCTACACTATATTGCGTAAGCGAGAATCGACTGAAGAGTAGCGCATAGAGCTCACGATCACCCGGCTTTAGCGTGGCGAAGCGCTCGTCCAAAAATAAGAACGCAGGAATCTGAAAGAATGGGGGACGAATTTTGTTGTCGGATTTTAAAAGCATTTCTATACCTTCTTTCTTTTTCTGAAGATTTGACCGCTGAGGGGGGGGAAAAATGAAAAGGGGCCTGCTCCCAAGACATGGAAATGCCTTGGGAGCAGGCCCCGTAACCTGCTATTTGTTCATCAGCCAATTGCGGCCTCAACGTGGACATACAACGACGCTATATCATGTTTGCATCTATATTATACTGAGGAAAAATGCAGCTGTCAACACTGAGAGCTCAAAGAACGATCCGGCGATGACCGGTATGTAAAAGGCCAAATGCATGGGGACTATTTGGGCTAATGCACGCATCTTTGCCTTTCTTTCGGTCTGATCGTAATAGATGGCGCTTGTGCAAATAACTCTATCTATTTGTGTATTTGTATATTTGTTGACATATATACTTGTATACAAATACACGAATTCACAAATATACAAATATACAAAAAAGACAATTATTCACGCAGAAAAGCATGCGCAATTCTGTTTGATATAACAGAGCAGGCATGATAGAATACTTATAGATCATCACAGCCGGAAGGAGTTGAAGTTTATGCCGGAGCAGGACAGATGGCAGCTTGAATTGAGTGAATACATCCGCCAGGGTGAGCCGGAGCGCACCGAAAAAAGTGCTGCCTGGCAAACGGCCATCGGCCTCCAGGCGGTGGACGGACTGAAAACTTCTCCCTATTTGTTGGAGACCGCGAAAGCGCACATCGAAGGCGACATTGATATTGCCGGCGCGCAGCGGCGCATCCAAAGCTACTACAAAAAACAGGCCAACCGTAAAGCGGTGGAAGACGGCGCGATGGAGGCGGATATCGTTTCCACGCGCATTACCGAGCTGCTGGGAGAGAAAACTTTTCAGTTTTCTCCGGCCGAGCTTCAGAGCATTCACCGCCGTTTGTTTACTGGCGTGTTCGATCATGCGGGACAATTCCGCACCTATAACATCACAAAAAATGAGTGGGTGCTCGGCGGCGATACGGTCGTGTATTCGTCTTGGGAAAGCATCCGCGATACGCTGGATTATGATTTTTCGCAGGAAAAACAGTTCTCCTACGACGCCCTTTCTGTTCCAGAATCGATCAAGCACATGGCAAAGTTTGCGTCCGGTATCTGGCAGATCCATCCCTTCTGCGAGGGAAATACGCGCGCGACCGCGGTATTTATCGTGAAGTATTTGAAGACCTTCGGCTTCGCAGTGAACAACGATGTGTTTGCCGCAAACTCCTGGTATTTTCGTAACGCGCTTGTTCGCGCCAACTACAACAATCTGCAAAAAGGTATTCACGTCACGAGCGAATATCTCGAAATGTTTTTTGAAAACCTGCTCCTCGGCACGCAGCATGAATTGAAAAATCGCTATCTCCATGTGGAGTATAAAAGCGAGGCCCCGGTTCAAAGTGCCAACGCTGAAATTTCAAAGTGCCAAAATGGCACTTTGGATGGCACTTTGGAAGAGTTGGCCGTGTTGAAGGCAGTGAAAGCAAATCCTGTGATCACGCAAAAGGAGCTTGCTGCTGCGCTTGGCAAATCGGAACGGACAATCAAACGCAGAATGACAGATCTGCAGGAAAAGGGATACCTCCGCCGGGCCAACGGAAAGCGAAATGGCCATTGGGAAGTGTTGGTGGAACTCTCTTAATTGAAAAGAGAACCAGGCAATCAAGTGTTTTTTGACAAGCTATTCAATTCTAAAGCATCAGATCTGGCCCATCCTGAGATGATCGGGAAATAAAGTGCGGGTGGGAAAACAGAGTTAATTAATGAGTATTTGAAACGATCAAAACGAAGAAAGCATACTGAAAAAAACAGCACCGCAGGAAACCCCTGCGGTGCTGTCATTTCACTTCCGGTTCTATGTCTTTGAACAGATCATCATTGAAGAAGTCGATGATCGTGATCCCCAGCCCGTCGCACAGCTTTTG
>Ga0310697_10007227_pt1 | contig 10488 bp, 8 predicted proteins | sample 172DNAGHGlowgp2_FD_203883 | JGI IMG/M metagenome (GOLD analysis project Ga0310697, IMG submission 203883) | Sheep rumen microbial communities from Palmerston North, Manawatu-Wanganui, New Zealand - 1728 DNA GHGlow gp2 (v2) (version 2) | ecosystem: Host-associated > Mammals > Digestive system >...
CATCTCGTCGGTCATGACCTTGTTCACAAGCAGCATCTCGACGTTCCTGTTGTACAGGCTCAGGTAGGTGTAGGCGCGCATGGTCTCCTTGATGACCATCTGCTCGGGGTTGAGGACAAGCCTCACCGTGGTGCACTTGGGGTCGTCCAGGATCCTGCTGACGTTCTGCAGGGTGTCCTTCAGCTCGTCTATGCTGTCCATGACGTCCGCCGAAGGCAGCGGAACTGATGAGAGCTTCCCGAACGTGGCGCGGGCCAGGGCGATCATCTTCTTGAACGTGCCGTAGAACCTCATCACATACCAGTTGGCGGCCTCGGGCAGGCTCAGGAGCCTGAGGGTCTCGCCGGTGGGGGCGGTGTCCATCACTATGACGTCGTACTCCCCGCTCTCGTAGAACTGGTTGACGTAGAACAGTGCTGAGATCATCTCCATGCCCGGGAATATGGCCATCTCCTCGGCGGTGATGTTGCCCATGCCCTGGGAGACCATGAAATCCGTCACATACGACTGTATGTCCGACCATTTGGTCTTCATCTCATGGATGATGTCTATCTCCAGCGCATCGAAGTTGTCGGACACGTGGCAGATGTCCACACCAAGGTCCATCCCGAGGGAGTCCCCCAAGGAGTGCGCCGAATCTGTGCTCATCAGCAGGGTGCGGTATCCGAGCTTGGAAAGTCTGTATGCTGTTGCCGCGGAGGCGGATGTCTTCCCGACACCGCCCTTACCCGTGTAGATGATGAGCCTCATATGCGTTCCAGTATCCTCGAGGATATATGCATATTTCCCACGGTCCTTCGGAACGGCCGGCAACGATTCATTCGCAGAACTCGAACTGGCTGTCTTAGCGCAACATTAGCGCAACAAACAGTTGCTCGATATCCTTATCAAGAACATCAATCATCTTAACCATATGACAGGGAAGGAGTATCCTGAAGGCACCTTTGACTTCAAGGCGATGGTCACAGGAGATCACTACTTTGTAGACAAAACCATGATGATTGCGGATGTCTGCAAAGCTGTGAACAAGACCTTCCTTTATACCAGACCGAGAAGGTTCGGTAAGTCAACCAACCTATCGATGCTCAATTACTACTTCAACATGAAGTACAAAGATGAAGAGGATATCTTCAAGGGGCTGTACATCGAAACCTGTGACAAGTGCGAAGAGTTCAAGAACGCATATCCTGTGATATGGATGAACTTTGGCGATCTAGCCAGTTCTTCTTCGGAAATGTTTGAGTATAGCTTGTCCAACATGATTGCCTCAGTAGCTAGGGATGCAAATATCATCCTAGAAGGACACAATGTAAGGCCAGAAGATAAGGCGATCATCTCAAGAGCGTACGCGTCCCAATTGAATCCTATCGAGGTCAGAAAATTCATCCGGACCCTTTGCGCAATTTACCGCGATGTTTTCGGTAAAAAGACCATAATCCTTGTGGATGAATATGACCACTGCATACAAAACATACATTCAAGAACGAAATTCGATGAAATCATACAGCTGTTGGGTCCGTTCATGGAACAGTCCTTCAAATTCAATGAAGATATCCAATTCGGTGTAGTAACTGGAATAATGCCACTGGCCAAGACAAGCATGTTAAGCAGTTTCAACAATGCATCAGTCTGCAGCATACTGGATAAACAAGGTGATGAGTTCTTCGGTTTCACGGAAGAAGAGGTCATCCGGCTCCTGAAAGAAACAGGCAATCCCCCCGAGAAGATATCTGAAATCAGGGAGTGGTATGACGGGTACCGCTTTGGTGACAAAGAAGTGTACAACCCATACAGCGTGATCATGTATCTGAAAAAAGGATGCGTACCGAAAGCGTATTGGGTCAACATGACTGGAGGAGGGCTGTCAGAGGACCTCATCGCGTCCATGGGCCGCGAGACTTTGCAGAACCTGAAGGAGATATCTGAAGGGAAGAGGACCATTGAATCCCCTATCGATACAGCCATCGCTTATCCGGATATCCTCAGGCCGGGTGCTGATCCGTCCCTGATCTACTCATACTTGGCGATGTCAGGATACCTGAAGACCGTCGACACCATGGAGCAGGTTGGCGGAAAGTCGCTATGCACTGTCAGCATGGTGAACAAGGAAGTATCTTACACTTTCGATACGATCGTCAAACGCGCAACAGATTTGGACACATATGTCCAAAGGGCCGTAGATGCGATATATGATGTCGACCCGGATGTCCTGAAGGATAACCTTGAGTCCATGCTCAGCGGGCTCGCAATGGATGAAGATTGGGTAAAGGCTGCCAACGACACCGAGTTACACAACAAGTACCGCGACGTGTTCATGGCCTATCTCATGGACCCATTGCACACGGCCAAAGAGGAACAGCCCTTCGGCATCGGGAGGACAGACATATGCTTCCCGGGATCGGGCGGGTCCCGCCCGATAATCATCGAAGTCAAATCCACGAGGAAGGAAGGTACAGATCTTCATGCACTTGCAAAGGAGGGCCTCAAGCAGATCGAATCGAAAGGCTACTCCAAACAACAGGGCATGCGCGATGCGATACGCGTAGGGATCGGCGTCTGGATGAAGACGGTGGAAGTGGCCATCGAGAAGTGAGCGCAGACATCATTCGCAGAACTCGAACTGGCTGTCGTACAGACTGCGGTAGAATCCTCCTTTGGACAGGAGCTCCTCGTGGGTGCCGCGCTCTATTATCTCACCCTTCCTGATGACTATGATGTGATCGGCGCTCTTTATCGTCGACAGGCGGTGGGCGATGATGAAGGACGTCCTCCCTTTCATCAGACGGTCCATCGCATCCTGTATCACGCCTTCCGTCCTGGTGTCAACCGAGCTCGTGGCCTCATCCATTATGAGCATCGGGGCGTCCTTGATGATCGCCCTCGCGATTGATATCTGCTGCCTCTGGCCGGATGACAGCGAATCCGGGTTGGCTATGGGCATATCCAGACCATCCTTGTGGGATGTTATGAAGTGCTCCAGGCCGACCGCCCTGCAGGCATCCATTATCCTCTCGTCCGAGACGTCCTCGGTGCCGAAGACCAGGTTCTGGCGGATCGTCCCCTTGAAAAGCCACACATCCTGCAGGACGACGCCGAACTGCCTCCTGACCTCATCGCGCCTGATCTCCCTGATGTCCTTCCCGTCCAGGGTTATGGACCCGGAATCCGGGTCGTAGTATCTCAGCAGAAGATTCGATATCGTCGTCTTGCCGGCCCCGGTGGGACCTACTATTGCGACCCTCATGCCGGGGGTCACATCGAGGTTCAGATTGTGGATGACCTCGTTGCCGGGCTCGTAGGAGAAGCACACATCCTCGAACCTCACCCTGCCCTCCACGGGGCCGTCGATGATGCCCTTCCCGCTCTCGTCATCCATCTCCGGCGTGTCGAGGAACTCGAATATCCTCTCGGATGCGGCCGCGACCTCCTGGAGCCCTCCGAGGGAATTGGAGAGGTTCATCATCGGACGGTTGCATATCTTCACATATGCCAAGAATGCGACCAGAGTACCGAACGTGGCCGAACCGTCGAGGATCAGCAGGGAAGCGGTTATGCAGACCGATACGTATCCGAGATTGTTAACCAGCCCGGTGATGCTGGGCATCAGCTCCCCCATCATGCGGGAGCGGAATGACACCTTGTAAAGGTCCCTGTTGACCTCCATGAACCTGTCCTTCACCCCTTCTAGACCGTTGTACAGGCTAATCACGTTCAGCCCCCTGTAGGTCTCCTCGACGACGGTGTTCATCCTCCCGAGGTTCCTGGACTGGGCGCGGTAGTACTTCTGCGATATCCTTACAACTCCTCTCATGCACAGGAACCCGAACACCACCGGGACCATGGCGGCGAGCATCAGCCTCCAGTCGATGTAGGCCATCATCGCCACGCAGCCCATCAGCATGATCACCGATTCGAATGTCCTGGTGATGCTCTCGACGCTCCTCAGGCGGATGGTGTCCACATCGTTGACGAAACGGCTGATTACATCCCCCTTGCGCATCTTGTCCAAGGATCCGACGGATATCCTGGACACCTTGCTGGACAGGTCCTTCCTGACCATGTTCCCTATCTTCTCCTCGGTGTTCCATTCGGCCAGGACCTTGGTCCTGTCGATGATCATTATGAGGGCGTAGATCGCCACCAGCAGTAAGACCGTGGGGACGACCTCGTCCGGGATCACCTTCCTTCCGTACTCTATGCAGTCCGCGGCGTAGTCCGCTATGGAGCCCAGATAGTTGGGCGCCAAGATGGACATGACCATCAGGATTATGTCGCAGGCGATGATCATCGCAAAGGTGAGATGGTACGGCCTGGAATAGGCTATGAACCTGAGGATGTGGGGCCAGATCCTCCTCTTCTCGGGACGGTCGTCGATCTCCTTCTTGGACATCAAACCGCCTCCGTCAGCTGGGATTCCGCGACCTCGCGGTACAATTTACAACTCTTCATCAGTTCCTCATGCCTTCCTATGCCGACGATGCGCCCCTCGTCCAACACGATGATCTTGTCGGAGTCCATCACGGTCCCGACCCTCTGCGCCACGAAGATCTTGGTGGGCGCGTCGCGGTACTCCTTGATGGCGGACCTGAGCCGGCTGTCCGTTATGAAATCCAATGCGGAGAACGGGTCGTCCAGGATCCATATGGGCGCGTCCTTGCATATCGCGCGGGCGATCGATATCCTCTGCCTCTGTCCTCCGGACAGGTTGCGGCCCTCCTCGTTCAACTGGAAGGACTCGTTCCCCTCCAGACCGTCGATGAACTCACTGGCCTGGGCGATGGACTCCGCCATGTGGATGTCGTCCATGTCCCTCTCCGGCGCGGTGGAGCCGTAGTTGATGTTGAATTCGATTGTTCCTGTGAATATGGTGTTGGTCTGGGGCACGAAGCTTATCTGCGAGTTCAGGGACCTGCGCTCGTACTCGGTCACATCCACCCCGTTGACGGTGACCTTCCCCTCGGTGCATTTGTAGAGACGCATGATGAGGTTGATCAGCGTGCTCTTGCCCGACCCGGTGGCGCCCATGATGGCCACGGTCTCCCCGGGATCGATCCTGAAGGAGATGTCATGCAGCACCTCCACGTCGGTCCCCGGATAGGTGAACGAGACGTTGTCGAACTCTATCGAGCCGCTGCCGTCGCCGGTGCCGTTGTAGCTCCCGTCGGGGATGACCGGCTCGTATCTCAGGAGCTCCTCCACGCGTCCGATGGAGGCGAATGCCCTGGTGGAGAACTGTATCATCAGCCCCAGCCTCATGAACGCGCCGAGGATCTGGATCGCGTAAGCGGAGAAGACGATCATATCAGAGAACAACACCAGCTGATGGTCCGGGTCATCGGTGCCTGCGATGAGCAGTATCCCGACCCAGTAGATCGCCAGCATCAGGAAGTTGCTCGTACCCATCGACAGCGTCGGCGTGAGGGAGCTGTACTTCCAGATGTTCATGGAGTTGTACATCATGTCGTCGCTGGCCTCCTCGAACTTGCGCTCCTGGAACCTCTCGGCGTTGTATGCCCTTACCACCCTCAGTCCCGTCAGGTGCTCGAGGGAATAATGGTTGATGCGGTCCGTCAGTATGGGTATGCGCCTGTATCCGGGGCGGGTCTTCCAGATCACCAGCGTTATGGACAGCACAGTGATCACCACCCCGATGACGGTGGCGGCGGTCCACTCCCATTCGGAACCCGATATCTTGATCAGACCCCAGCCGGTGATGATCGGGACGAGGATGATCGTCTGCATCGCCCTGGTCAGGAACTGCTGCACCTGCGTGACGTCGTTGGTGCTGCGTGTTATGAGGGAATCGACGGAGAAGCTGTCCACGTCCCCGGGGGTGAACTGGCTGACCTTGTCGAACAGCCTCTCCCTGATCATGAAGCACAAGGACGTGGCGGCCTTCACGGCCATCATCGTTCCCAGTAAGGATGCGGCTATGCTCAGCAGGGAGCATGCGATCATCTGCACCCCGTAACCGGTGATCACCGAAGGATCCCGGTTGTCCACTATCGCGTCGGTTATGACGCTCATGTATTCGGGGATGCGGAGATCGAGGTACGCCTGGACTATGACGAACACCACGCAGAATGCAGTGAGCATCCATTCCTTCCAGGTGAAGTACCTTAGTATCATCTCCTTCCACTTCTCTCCGACGTGCTTAAGCGCTATCCTCACACAAGGAGCAACAATGTACCAGCCACTATGCCAACTAGACCTATTGCACTCTTCTTGGATAGTCTCTCTTTGAACACAAGGTATGAGAATATTATAGTTACCAGTATGCTGAGCTTGTCGATCGGTATGATTATGCTTGCCGGGCCTATCTGGAGTGCGCCAAAGAAGAACATCCATGAGAGACCTGTTGCCAATCCCGAGAAGATAATGAACAGCATATCCCTCCGGCCGATGCCGTGCATCTTCTCCTGTTTATGGGAGACATAAATCATCACCCACGACATCACCAATACCACAACAGTGCGAATGGCCGTTCCCAAATTGGAATCTATGCCTTCCATTCCAACCTTTCCCAGGATCGATGTCAATGCAGCGAACACCGCTGAACCTATCGCGAAGAAAAGCCAACTAGATCCTTTATGGTCCATGCCCTTCACATCCTTCTTCTCTATCATCAGCATCGTACCGATGAGGATGAGGACAACTCCCACAATACCTGGGATGGTTATAGTCTCACCCAAGAAGATTATGGCCAGCATTATCCCCATGACAGTGCTGGACTTGTCAACGGGGACGACCTTGTTCACATCACCAATCTGCAGTGCTTTGAAGTAACAAAGCCATGAAACTCCGGTTGCTAATCCGGAAAGGATCAGATACACCCATGTCTGGGAGTCGATTGTCTCGATCTGTACGAACGTCCCGCTTATGATTACAATAAGCCATGCGAACAGCATCGCCACAACTGTACGGTAAGCTGTAGCTACCGTGGAATCCACATTCTGAAGACCACATTTGGCCAGAATGGATGTCAGACCGGCGAATATCGCTGAACATATGGCAAAAATCAACCACATAATCTATGCGCCCTCTTGTTAGAATATTGAATACAAAATGATCCGTCGCAATCTATCATACCGAATCGCCTCGTTTAGTATCACGTGGGGCCTCCCCTTTACATCGATGATATCAGCATCCACCCCATAGACAATACGGAGATTCTCCTTGGTCAGAACCTCCGAAGGAGTGCCCACGGCATATATGTTCCCATCATTGAGCAATATGATTCTATCCGCATATTTGGCGGTTATATTGATGTCATGGCTGATCATGATGACGATCATGTTCTTCTGTTTCGGAAGCTCACTGAGTATTCTCGTGACCTCCAACTGATGGCGCACATCTAGATTGGACGTTGGTTCATCCAGAATGACCACATCAGGCATCCTCACCAGACCTCTAGCCAAGACCACTTTCTGATGTTGGCCTGCCGATAATTCGTTGAAATTACGCATGGCCAGATGCTCTATACTCATGAGTTCGAGGACATCATACGTCTTCTGGAGATCGTCTTTGGATGTACCGAACTTGCTATCATTTTGGAGGCCGACCATGATCGTATCGATGACCGTCAGCGGGAAATTATCCTCCGCCGATGCAGGAACATATCCCATATGCTTGGCCATTTCTTTGAGTTTGATGTCGTTGATGTTCACTCCGTCAACCAAGACCTCTCCGCCTGTTGGCTTCAAGATTTTATTGATGCAATGGACCAGAGTAGACTTACCTACACCATTCGGCCCCATGATGCAGATGAATTCCGGTTTCTCGAAAACATAATTCACCCCTTTGAGGACAGGTTCGGACGGATCATATCCGAATTCCATATCTTTGAGCTCGATCCGCATGTTTCACCACACCCCCTTTCTCTGTCTGATAAGAAGGTAAAGGAAGATCGGACCTCCGATAAACGAGGTGATGACCCCCACTGGAAGGAATGTCGGAGCCAAGATGACTCTGGAAATCAGGTCTGAAACCATCAGAAGAACAGCCCCGAACACTGCGGCGGCGGGTATCAGATAACGGTTATCGGAACCAAGGAAGATCCTTACGATGTGCGGAGACACCAGCCCTATGAAACCGATGATCCCTGTGAAACACACTACAGATGCGGCCATTAATGAAATCAGGATCAGAAGAAGTATTCTCAGCTTGTGCGCATCGAGACCGAGCGCCTTCGCATTCTTATCTCCGGTAATCAATATGTTAAGCTTTTTGGACATGGCCATCAGGATGAGTGAACCTACCGCGGCGAAGACCAACATGATTGCGCATGAGTTCCACGTCACCTGACTAAGATCGCCAACAGACCAATTGAATACGGCAGATAGGCTTGCATCCGACAATCCAATTTTGATCAACGTCGTGCATGCATTGAACAAATACATCACCGCTATTCCGGCTAATATCATGGTTGCGGCAGATGTCGTCCTCAGTGATGATACCAGGATAATGACCGCAGCAGGGATGAGTGAGAATACAAAAGCAAACAGGATCAATCCCATCGATCCGCCAATGCCTGCGAACGACAATCCAAGACCCAATGCCAGTGTGGCCCCGAAGGATGCTCCAGAGGATATCCCTGTTGTATATGGATCGGCCAGAGGATTCTTCATCATGCTCTGCATGGCAGCACCAGCCACACCAAGCGACATTCCTGCGATCATCCCAGCCATAATCCTTGGCAGACGTATATCGAAAACCACCCAATCAGTCATCTCGTCCAATTTGCTCGGATCGAAGAAATGATAATAGATGTCCTCATAGACCTGCCAGATGGTGATATTGGACGATCCGATAGTGGCTGCATAACCCATAATGAATACCATACCAACTATGCAGATGATTATGAAAAGGATCTTTCTCAAAGTATACCTGTGGTATTCCTCCATCAATCTTTCGCTTTGTTCAGAGTCCGTTCAATCAACTCCTTATGACGTGTGGAAAAAGATGGTAATGGGCCGGTGTATGCCACCGACCCTTTCGGTTTCAATTGAATAATTCCTTGTACTTCTGATCGGCGAATTCAAGATCGAAGTATGTGTATTGGAACCAATCAGATGCCTTCACGCCAGGGTGATACGCCGCCAGATAATCGTTGAAAAACTTCTCGATATCGAAGTTGAACTTATCAGGATAGATATGGTTGGCGATGTATGCTGTGGCAATGAATGATGCGGGTCCGAAACGGACTCCCTGGGTGAACATCAGGACCTTCTTGTTCTTGTAGGCGTCAGAATGATCGATAGCCTGTATGCCTTTGTTATCGGTGTTATACAGATTGTTGAGGTCCCACTTGAAAGTATCCAATACAGAACCGTCAGTAGTCTCTAAGACACCATGCCAAGGTTCGAGAACGATCCAATCTGTTTTCATTGTATGGCGATGGTCTCTGCATCAACGTTTCCCTTGGGATATCCCCTGTCGATTGCCGTTGCTGCTCCAGCAAGAGTAGCTGTCTCGATGACTCCATCACCATATCCAGTTACAGCAGAAGCATTGTGATGGATGAAAACGAATGGACGCTCACTCATGGGAATGTCCTTGACGTACTCGTTTATAGGGTTGTAAATCGCATCTGCCATCTTCACATATTTGTTGGCCTCTGTCTCGTGTCCGGTCAGATACCCGAGTGTAAGAATCGCAGGGACGGCCCAACCGTTCTCATACGCAGGAAGCCTGATAATGTCCACACCAAGAGATCCGAGATTCTCTTCTGCGGTCTTCGCATAGTATTTCTTGATTCCGGTTATCAAACAGCTGGGGAGATCGTCCTTGAAAACCTCATAATCAAGGGTAGCTCTGTTACCGAAGCACTTGGCGTCTTTAAACTGAGGATACCACTGAGCATACGCACCATTGTTCCCGACCATATCGCAGACATAGGTCACCTCTGTTGTTAGGCCGGCGGCCGCTGCAAGTTCGTAGTGAGATTTGTATGCGATGGCAATGGTTGTCAATGGGAACTTACAATCGGAAAGCACATTATCCACATTGATGTAATTCACTCTGATCCCACTCTCGCGTGCAACCAACTTCTTAGCGAGATCTAGGTCTTTGAAATCGACCACACCATCAGCGTTAGCGTCAGCTAGAGATCTCTTTAACTCCTTACCGTCAGTGTAGTTGTCAAGAACTGTAAAAGTCTTGGCGGTCTTCTTTCCATCGATGACGTCTTGAATAAACTGCACGTCCCTGTCGTCAATGAAATCGTCGTTATTGGCATTTCCGAATATGGGCAACCTTCCCTCGAGAAAGTGCTGTTCTCGTATGTTTTACTGTTATTGTTCGTCAGGAGAACAACTGCGGCGACTGCTACAATCGCCACTACAACAACAACGATGATTATCGTCATTTTATTCCATTGTTCTTTGACCAGCGCAAGCCTTAATCTTGTGCATTTTGATAAAATCATCGCATAGCTACCGCTAGAACATGTGCTGCCGAAGGGCAAATTCTGAAAGGTTCGATGCTGTA
>Ga0310697_10007228_pt1 | contig 10488 bp, 10 predicted proteins | sample 172DNAGHGlowgp2_FD_203883 | JGI IMG/M metagenome (GOLD analysis project Ga0310697, IMG submission 203883) | Sheep rumen microbial communities from Palmerston North, Manawatu-Wanganui, New Zealand - 1728 DNA GHGlow gp2 (v2) (version 2) | ecosystem: Host-associated > Mammals > Digestive system >...
AGCTGCCGTTCAGTAGTCCTATGATACCCGTCAGCACGATGCCCAACGTGAGCACCGCCATGACGTTCATGCCGAAAATAGCCGTTATGAGCACCGCCAAGTAGGGAATGACCTTCATGGGCTCCAAGACGGGTATGTCGTTAGGCTGCTGGACTTCAGCCCCCATCAGGATATAGACGATGAAGATGACTACTGCCGTGGGTACCACGATGAACGAGTTGACGCGGAACTTGTCGCTAAGCTTGCACCCCTGCGTCTGGGTGGCGGCAATGGTGGTGTCGCTGATGAACGACAGGTTATCGCCGAAGAAAGAGCCGCCCACCACGATGGCTGTCATCATGGCCACCGACGAGCCCGTCTGCGTAGCCACTCCGGCGGCAATGGGTGTCAGAGCCACGATGGTGCCTACCGAGGTGCCGATGCTCAGCGAGATGAAGCAGGCAGCCAGAAAGAGTCCCGCCAGCAGCATCTGTGGCGGCATAAGGGCGAGTGTCAGGTTCACGGTAGCATCGATGCTTCCCATAGCCTTGGCCGAGTTGGCAAAGGCTCCGGCAAGGATAAAGATCCAGATCATGAGCATCATCTGCCCCGTCGAGGCTCCCCGCGAAAAGGTGTCGATGCGCTTGGTGAGCGGTATGCCGCCACTGATGACGACGGCGTAGATGCTGGCCGTCATGAATGCCACGGTGATGGGCACCTTGTAGAAGTCGCCCGCCGCAATGCTGGTGACCAGATAAAGCGTGATGAACACCGCGAGCGGTGACAATGCCATTAGTCCTTTTTTCATAATCAGTCTGCAAAGGTAGTGTAAACTGGGCAAAAAACCAAATGTTTCTGCCACTTTTCGCGGTTGTCGTTTGGTGGTTTGCGGATAAATCCTTAACTTTGCAGCCGTTTTTAAGGATAACAAGTATGAAATCTTTCGATAACCATATTATCATGGCACCCCTCAATGAGGAGTTGCCACCCCGGCAACGGACGGATGCTGCCATCCAGCTGTCGGAACTGGTGATGCAGATTGTGACCCACGTCATCTGCCATGTTATTGTGGACTATCAGGAGCAGCTGAAGGATGAACGCCTCTCGGTGGCTCATGCTTTCCTGCAGAGGGCCACCAGCACCCATCTGTGTAACCACAAGCTGACGGCAGAAGGCATCGTCATGGAGTATCAGGGACAATCGTTCGCTTTGCACGAGGAGTACAAGACCATGACGCTCACCCGCTCGGTCTATGAGCACCTGGCCATGTTCTACTATCTATACGAACAGCCCCGCAATGCGGACGAACGTGACATCATCTGGAAATACTGGCAGATCAACAGTAAGAAGAATCTGCTGGACTATGATGCTGGCGGCGACACCCACATTGTCGAGGAACAGAAGGAGGCACTCTGGGAGATTGAGAAACTGCGGACGGAGATACTGTCGTCGGCCATAGGTGTCCAGTGCCACCGCAAGTTGGACGAATGGACCAAGGCGGACAATGCGGCTTCGGGCGGCAGCATACGTTTCTCGCAGAAGAAAGGAAAGTACGATGTTCGCCGCGTGTCGTACAGCCAGGCATGGAAATACCTGTTCAAGAACGAGGAGATGAACCTCTTCTACCGTCACCTGAGTATGCACAGCCACCCCGTCTATCAGGGGCTGATGCAGTATCAGAGCCAGTCGCTCACCGATGATGGCCACGACGGGCTGCCGCTGTTTTTCTCGAGCAGCTTCCTGGCACTCCTTTGCCGCCTGTTCCTAAAACAAATTCCTGACGGTGAAGCCATCGTCAGGAATCGGTTCAGTCATCAGGAACGAGAGGTGTTCTATGCGCTTACAACGTCACTCCGTTCTTGAAGATGGATATTTCGCGGTAGCCGTTCTCCTCGTTGCGGGCAAGTTCACCGCTGGCAACACTCAGCACTTTGTCGATGAACTCAGGCACCAGCTCCTGCATGGTGCGGCCCTCAATGAGCTGGCCAGCCGAGAAGTCTACCCAGCTGGGCTTGTTCTTGGCAAGTGTAGGATTGGTGGCAATCTTCATCGTGGGAACGAAGGTTCCGAAGGGCGTACCACGCCCTGTGGTGAAGAGCACCAGATGGCAACCGCATGAAGCTAACGCCGTTGAGGCTACGAGGTCGTTGCCGGGAGCCGAAAGCAGGTTGAGCCCTGTGGCTGTGAGACGGTCGCCATATTCCATGACGCCGCTGACGGGAGCTTTGCCGCACTTCTGGGTGCATCCTAAAGCCTTGTCCTCGAGGGTGGAAATGCCGCCGGCCTTGTTGCCCGGGGAAGGATTCTCGCCTACGGGTTCGCCGTGGCTGAGGAAGTAGTTCTTGAAGTTGTTAATCATCGAGACCGTCTGCTGGAACAGTTCTTCCGTGCGGCAGCGGTTCATCAGAATTGTTTCTGCGCCAAACATCTCGGGCACTTCGGTCAGCACCGAGGTGCCGCCCTGAGCCACGAGCCAGTCGCTGAACTCGCCGACCAACGGGTTGGCGGTAATGCCGCTGAAGCCATCGCTGCCACCGCACTTCAGGCCGACGCGTAGCTTCGATACGGGCACTTCCTCGCGGTGATCCTGGCTGGCAACGGCATAGAGTTCACGCAGCAGGTTCATGCCGGCCTCCACTTCGTCGCCCTCCACTCTTTGCGTGACCAGCAGCTTGATGCGCTCCTTGTCATAGTCGCCCAGCATCTGCATGAAGTCTTCCGGCTGGTTGTTCTCGCAGCCGAGGCTCAGCACCAGCACGGCACCTGCATTGGGGTGCAGGCAGATGTCGCGCAGCACCTTGCGCGTGTTCTCGTGGTCGTCCGACAACTGCGAGCATCCGTAGTTGTGGTGCCAGGCATAGACGGCATCGATGGAGCCGTCGTCAGCAATTTCCTTTCGCAGTTGGTCGGCCAGTCGTTCGGCAATGCCGTTGACGCAGCCTACCGTCGGTACAATCCATATTTCGTTACGTACGCCTACATCACCGTTCTTGCGGATATAACCCCTGAAGGTTCGGTTCTCGACGGGAATGTTAAGCTCCTCGCCCACAGGTTGGTACGTGTACTCCAACGTACCGCTGAGGTTTGTCTTCAGGTTGTTTTCGTTCACCCAGTCGCCAGCCTTCAAGTCTTCGCGGGCATGGCCAATAGGGTAGCCGTACTTGATGATGTCTTCGCCCTGACGGACATCTTTGATGAGCACTTTGTGGCCAGCCGGTGTGTCCTGGTTGAGTGTCACACTGGTGCCGTCCACTTCAATGATTTCTCCCTTCTTCTTCGGTTGCAGGCATACTACGACGGAATCAGCCGGGTTGATTTTGAGATAAGTTCTTAATTCCATAGTTTGTTTAATATGTTATTGATTCTTCACTTTTTCATCTTTCACCCTTTGAATGTTCTGCGGTAGAAATCCACGTTCTCACGCGTCAGCAGCTCGATGGGCATGTAGTTCACGGGGTTCACCTTCTTCTTCAGCACGATGGCCTCGAAGAGCGACTCGATGCATGAATAGCCCTGACGGTAGGCATGCTGTGCTATCAGGAACGAGATGCTGCCTTCGCGCACACAGGTCTCGTTCTTGGGTACCATGTCGTAGCCCATAATCTGTATGTCGCGACGGTTGGAGTGCAGCAGGAATTCTCCCACGAGGTGAGCCTTCGAGTTGAACGTGATGCAGTGGTGTACTTGCGGGTGTTCCTTGAAGAACTGCTCCAGTATCTGATTGTAGTTCTCTGGCTCTTCGTCGAGGGGCAGGTTCACTTCCGTTATCGTCACATCGGGGAAGTGGTCACGCATGTAGTGACGGAATCCCGTTTCGCGGTTCTCTTGCTGCTTGGAGGCTACGTTGCCTTCCCTCATCTGCTTCATCAGCATAATCTCCTTTTCCTTCGATGCTATGAGCATCAGCATGCGGGCTGCGAAGTATCCGCTCTGAAACGAGTCCTGTCCGTAGAACGACAGCGGCCGCAGGTCGGGCATGTAGGAGTCGAGCAGTATGAAGGGTATCTGCTTGGCGTGCAGCTGGTCGGTGAAATTGCGTGTCAGTTCCAGTGTGGCCGGCACTACTATCACTCCGTCGGGCTGCTGCTTCAGGCAATCTGCCGTTGCTTTCTCAAAGGTCTTCAGGTCGAACCGCTTGTAGTAGATGAATTCCACCGAGATGCCGAAGTCGCGCCGATGGTCACACGAGGCCAGACAGCCCTCCTCTATTTCCTCCCAGTAAGCCTCCGACTCGTGCTTGGGCAGCAGGCAGTAGAAGGTGTAAGTACGGTTATATGCCAGCGCCGAGGCATACATGTTGGGCCGATAGTCCATCTCTTCCAGTGCCTTGTTCACCTTCTCCAGTGCCTTCTTCGACACATTGGGCCTATTGTGCAGAACGCGGTCTACCGTTCCTACCGATACGCCCGCACGTTCAGCTATGTCTTTAATCCTGATATTCTCTTTTGCCATGTCTAACTATCTTTTCACTTCAAAAAGCGTTGCAAAGGTAATTATTTATTTTGATACGGCCAAATTTTCGCCTAAGCTATTTCTTATCTTGCAACTAAGTGCCCGAAAATTCTTGGTATTTCACAAAAAGTTTGTACCTTTGTACCCGAAATGAACATATAACTACATAAAGAATGAAAAGACAAGCACAAATGATGAGACAAATGATGCTGTTGATGGCTACGCTGATGCTGTCGACTACCGTGATGAAAGCCCAAAAGGCTGTTGACCAGCTGTATCTGACTGTTGACGATGTGCCCGATGGCGTTTACTGGCTGCCGGCACCGGCAGAACCAGGGTCGTCGCAGTTCATGTATGACATTTCGCAGTATTACTGGGGCAAGCAGCAGCGGCTCGACTCCCTGCGTGCCCGTAAGGCTATACGCGAGGCGGCCTACGAGGTTTCTGATATGGCTGAGCAGTTCAGCGTACCCTTTGGCATGGAGATTTCCGAGCAGACGATGCCTGCCGTCTACAAAGTGTTGAGCCGCACCACGCTGACCATTCGGCTGAGTGCCTCGAAACCCAAGGCAACCTACAAGCGCAAGCGGCCCTACGTGTATTTCAATGAATCCACGCTGGTGCCTGAGGAAGAGGACGTGCTGCGTAATGAGGGGTCGTATCCATCGGGTCACACCGTGCGAGGGTGGGGCATGGCTCTGCTGCTCAGCGAAATCAACCCCGATGCCCAGAACGAGTTGTTCAAACTGGGTTACGAGTGGGGGCAAAGCCGCGTGATAGCGGGGTTCCATTGGCAGAGCGACGTTGATGCCTCGCGCATGTTGGCGGCTGCTTGCTACGCCCGGCTTCATGCCTGCCAGGATTTCCTCGACGACCTGGCAGCTGCCAAAAAGGAGTTCCAGAAGCTCCAGAAGAAGTCCAAGTAATATAAGAAAAGAAAGCACTCCCGCGTCTTTTTATCGGCGCGGAAGTGCTTTCTTTTGTGATATAAGTGTGAGCGTTTACTCAATGACGACCAATGCATCGTCTTCCATCACGCTTTCGCCAATCTTGACGCAGATAGCTGTGACCTTGCCCGACTTCTCAGCCTGCAGGTTGTTGGCCATCTTCATGGCTTCCAGCACAATGACGTTGTCGCCAGCCTGAACATCCTGGCCTACCTCCACCAATATGTCGGTGATGACGCCGGGCAGCGGAGCCTTTACGGCATTGGCCTTATTGACGGCCCCCTTGTCGGCAGCGGGAGCATCGTCGGCGACAGCGGCAGCGGGGCGTACCACGGGCTTCTTCTTCTCAGGCTCAGCCTGCTTCTCCATTTCTACTTTGAACTCTTCGCCATTGACGGTGAGGGTAGCGATGTTGTCGGTAATGTCGCCAACAACCACCTCATACTTATTACCGTTGATAGTATATTTATACTGATTCATAATAATTACTATAGTTAATTTATGGGTGTGCTGTCATCGACAGTGACGCCAGGTTCCACATCGTCATGTGCTCGGCAATGGTAATCTTGCCGGTCTCAATGTCGTGAACATTGTTGCCCAGATGCTCGTGCAGGGCAAGGGCTATGGCAGCATAAACTTCGTTGTTGTTCATAAGCTTACATAGGTATGTTACCGTGCTTCTTAGCAGGCAGCGCGTCGCGCTTGGTAGCCAGCTGGGCCAGCCCACGGCAGATGCGGAAGCGCGTGTTGCGCGGCTCAATCACGTCGTCGATGTAGCCATACTTGGCAGCCTGATAGGGATTGGCAAACAGCTCGTTGTACTCGTCCTCCTTCTCGGCGATGAATGCCTTCACGTCCTCACCGGCCTCCTTCTTGGCCTTGGCCTCCTTGGCATAGAGCACGGCGGCGGCACCGCTGGCACCCATCACGGCAATCTCGGCCGACGGCCATGCGTAGTTCAGGTCGGTATGCAGCTGCTTCGAGCCCATCACGATGTGCGAACCACCGTACGACTTACGCAGCGTGACCGTAATCTTGGGCACCGTAGCCTCGCCGTAGGCGTAGAGCAGCTGGGCACCGTGCAGGATGACGGCGTTGTACTCCTGACCCGTTCCGGGCAGGAATCCGGGAACGTCGACGAACGAGATGATGGGGATGTTGAAGGCGTCGCAGAAACGGACGAAGCGGGCACCCTTACGACTTGCGTTCACGTCGAGCACACCAGCGTAGCACGTCGGCTGATTGGCCACGATGCCGACGCTCTGACCGTTGAAGCGGGCAAAGCCCACGATGATGTTCTTGGCAAACTTGGGCTGTACCTCGAAGAACTCGTGGTCGTCGGTGACGGCAAGGATGACCTTGTACATGTCGTAAGCCTCGTTGGGGTTCTCGGGGATAATCTCGTTCAGCGAGTCCTCCAAGCGGTTGATGGGGTCGCTGCACTTGCGGCGGGGAGCCATCTCCATGTTGTTAGAGGGGATATACGAGAGCAGCGTCTTGATCATCTGCAGACCTTCCTCCTCGGTCTTGGCCGTGAAGTGGGTCACACCCGACTTGGTGCTGTGTACAGAGGCGCCGCCGAGGTGCTCCTGGTCGATGTCCTCGCCCGTGACGGTCTTCACCACCTTCGGGCCGGTAAGGAACATATAGCTGGTGTTCTCCATCATCAGCGTGAAGTCAGTCAAGGCAGGGCTGTAGACGGCACCGCCGGCGCAGGGGCCGAAGATACCGCTGATTTGCGGAATGACACCCGAAGCCAGAATGTTACGCTCGAAAATCTCGGCATAGCCGGCCAGGGCGTTGATACCCTCCTGGATACGTGCACCGCCCGAGTCGTTGATGCCGATGACGGGGGCACCCATCTTCATGGCCATGTCCATGACCTTGCATATCTTCTGGCTCATCGTCTCCGACAGCGAACCGGCATGTACCGTAAAGTCCTGTGCAAAGACGAACACTAAGCGGCCGTCGATGGTTCCGCTACCGGCCACAACACCGTCGCCGGGGAACTGCTTCTTCTCCATGCCGAAGTTGTGGCAACGGTGCTCCTTGAACATGTCGTACTCCTCGAACGAACCTTCGTCGAGCAGCATGTCAATGCGCTCACGGGCAGTGTACTTGCCGCGGTCGTGCTGCTTCTGGATAGCTTTCTCACCGCCTCCGAGACGAGCTTTCTCGCGGTTCTCAATCAGTTTCTTGATTTTCTCTAATTGCTTGCTCATTTCTTTATTTTACCTTATTTTACTTTTTACCTTATTAATTATTCAGGATGCTCGCAGAGCTCGGTGAGAATTCCGCAGGTCGATTTCGGATGCAAGAAGGCGATGTTCAGGCCCTCGGCGCCCTTGCGCGGAGCCTGGTCAATCAGGCGGATGCCCTTCTCACTCACCTCAGCCAGTGCATTGGCTACACCGTCCTCGATGCAGAAAGCTACGTGGTGGACTCCCTTGTTGCCCTTGTCGAGCCACTTTTGGATGGTACTTTCGGGCGATGTCGGCTCGAGCAGTTCGAGCTTCACCTCACCGCACTTCAGGAAGGCGGTCTTCACCTTCTGGTCTTCCACTACTTCAGTTGCATAACACTCTAGGCCCAGCACGTCAGTGAAGAACGGCAGGCTCTCTTCAATGCTCTGGACGGCAATGCCCAGATGCTCAATGTGTGAAATTTTCATATTGTTATAAATTTGTATAATTACAATTAACTGCAAAGGTACAACTTTATCATTGAACATTCAACATTGGACGTTGAACATTATTGTTTTTTAACCCTTTAGATGCTGACAAAAGTGAGTTTTTTGTTAAAATGCATAGTAAAAACGCCATACGCGTTTAAAAAACGCCCCCATTTCTGACCTCCAAACACGGGCAATCCTTATTGGCGCTTATACTATTATTTGGCGTTCGTTTACATGCATTTCACCTTTCATTAGGTTAGAGTTATTTTCATGATAGAATAGCTTGGGGCAAATCAGGTCGGTCATTTCTTTTCGAATTTTCTTTTTCATTTTGATAATGCCTTCTTTTGTAAAATAATTTCGTGAATTCTCGTTTTCGGTAATAGGGTAAAGGGGACATGGAGACATGGGGACTAAGTAGTTACCTACGTACTATAAGTATGGACGCTGCTGCCCTGGGCACTGGGCAGGTAATTGATACCCCACCAGCACATCTGTAGGAGGAGGAAGGAGATGAGGATGATAGAGAGGGCGAGCCGGGGATGGTGGTTTGGCACCCGACGGTAATGTATGTAGATGAGATAGCTGAACCAAGTGATGGCAGCCCAGGTCTCCTTGGGATCCCACGACCAATAATGCCCCCATGCTTCCTTGGCCCACAGGGCACCGAAGAGCATGCCGATGGTCATAAAGGCGAGCCCGACATAGACGAGGTTGTCGATGGAGGTGAGGGGTGAAGAGTGGAGGGTGAAAATGGCATATAGTGCCATCAAAGTGGCGGCACCAAGAAGGGCGTAGGCGAACATATAGACAATAACGTGAGGGGCAAACCACGGACTCTGCAAGGCGGGCATCAGGGTTTTGGAATGTATCTCGGGCTTGAACAGGTTGACGCAGATGAAGACAACAGCCATCAGCGTGGAGAACGAGAGAATCCACTTGTAGCGCCAGCGGCTGTAGACAATGATGCCGGCCAACGGCAGGAATAGGGAATACCAGAGTCGGGTCTCACCCATCGTGCGAAGGGGCGGACGCTCTAACGATATCCACATCAACACGATAAAGCTGAGGAATACGATCAGGCCAACAATAGTGGCGGTATAGGCCACTGAAGCCTTGTCACGCCAGGATGCCCATGCGCCAACTGCCCACAACAGCACAGAGACTACGGCAAAATATACGAAATGACTCCAATCCACCATATTATTTATCTTTTTATGTAATTTACCATTTGCTACTTGACGGTTTGTGATTTACGGTTTATCTTTCCCCCCAGCACGAACATACAGACAGCGCCGAGGAGCATCATGTAGATGCCGACATAGACGTAAGGCAACCAAGGGTCGCTGACCAGTTCGAGAATGCTGGTGTCGGACATGGCCCCCATCTGCGTGTCGTAGCCATACTGGTATATTTTCCAGCCCTCCACCTCAACAGGTTTGTTGACATCAACGGTCGTCAAGAGGCTCTGGCCAGATTTGGTTTGTATCTGAATTTCGGAGGCGAAGCGCTTAGGCGAGCCGTCATCGTAGGTCTCCATGATGAACTGCTTCAGTTCAATGGTCAATGGCAGCTCCACTATTCTACCCTGCGGATCGTAGGCACGCCACTCCGTCTGGCCCGTTTCGGTGACCATCTTGAGTCTCTGCATGTCGGCATTGCCCAACGTGGCGGTAGTCATGGCGATGAACAGTCCGAGGTGGAAAAGCATGGCTACCACCCGACTGGCGTTCCAACGGCGCAAAGGTTGCTTCATTACCACCAGTCCAACGATGACCGCCATGTAGACATAGATGAAGACGAACGGCCAGAAGACGAGCATATTGTTCAGCCAGCGACCGTCAGCGGTCTGGCGGTTCAGTCCCATCACGATGGTTAGCACGACGGCGTAGGTCATAGCCGGTATGGCAGCCTGATAGGTACTAAGGTAACGGAAGGCGTAGACGCGACTGCGAAGCAGGTGCATCGCGAGAATCATCAGTACGAAGCCAGCCAGCACCACAGCGTTGGAAGGCCAGCGGAAGGCATCCCACACAACGGGTCCCACGGTGAGTTCCAGTATCAGGCCAGCTACCATCAGACCGATGCCAATGAGAAAGCCTTCAGCAAACTTCCAAGGTTTAGTCCACATATTATTGGGGCGTTTAGAATACAATTTCGATGCAAAAATACGAAATAATTATCAATTATCAATTGCCAATTATCATTTTTTTTGTATCTTTGCGCCAAAAACCAATAAAGACATCAATAACTATGAACAAAAGCAAGCTTTTACTGACTTCCATTCTGCTCGCAGCAACCGTCAATCCCCTCTTCGCAGCCAAGAAGAAGGTGGTGACCGAAGAGCCGAAGGACCCGAACGAGATGGTGGCCTACCTGTTCACCTATTTTATTAGTAACGCGCCCGAAGACGAGCAGATATGCTACGCGCTGAGC
>Ga0310697_10007231_pt1 | contig 10483 bp, 6 predicted proteins | sample 172DNAGHGlowgp2_FD_203883 | JGI IMG/M metagenome (GOLD analysis project Ga0310697, IMG submission 203883) | Sheep rumen microbial communities from Palmerston North, Manawatu-Wanganui, New Zealand - 1728 DNA GHGlow gp2 (v2) (version 2) | ecosystem: Host-associated > Mammals > Digestive system >...
GCAAATAGGACGCAGATTATTCTTTTCATCTGATAACCAGGATTTTTGTTACCAGCCTCGCAGCAAAGACCGTTCCAAAAGAAAAACGATCAACGGTCCCCACCAACATTCACTTTTCGCCAAACAGCCGCACATCGGCACCCCCTATGGGCATGCATAACGCCCCTTCGTGTGCGCCAAGGGCCGATTACGGGCTCTGGCGCACCGCAACCATCGACACAGCGCGCAGAACGGGCACTCCCGTGCGGCTATTAGGTGGAATCTGCACGGGGTGCGCCCGGTGGTGCACAAGAAGGGACACCGGGCGCGGAAAGAGGGCAATAATGCGGCCGGTGGTGTCGGATTTGGGACACCGGGCACGCTGGGGGCGAAGAGGGGGTGTAATCTTTTGGGAAGGAGGCCGCATTTGGAGCTTTCAAATATAAAATATTTGAGAAAGATTTGTTATCTTTGTAAATTACAACTCTTGTGCACGGATTATGGATTTCACGCAGGCGAAACAGCGGATCGAGTGGCTGAAGGCGGTTCTTTGGGAGAACAGCCGGAAGTACTATGTGGAAAACGCGCCCACGATGTCGGACTACGAGTACGACCAGTTGATGCACGAGCTGGAGGACCTGGAGGCGCAGTATCCGCAGTACCGGACGCCCGACTCCCCTACCCAGCGCGTGGGCAGCGACCTGGAAACGCCGGATGTCCAGAACATCGAGGCGGGCGCCGGGAAGGAGTTCGCGAAGTATCCGCACAAGTATCCGATGCTTTCGCTGGGCAACACCTACAGCATCGCCGAGGTGGAGGAATTCGCGGAAAGGGCCACCAAGACGCTGGAGACGCCGTTCACCTGGTGCTGCGAGCTCAAGTTCGACGGCACGGCCATCTGCCTGACCTACCGGAACGGCAAGCTGTTCCGGGCGCTCACCCGCGGCGACGGCGTGGTGGGTGACGACGTCACCGCCAACGCCCGCCGCATCGCCAACATCCCTGAAAAGCTGCAGGGTACGGGCTGGCCGGCTGAGTTTGAGATCCGCGGCGAGGTGCTGATGCCCTACGAGTCCTTCGACCGGCTGAACCGGGAACGGGAAGCCAATGAGGACCAGCCGTTCGCGAATCCCCGCAACGCGGCCAGCGGCTCGCTGAAGCTGCAGGATCCGGAGGAGGTGGCGAACCGCGGCCTGATGTGCACCCTGTACCACATCCCGGTGGGGCAGGTGGACTACCCTACCCACGACGAGGCCCTGAAGGCCGCCCAGTCCTGGGGACTTCCGGTCTCCGACGAGCGCCGGATCTGCCGCAGCATCGACGAGATCGAGGCTTTCATCGCCCATTGGGATACCGCCCGCAAGCAGCTTCCGTATGCCACCGACGGCATTGTGATCAAGATCAACGAACTGGACGCCCAACGCACGCTCGGCTATACGGCCAAGTCCCCGCGCTGGGCGGTCGCGTATAAATTCAAGGCGGAGCAGGCGCTGACGCCGATCCTGTCCATCGACTACCAGGTGGGCCGCACCGGCGCGGTGACGCCCGTCGCGAACATGGAACCCGTGTTCCTGTCCGGGACGATGGTCAAGCGCGCCACCCTCGTGAACGAGGACCAGATGGCGATGCTGGACATCCACGATGGCGACTGGGTGTACGTGGAGAAAGGCGGGGAAATCATCCCCAAGATCACCGGCGTGGAGGAATCCAAAAGGCAGCCCGGCGCCAAGCGCCCGGCATTCCCGACAGTGTGCCCCGATTGCGGCACGCGGCTCGTGAAGCCCGAGGGAGAAGCCAAGTGGTTCTGTCCCAACACCGACGGCTGCCCCACCCAGATCAAGGGCAAGCTCGTGCACTTCCTCGGCCGTAAGGCCATGAACGTGCTCGCAGGCGACGCTACGGTGGACCAGCTGTACAACCTGGACCTCGTGAAGACCCCGGCCGACTTCTACGACCTCCGCGAAGGCCAGCTCGTGATGCTGGAAGGCTGGAAGGAGCGCGCGGCGCAGCGGTTCCTGGACAGCCTCCGGGAGTCCAGGAACGTGCCCTTCGAGCGCGTCCTGTTCGCCATCGGCATCCGCTACGTGGGCGAGACCACGGCGCGGGACATCGCGCGGCATTTCGGCGACATCGACACGCTGGCGCAGGCCTCGAAGGAGGAACTGGCCGCCGTACCGGAGGTGGGTGAGGTGATTGCCGAGAGCGTTTACAAGTATTTCCGCGACGAGCGGCATCTGAAAGAAATCGAGCGCCTGAAGGCAGCCGGCCTGCAGATGGCCGTGGTCCGGAAGGCGGAGAACGCCTCCGATGCCCTCACGGGTAAGACCATCGTCATCAGCGGCAACTTCTCCGTCTCCCGCGACGAAATGAAGGCCCTCATCGAAGCCAATGGCGGCAAGAACAGCGGCTCCGTCTCCGGCAAGACGGCCTTCCTGCTGGCGGGCAGCAAGCCCGGCCCCGAAAAGATCAAGAAAGCCGAATCCCTGGGCATACCCATCCTGGATGAGGAAGCGTTCCGCAAGCTCCTGCCGGATTCTTCGGTCGCTTCGCTCCCTCAGAATGACAAAGAGAACGGCCCTCAGAATGACAAGGAGACCGGCACCAAGCATGATAACAATCCCGAATTGACCTTGTTCTAGACCCATGAAAGTGTTTGACCGAATCGCGCATTGGACGCAAGTCCGGATCCGCTGGGCGACCATCGTCGTCAAGCGGATCGTCCGGTTCATCACGCACGATATGTGGTACCTGAACATGGAGGACCTGTCCCGCTGGAAGAAGCGGGGCGTGGAGGACCTCAAGACGATCTTCGTCATGCTCAAGGTCTTTTCCGACCAGAAGATCGGTTACCAGATCACGGCCCTCGCCTACCAGAGCATGATGTCGGTGGTCCCCTTCATCGCCATCGGCCTGTACCTGACGAACGGAATCGGCATCGCCGACCAATTCAGCGCTCTCCTGCATGCGAACATCAGTAATCAGCGGCTGATCAACTACCTTCTGGCAGCCTCGGAGAAGATTATCACGACGGCGGAATCGGGCCTGTTCGGCTTCATCAGCATGGCTTCCTTCCTGTGGATCCTCCTTTCGCTGATGCTCACGGTCCGGCGCGTGTTCAACAACGTGTGGCAGGCGAAGGAGAAACGGAGTTTCTTCCGGGTGCTCGGCATTGGCATCGCGATCCTCATCCTGTCCCCTTTCGTGATTATCCTGTTCTTCTCCGGTTCGGTCGTGTATTCGACCGTGCTGGACTATATCGTTCCGAGCGGCCTGTTCTTCTCGGACCATTTGAAAAACTTCCTGTCCTGGGCCCTGTTCGCTGGCGCATCCGTCCTCATCCTGACGGCCATGTACAAGTATCTGCCGGCGGCCGTGGTCAAGACGCGTCCGGCTTTCAAGGCGGCGCTCATTGCCGGCATCGGTTTCACGGCCGTGCAATATCTCTACCTGGAGACGCAGGTCCTGGTGGCCAAGCAGAACGCCATTTACGGCGTGCTGGCCGCCCTCCCGCTCTTCATGATCTGGCTGAACCTGGGATGGACGATCATCCTGTACGGAGCTGAACTGTCCTATGCTTTCCAGCATGCGAACCATCTGAACCCGAGTGAGGTGCTATGAGTTATTCCGAGTTTACCGAGAAAGATTACGAGCTCATCGACCGTGACTGGCAGATGCTGTATGCATCGGCCGCGAAACGGTGCGCGGACGCCCGTGAACTGGAAACTGTCTGTCAGGCCTACGCGTTTGCGAATGAGGCCCATAAGAATGTCCGCCGCCGCAGCGGAGAGCCGTACATGCTCCACCCCATCGCGGTGGCCCAGATCGTCGTGGACGACATCGGCCTGGGCTACAAGTCCATCTGCGCCGCGCTCCTGCACGATGTCGTGGAGGATACCGACTTTACGGTGGACGACCTCCGTGACCGCTTCGGCGACAAGATCGCCAGCCTCGTGGACGGCCTGACCAAGATCAAGAACGTCCTGGACAACGAGAACAAGGACCTCAGCGCCCGGAGCCTCCAGGCAGAGAATTTCAAGCGGATCCTCCTCACGCTGAACGACGACCCGCGCGTGGTCCTGATCAAACTGGCCGACCGCCTGCACAACTGCCGCACCATCGAGTTCATGCCCGAGCACAAGCAGGACAAGATCCTGAGCGAGACGATGTTCGTGTTCATCCCGCTCGCCCACCGGTTGGGCCTGTACAGTGTCAAGTCCGAGCTGGAGAACATTTGGCTACGCTATAAGGAACCCGACGCCTACCGGGACATCAGTACGAAGATCAACCGGAACATCCAGCAGCGGGCGAAGGAGATCAACGCCTTCATCGTGCCCATTGACGAGGCCCTGAAGAAGGCCGGATTCCGGTATGAGATCAAGAAGCGGGTGAAGACGCCGTATTCGGCCTGGCACAAGATGCAGGTCAAGCAGATTCCCTTCGAGCAGGTGTACGACCTGTACGCCATCCGGATCATCTTCGATCCCGACCGCGACAACGGCGAATCGGAGCGCGACCAGTGCTACCATGTCTTCTCCATTATCACCGGCATCTACCGGTATATGCCCGAACGCCTGCGCGACTGGGTGAAACATCCCAAGAGCAACGGCTACGAGGCCCTGCACTGCACCCTGCTCAGCCCTTCCGGCATCTGGGTGGAAGTCCAGATCCGCACCCGGCGGATGGACGATATCGCCGAGAAAGGTATCGCGGCCCACTGGACCTACAAGCAGAACGGCTACGTGAGTGAGAACGACAGCGAAATGGACCTGTGGCTGGAGCGGATCAAGGAAGTGCTGGTGAACCCGGACGTCAATGCCCTGGAACTGCTGGACATTATCCACAACGACCTCACCAGCGCGGAAATATACGTGTTCACCCCGAAGGGCGAACAGCGCGCCATCGAGAAGGGCGCGACGGTCCTGGACTTCGCCTACCTGATCCATACGGAGGTGGGCAACAAGGCCATCGCCGCCAAGGTCAACCAGCGGCTGGTGGCCCTGAACTACGTCGTCAAGACCGGAGACCAGGTCGAGATCATTACGGCATCCGAGGAGCATCCCAAGCGGGAATGGCTCCAGTTCCTCAAGACACGGAAGGCCCGGAACCTCGTCATGGACTATTTCCGGAACGAGCGGAAGCAGACGGTCGATTACGGCCGGCAGCTCCTGGAAGAACAGGTGAAACTGCACGGTTCCAAGCTGGACGAAGCGATGGTCCAGCGCATCGAGGCCGCCTATGGGGCCACGGACCGCGAAGAGTTCTTCTATAAGATCGGCATTGGCGCCGTGAAGCTCGACAACCTGGCGGATGTCCTGAAATCCAAGCAGCGCTATTCCCTCCTCCGCCGGATCTTCTCCCCACAGAAGGAAAAAGTCAAGGAGCAGGAGGTGGAATACATTATCGGCGGCAAGGACGACGACGGGCGGCAGTTCATCATTGCGACCTGCTGCAACCCGATTCCCGGCGATGCCGTGGTGGGTATCAAGTCGCCCGACGGCCGGATCACGGTCCACAAGAAATCCTGTCCGGTCGCCGAGGAGATCGCCGCCACGCACGGCGACTGGGTGGTCGTCCCCAAATGGCTGGAGGCCGCCGAGGCGAAGGCGTTCCTGGTACGGATTTCGCTGAAGGGACTGGACCGGATGGGCCTGCTGAACGAAATCTCCCGCTTCCTGTCCCTGGTCATGGGGGCCAACATGCGGCGGCTGAACCTCAGCGCGGATAACGGCATCTTCGAAGGATATATCGACCTGTACGTAAACAGCAAGGACGTGCTGGAAAAGATCCTGAAGAAGCTCACGACCATCGAGGGCATCGAATCGGTGTCCCGTATCGACCTGTAATGACATGCATATGAAGCGATTCAAGAAATATCTTCCGCTCATCCCGGCCGCCCTGGTCCTCGGGGCGATGATGTTCCCGTCGGGGTGCGCGAACACCACCACCCCGCCTACGGGCGGTCCGAAGGACACCATCCCGCCGGTGCTCCTGAAGACCCTCCCGCTTCCCGGAGCGGTCAACGTGCCCACGCACAAGACTCAGCTCAAGTTCACTTTCGACGAGTACGTGGTGGTCAAGGATGCGAACAACATCTTCCTGTCTCCCCCGTTGGAGAAGAAACCCAAGTACCGGATGTCCGGAAAGACGCTCGTTGTCTATTTCGAATCCGACCTGGACACCAACCGGACCTATACCCTGGACCTCACGGGCGCCATTGCCGACAACAACGAGGGCAACATGTATGAAGGGTTCACCCTGGTCTTCTCAACGGGTTCGCAGATTGACTCTATGTGCATGACAGGCCTCGTCCAGGACTGCAACACCCTGAAACCCCTGAAGGGGGCGACGGTCCTCCTGTACAAGGACCACGCCGATTCCGCCATCTTTCTGCACCGCCCGGATGCGGCTGCGAAAACCGATGACTGGGGCTTCTTCAGTATCCGGAACATCCAGGACACCTCGTACCGGGTGTATGCCTTGAAAGACGCGAACAACAACAATATCTACGAGCCCGACCAGGAGAGCGTCGCCTTCCTGGACGAGCCGTTCCGTCCCAAGACCGTCATTAACGACTCTCTGTATGAGTTCAAGAAATTCAACATGAAGGACACGGCGCTGTGCCTGGCGCGAAAGACGGACGTGGAGCTGAACGTTTTCCGCGAGAAGCCTTCCAAGCAGTTCATCGTCAAGAAAGAACGGGTGGGCCTGCGGACGGCATACCTGACCTTCATGGCCCCCGGCGCCAAGGTGAATTCCTTGAAATTCAAGGGATTGCCCAAGGAGAAACTGATCTCCCAGTTCAACCCGCAACTGGACAGCCTGGAACTCTGGGTGAACGACCAGCGGAAGATGCCCGATACCCTGTTCCTGCAGATCAATTACGACAAGACGGACACCCTTGGGAACCTGGTCCCGACAGATGAGGAGGTGAAGCTCGCCCTGGACAAGAAAATGCGGGCGGAATTGCAGAAGAGTTCCCAGCGGGATATCAAGCATCAGGATACCATCGCCGTCTTCAAGGGTGAGGTGGATCCGACGACCGTGGAGCAATACGGCTTCTCGGTGGAGTTCCAGTATCCGCTTATCCAGGATGCGTGGGATTCACTGGTCTTCCGTTCCGTGAACCCGCGCCAACAGGAAAAGATCGAGAAATACACCGTGACGAAGGACCCGAATAACCTGCGGCGGTATACGATCATGCCGCGGGAGAAACTGATGGACGGTTTCGACTATTTCCTGAAGATCCCCCACCGGAAGTTCCGCGACGTGAACGGCTACTACAATGACAGCACGGAGTTGCAGGTGACCCTGCCCAAGGATGAGAAGCTGAGTTCCATCTCCCTCGAGATGTCGCATGTCAAGAACCGGTATATCGTGGACCTGCTCAGCGAGAAGCGCGACAAAGTGATCCGCAGTTTCACCGTGGATGCGGACCAGACCGTTCTGTTCCCGTATGTGAAGGCCGGTAAGTACTGCCTGCGCCTCACGGAGGACGGCAACAAGAACGGCCTGGTGGACACAGGCAGCATCCTGGAGCACCGGCAGCCGGAGAAGGTCATGTTCTTCAAGATCAAGGACCAGTTCCTGCTGGACATCCCGGAACGGACAGAATACACCCAAAAGATCGACATGGAGGAACTGTTCCAATGAGAAAGGCCGTAATCCCCTTCCTGCTGGCCCTGTCTCTGGCCGCCCTGCCCCTTTCCGCGCAGGAGAACAAGAAGAAAGCCATCGATCTCGAGCAGGAGTTCTTCCAGCTGCCCGATTCCGTCACCAACGAATGGCTGGACAACGCCCCCATGCCCAAGAAAGCCCGGATCAACGATTACTGGATCGTGGGCGTCCACGGTGGCGTTTCCTTGCAGCACGGTTATTTCAACCCGCCGCGCCAGGTCAGCTTCTATCTTAACAAACCCGTCTACGGCTTCTCCATTACCCGTTTTGCGACCATGATGAACTCGTTCCCGAACCTCGGGATGGAAGTGGGATTCCAGCACAATTACGAGGGCTACCAGTTCAAGGAATACGAGGTGGACGGGAGAAAGTACCGGCAGGACATCGACGGTGCTTACCAGGCCTATCTGGAGGTTCCGGAGGCCTTCATCGTTACGCACGGACATATCGACATGGGCCAGTACGTGAAAATGAATGTCAAGGTGGGTATGTTCGGCGGATACCGGATGAATATCACCCGCGAGGGCCCTTACGTCGATCCTGCCATTGCCAATGAATTCCAGGCGTCGGACAACCGCTGGACCTACGGTGTCCAGGGCGGGTTGGGCTTCGGCTTGATGTTCGATCCGATCGAGATCCATCTGGGCGTGCAGGTCAAGTGGGGATGGTCCCCGTTCTACAAGCCTGACACGTACAGTCCGTATTATTATCGCTTCGCCTATCCGCTGGACGGTGCCGTCACCCTGGGTGTCTATTACCAGTTGACCAAGCGTCGGGGCCATTCCCGGACGGCGCTCCGCCGGCTGGCCCGCGACTATATGGAGCAGGAAAGGGAACAGAAACAGCAATAACGATGGAAACACGCGTAGTCAAGGTCGGTAACGTCCTTATCGGAGGAAACAACCCGGTCGTCGTCCAGACGATGTGCAATACCCATACGTACGATGTCGATGCAACCGTGGCGCAGACGCTGCGGCTGGCGAAGGCCGGCGCGCAGCTGGTGCGCATTACGGTTCCCGGCCTGCAGGATGTCCCGCATGTACGGGAGATCAAAGCCCGGGTGCGCGCGGCGGGCTGCCACGTTCCTTTGGTCGCCGACATCCATTTCTCCTCGGAAACGGCCATCGCCGTGGCCTCCGTCGTGGAAAAGGTCCGGATCAATCCGGGCAACTTCCACAAGGACCACGCCGAGGCCCGGCGCCAGTTCGCCCTGTTCCTCGAAGAATGCAAGAAGTACGGGACCGCCATCCGGATCGGCCTGAACCACGGATCGCTGGGCGCCTATATCGTCGAGCAATACGGGAATACGCCCCGGGCCATGGCCCGGGCGGCCATGGAGTGGGTCGAGATGTGCCTCGATGCGGAATTCTACCAGGTCGTCGTGTCGCTCAAGGCCAGCAACACCGTCGTCATGATCGAAGCGTACCGGGAACTTGCCCGGATGATGCAGGAACGCGGCGTCGTGTTCCCGCTCCATGTGGGCGTGACGGAGGCCGGTAACGGCGACTCCGGCCGCATCAAGTCTTGCGTAGCCATCTCCACCCTTCTCGCCGAAGGCATCGGCAACACCGTCCGTGTCTCCCTGACGGAAGATCCGGAGAACGAAATCCCCGTCGCGCAGTACCTGGCTGACCGGTACTCCCCCTGTCATTCCGAGCGGAGCGAAGCGGAGTCGAGAAATCTCTCCGACTGCGACCTCACGATCCTGAAGGCCGCGTGCGATTACGGAAAGCCTTTGCTGGACCGTACCATCGACACGGTATCATTCCCGGAGCTGGAGCCCGCATTCGGCGCGTACTTGGCCGATGAGCTGTTGCAGGCGTGCCGCCGGAAGTTCTATCGGCCCGAATATATTGCCTGCCCGGGCTGCGGCCGGACGATGTACAACCTGCAGGAAGCCTTCGAGGCCGTCAAGGCCCGGACCGGCCACCTGAAGGATGTCGTTATCGCCGTGATGGGGTGCATCGTGAACGGCCCGGGTGAAATGGCCGACGCCGACTGGGGCTACGTGGGTGAAGGCGGCGGCAAAGTGACGATCTACCGCGGCAAGGAGCCCGTCCTGCGGCACATTCCCGACAGCGAGGCTGTCGACAAACTGGTTGAACTGATTGAATCTGAGCAATGAAACGAACCATCCTGACCCTTCTGACCGCGCTGTTGTGCGCCTTGTCTTTCGCACAGGAGAAGACTACTTACATGGTCGCCCATCGTGACACCTGCGACCTGTTCATGGACGTATATGAGCCGGTTGCCATCCCTGGCGACACGCTCGACAGGCCCACCATCCTGTTCGTCTTCGGGGGCGGGTTCATTTCCGGCCGGCGGGACGACCCCTGGGTGATGCCCTGGTTCAAACTGCTGAACGAGAATGGCTATCGCGTGGTCTCCGTCGACTACCGACTGGGCCTCAAGGGAGTCCGGATGCGGTTCGACCTGTTCCACCTCATCCAGAGCGCGAATTACACGAAGGCGGCCGTGGATATGGGCGTGGAGGACGTGTTCGCCTCCGTGCGCTACCTGGCGGACCATCCTGAACTGGGCGTGGATATGGACAACATCGTCATTTCCGGCAGTTCCGCCGGGGCGATGATTTCCCTTTCCTGCGAGCTTGAGGCCTGTAACAGGACCGTGCGCGCGGAAATCCTCCCCGAGGGCTTCCATTTCGCCGGCGTGATGTCCTTCGCAGGCGCGATCATGTCCGACAGCGGAAAGCCGGTGTACAAGCGCACCCCCTGCCCGCAGCTGCTCATCCACGGCACCAAGGACGGCGCCGTCGCCTATGAGAAGATCGGCTTCGGCCGATGGGGCATGTTCGGCAGCAGCTACCTTG
>Ga0310697_10007233_pt1 | contig 10482 bp, 10 predicted proteins | sample 172DNAGHGlowgp2_FD_203883 | JGI IMG/M metagenome (GOLD analysis project Ga0310697, IMG submission 203883) | Sheep rumen microbial communities from Palmerston North, Manawatu-Wanganui, New Zealand - 1728 DNA GHGlow gp2 (v2) (version 2) | ecosystem: Host-associated > Mammals > Digestive system >...
CAACTGGCTCAATTCCTATTCGCTGTATCTCGACTCGCTCCGTCCGTGGTTTGACGAGAACCTGGGCGAGGGCTTCATGAAGAACCGCACCGCCGCCATGGCGCTGCTGCAGAGCGAGGCGAGCCTCAACGAGATCGTCCAGCTCGTCGGCAAGGATGCGCTCTCCCCGAACGACCAGCTCACGCTGGAGGTGGCGCGCATGATCCGCGAGGACTATCTGCAGCAGAACGCCTTCACCGATATCGACGGCTACTCCAGCTATGACCGGCAAGGGAAACTCCTTGACATCATTCTGGAATACGACCGTCTCTGCCGCGACGCGATCGCGCGCGGCGCAAACGTGGCGCAGCTGTTCGCGATCAGCCAGCGCGAGGCCATCGGCCGCGCGAAGAGCGTGCCCGCAGAGGAATATCCGACCGCTTATGAAGAGATCCGCCGCAGAATGGCGGAGGAGATCGAAGCCGTTGCGGCGCAGGGAGGTGAGGACTGATGATCCGTGAATACAAAACCGTAGAGGAGATCGTAAGCCCTCTGATGATGGTCCGCATGGTCGAGGGCGTCACCTACGACGAGCTGGTGGAGATCGAGCTGCACGACGGCTCGGTCCGCCGCGGCAAGGTGCTCGAGGTCAACGGCGACACCGCCGTCGTCCAGCTCTTTGAGTCCGCCGCCGGCATCAATCTTGCCGACGCGAAGGTGCGCTTCCTTGGCCACCCGCTGCAGCTCGGCGTGTCGGGCGACATGCTCGGCCGCGTGTTCAACGGCATGGGCCGGCCCATCGACGGCGGCCCCGAGATCCTGCCCGAGGAGTACCGCGACATCAACGGCCTGCCGATGAATCCGGCGGCCCGCGACTACCCGAACGAGTTCATCCAGACCGGCGTCTCCACCATCGACGGCCTGAACACGCTGGTCCGCGGCCAGAAGCTGCCGATCTTCTCCGGCTCCGGCCTGCCGCACGCCAACCTTGCCGCGCAGATCGCGCGTCAGGCGAAGGTGCTCGGCGACGAGGCGTCCAACTTCGCCGTCGTGTTCGCCGCCATCGGCATCACGTTCGAGGAGTCCGAGTTCTTCGTCAGCGAGTTCCGGCGCACCGGCGCCATCGACCGCACGGTGCTCTTCTCCAACCTCGCCAACGACCCCGCCGTCGAGCGTATCTCCACGCCGCGCATGGCGCTGACCGCCGCGGAGTATCTGGCGTTTGAGAAGAACATGCACGTGCTGGTCATCATGACCGACATCACCAACTACGCCGAGGCGCTGCGCGAGGTCTCGGCGGCGAAGAAGGAAGTCCCCGGCCGCCGCGGCTTCCCCGGCTATCTCTACACCGACCTCGCCACGCTCTACGAGCGCGCAGGCCGCCAGCTCGGCAAGCCCGGCTCCATCACGCTGATCCCGATCCTCACCATGCCCGAGGACGACAAGACCCACCCGATCCCCGACCTGACCGGCTACATCACCGAGGGGCAGATCATCCTCTCCCGCGCGCTGTACCGCCAGGGCATCGAGCCGCCGGTGGACGTCATGCCGTCGCTGAGCCGTCTGAAGGACAAGGGCGTCGGCGAGGGCAAGACGCGCGAGGACCACGCCAACACGATGAACCAGCTCTTTGCCGCGTATTCCACCGGCAAGGAGAACAAGGAGCTGATGTCCATCCTCGGCGAGGCGGCGCTCACGCCGATCGACCTGCAGTACGCAAAATTCGCGGACGAATTCGAGCGCCGCTACGTCAATCAGGGCTACGAGCAGAACCGCACCATCGAGGAGACGCTCAACCTCGGCTGGGAGCTGCTGAGCATCCTGCCCAAGTCCGAGCTCAAGCGCATCAAGCCGGAGTATATCGAGAAATACTGGCCGAAGGACAAGGCTTGAGAGGGGAGGGTGACCCATGCCAAGAGAAGCGGTAAACCCGACCAGAATGGAGCTCACCCGCCTGAAGGGGAAGCTCCGCACCGCGCAGCGCGGGCACAAGCTGCTCAAGGACAAGCGCGATGAGCTGATGAAGCAGTTTCTCGACACCGTGCGCGAGGTGCGTTCGCTCCGCGCCGAGGTCGAGGAGGAGCTGATGAAGGTGCACGGCGCGTTCACCGTCGCCTCCGCGCTGATGAGCGCGCAGGCGCTGGAGCAGGCGCTGCTGTACCCGAAGCAGAGCGTGGAGCTGACGATGACGTTCCGCAACGTCATGTCGGTCAACGTGCCGATCTACGACTTCCAGACCAAGACCAAGTCCGACGCGGACATCTACCCCTACGGCTTCGCCGCCACGAGCGGCGAGCTGGACGCGGCGGTGGACGCGCTGGGACACGTGTTCCGCAAGATGCTCAAGCTGGCGCAGATCGAAAAGTCCGCGCAGCTGATGGCGGAGGAGATCGAGAAGACGCGCCGCCGCGTCAACGCGCTGGAGTACGTCAAGATCCCCGAGATGCAGGAGCAGATCAAGTATATCACCATGAAGCTCGACGAGAACGAGCGCGCGAACACCATCCGCCTGATGAAGGTCAAGGACATGGTGCTCAAGGACGCGATCGAGGAGCGGCGCCAGCGCGACGCCGCGGCCGCCGGCGAGTGAACGGACAAAAAAGAGGGACGGCGCGGCAAGGCGCCGTCCTCTTTTTGCGTGCCGGATTGTGCAATCCGCGCTTGCAAAGCGCAGCACGCTATGATAAAATGAAGAAAATCTGTCGGAAAGGACTGGAAGACAATGGAATTCCTTTCAAATAAGCCTCTGCTGATCACGGACACCATCCTGCGCGACGCGCATCAGTCGCAGGCTGCGACCCGCATGACGCTGGAGGATATGCTCCCCGCCTGCGAGGTGCTGGACTCCATCGGCTACTATTCGCTGGAGTGCTGGGGCGGTGCCACGTTCGACGCCTGCATGCGTTTTCTCGACGAGGATCCGTGGGTGCGTCTGCGCGAGCTGCGCAAGCACCTGCCGCACACCAAGCTGCAGATGCTCTTCCGCGGCCAGAACATCCTCGGCTACAAGCACTATGCCGACGACGTCGTGGACATGTTCTGTGCCAAGTCGATCGAAAACGGCATCGACATCATCCGCATCTTCGACGCGCTCAACGACGTCCGCAACCTCGAGCAGGCGATCAAGTCCACGAAGAAATACGGCGGTCAGGTCGAGGCCACCCTTTCCTATACCATCTCCCCGATCCACAGCGAGGACTATTTCGTTGACCTCGCCAAGCAGCTCGAGCAGATGGGCGCGGACGCGATCTGCATCAAGGACATGGCCAACCTGCTGCTGCCGCTGAACGCCTACTCTCTCGTCAAGCGCCTGAAGGAGACGGTCAACGTCCCCATCCACCTGCACACGCACAACACCTCCGGCACGGGCGACATGGTCCTGCTGATGGCGGCCTTCGCCGGCGTGGACATCGTGGACTGCGCGCTCTCTCCGCTTGCCAACGGCACGAGCCAGCCGGCCACCGAGTCGCTGGTCGCCACGCTGAAGGGCTCCGCGCGCGACACCGGGCTCGACCTCAACAAGATGAGCGAGGCGGCGAAGCACTTCCGCAAGGTCGCCGAGCGCCTCAAGAGCACCGGCGCGCTGGATCCCAAGGTGCTCAACGTCGACACGAACACGCTCCTGTATCAGGTGCCGGGCGGCATGCTCTCCAACCTGATCTCCCAGCTCAAGCAGGCGAACGCCGAGGACAAGTATTACGACGTGCTGGCGGAGATCCCCCGCGTGCGCGAGGACTTCGGCTATCCGCCGCTGGTCACTCCGTCCTCCCAGATCGTCGGCACGCAGGCCGTGCTGAACGTCATCACGGGCGAGCGCTATAAGATGTTCCCCAAGGAGTCCCGCGCCATGCTCAAGGGCGAGTACGGCAAGCTCCCCGGCAAGGTGAACGAAGAGGTCCGCGCCAAGGCCGGCATCAAGCCGGAGGAGGTCATCACCTGCCGTCCCGCCGACCTGCTGGAGCCGGAGCTGCCCAAGTACAGCGCCGAGTATGCCGACATCGCCAAGAGCACGGAGGACGTGCTGTCCCTCGCGCTGTTCCCGCAGGTCGCGCCGAACTTCATCAAGAAGCGCAACCTCCGCAACCCGGATCCGGCGCGCACCGTGAAGGCGCTGATCCACCGCAGCCAGGAGCGCAAGGTCGCGCCCATCAGCCGCAAAGCCAAATGAAAAGCAAGAGAAGAACGCCGGAAGGCGTTCTTCTTTTCCGACAATAATAAGCGTTGCAACCGAGAAGAAGAAAGCGTATCATGTCGCTATGAAAACGAAACACACGAAAACAGAATGGTACCGCCGGCGCATCGCCCGCATTATTGAGATCGGCTCGTCGGACGACTGGGTCAGCCGCGGCTACGATTTCTTGCTGACGGGGCTGATCATCGTCAATCTGGTCGTCGCCGTTATGAGCACGTTTGAAGAGCTGGACGGCGCATACGGGCCGATACTCGACGGGATCGAGGGCTTCACCGTGGCCTGCTTCGCGGTGGACTACGCGCTGCGCCTCTTCACGGCGCGCTATATCTTCGACGAGGGGTCGGAGCTGCGCTCGCTCCGCCGCTATCTCTTCTCCTTTCCCGGCATCATCGACCTGCTGAGCTTCCTGCCGTACTATCTGCCGGTCTTCTTCCCGGCCGGCGCGGTGGCGTTCCGCATGTTCCGCGTGGTGCGCATCTTCCGCCTGTTCCGGATCAACGCGTATTACGATTCGCTCAACGCCATCACCGAGGTCCTGGCCGGCAAGAAGCAGCAGCTGCTCTCCTCCGTGTTCATCATCCTCGTGCTGATGCTGGGCTCGAGCCTTTGCATGTACAGCGTGGAGCACGAGGCGCAGCCGGAGGTCTTCCACAACGCCTTTTCCGGCATCTGGTGGAGCGTTTCCACGCTGCTGACCGTGGGCTACGGCGATATCTATCCCATCACGACGCTGGGCAAGATGCTCGCCACGATCATCACGTTCCTGGGCGTTTTGATGGTCGCCATCCCCACCGGTATCATCAGCGCCGGATTTGTCGAGCAGTACAACCGCATTCAGGCCAACGCAACGGTCGCCAAGGAGCAGGACATCCACTTCATCAAGGCCCGCCTCGGCGAGAACGACAGCTGGGTGGGCAAGCGCATCATGGATCTGGATCTGCCGCACGGCGTCATCCTCGCGGCGGTCCACCGCGACGGTGAGGTGCAGGTCCCCAGAGGCGACACGGTGCTGCTCGACGGGGACACCATCGTCCTCGGCGCGGAGCCGGTGCGCGACCGCGCCAAGATCAACCTCAAGGAGGTCGTCCTTCTGGAGAAGAGCCCGTGGAACGGCCAGCTGGTGCGCGACATCGATCTTTCCCGCCAGACGATGATCGTGATGATCAAGCGCGGAAACAACGTGATCATCCCCAGAGGCTCAACGCGCCTCCACACGGGCGATACGCTGGTGCTGCACACGAAGCAGAACATTACCGGCAGCAAAAACCTCAAAATATGATAAGCGCATAAAGGCGAAAGAGAGGAACGAACCATGAAAAGATGGCTGATCTTCCTGCTGGCCTCGATGGCCGTCGTCCTCGGTGTTTTTTTCGCAACGAAGCAGTATTACGAGAATGAAAATCTCGCGCGGGTGGAGTATGTGGAGGTCCCGGTCGAGAAGATCGTGGAGGTGCCCGTCGAGACGAAGACCGCCATCACCGCCGAGGTCGTGGAGGGGCAGCTGCGCGACGTGGGCGAGCTGGCGAGCGAGGAGTACGCCTACCGCGAGGTCGCGACCTTCGACAGCACGAAGTCCGTCCAGATCTTCGGCCACGAGCTCAGCCTCCCGCTGACGCAGTCCCGCTTTATCTATTCCTATGAGGGGACGATCCGCGCGGGCATCGACTTCGCGCAGATCCGCGCGGAGGTGGACGAGAGCACGAAGCAGATCCGGGTGATCCTGCCCGCGTCCCGCATCCTGAGCTCCGAGCTGGACGAGACCAGCTTTGAGCTCTATGACGAGCAGAACAACATCTTCAACCCCTTCAGCGTCAAGGACGTGAACGAGACGAACCGCGCGCTCAAGGAGAACGCGGAGCGCCGCGCACTTGACGGCGGGCTGCTGGAGCGCGCCGACGCGAATGCGCGGACGATGGTCAGGAGCCTGCTGCAGAACGCGTGGGACCTCGGCGAATACCTCATCACGGTCGAAACGGCGAACGAATAAGAAAACGATACATAAGAAAGGGCTCCGCGCAGAAGCGCGGAGCCCTTGTGTATTGCGGAGACTCAGCAGCCGCAGCTGCCGTTGCCGCAGCCACCGCAGCCGCCGTTCCCGTTGCAGCCAAAGCCGCAGCCGTTGCCGCAGCCGCCGAACAGGATCAGGATCAGAATGAGGATCCAGCAGCAGTTATTGTTGTTGTACATGAGGCAACCTCCTATGACGATGTGGGCCAACGCCCCGAGACAGCCGTCGGCGGTCTCAGTCCATAGTATGCGCCTCGCGGGGAAGGTGCGCCTACAGGCGCGAAGAGGTCACGAGCGCTTTGGCGGTCCGGTACTCCGCGCCGGTGAACACGCCCATGTCCTCCAGCTTGCGGTACAGGGGCTGCATGTCCTGCGCCACGGGGACGTCCAGCGCGTACCACGAGAGATAGACGATGTCGGCGCGCAGGAAGTCGACGGACTCCAGCACGGCCTGCTCGCCCTCCGTGATGACGTCGAGCGAGCGCGCGCGCTGCACGGCGTCGGAAATGTCGGTGTGGGTGGTGTCGCTGTAGCCCAGAGCGCGCAGGATGAACTCAACGTACATCAGCGCGCTTGCGGGACGGTTCCCGCCGAACAGCCCGTCGCCGACGCCGTTGGTGTAGCCCTTTTCATAGGCGTAGGCGACGTAGGCGCGCCCCCAGTAATCGGGGGTGATATCCGTGAAGGGGGCGGGGGACTCGCAGCGCAGCGCCGCGTCCTCCTCGCCGAGCATGCGGATGAGCATGACGAGCGCCTCGATGCGCGTGGGCGCCAGCTCCAGGTCGAAGCCCTCGCCGAAGCTGGTGTCCGTGCCGCGGAAGAGGTGCAGCGTCTTGAGCGCGGCGGCCATGGCGTTGTAGTCCGGCGCCGTGCCGGAGAACGAGAAGTGGTAGTCGCCGCAGTACTCCACGACCGCCGTGCGCGAGACCGTGGTGAACAGCGCGGCCGTGTCCTCGGCGACCAGATAGCGGTGGCGCGGCGTCAGTTCGCTGCCGGAGGGGATTTCCGTCCCGGTCGTCACGTCGATGACGCTGCCGGAGGAAAACTGCGTCGAGACGACGCCGGCAAGCGTCATGACCTGCGTTCCCGTCACGCCGGAGAGCAGATCGCCGTGCTTGAGCCGGGTCTCGCGCCACGTGCTCGCCCGCTCGGTGCCCGCGGCGGCCTCGGCTGCGGCGAGCGCGCCGCGCCACGACTCCGCCGCCGCGGCGTAGACCCGCTCGCCTGCGGCGTCGACCTTGTCCTGCGCAGCCTGCTCGGCTCTGGGCGCAAAGACGCTGGTCAGATAGTCCAAGGAGATCAGCGGATCGTCCGCCCCTCCGCCGGCCGCCGCAGCGGTGACGACCAGAAGCGCGGCAAGAAGCAGAACGGGCAGCAATAGCAGTTTCTTTTTCATATGCGGTCCTTTTCCGATTCGTTCTTCTTCAGGATGCGGTAGCTGAGCGTGAGGAGGCTGTCCGCAAAGTGGACGTTCTCCACGAACACGCTCTCGTCCGTCGTCAGCTCCACGTTGGTGAAGTTCCACAGACCCCTGACGCCCAGACCGATCAGGCGGTCGGCCGTCTCCTGCGCGGCGGACTTCGGCACGGTCAGCACCGCGACGGCGGGGCGGTGGGCGGCGCAGTAGGCGTCCAGCTCGTCCATCGAGCGGACGGCGACGCCGTTGATCTCGGTGCCGACGACGGCCGGCGACACGTCGAACGCCGTGTCAAGCTGGAAGCCGCCCTGGGCAAAGTCGAAGTTCTGCAGCAGCGCGTGGCCGAGGTGGCCGGCGCCGATGATGATGAGACAGCGCGGCTCGTCCACGCCGAGGATGCGCCCGATCTCGGCGCGCAGCTCCATGATATTGTAGCCGACGCCCTGCTGCCCGAACTCGCCGAAGCAGCTCAGATCCTGCCGGATCTGAGAGGCGGTGACTCCCATGCGCTTGCCGAGCACGCTGGAGGAAATGCTGGAGATGCCGCGGGAATGCAGCTCGTCCAGATAGCGGTAGTAGCGAGGCAGGCGGCGGATGACCGCGTCGGAAATGTGTTGCTTTTTCATAAAGACAGCATCTCTCTCTCGTCTGTGTTTCTTCGTCTATTGTAGTGGACGGCGGGGGACTTGTCAACTTTTTTAACAATCTTTTTTGCCGCCAAATTCTGCTTTACAACCCGAAAAAGATTTGCTATACTATACAGGCTGAAAATATGCGGCTGTAGCTCAGCTGGATAGAGTGCCAGACTCCGACTCTGGAGGTCGTGGGTTCGAATCCCGTCAGCCGTACCAAGCAAAAGACGACAGGCCGAAGCCTGTCGTCTTTTTCCTTTGTCGTTTTTACCGTTCGGTTTTCTGCGCGGTCTGACGCCCCAGCCGGAACATGGCGGCGGGGACGTGGCAGTAGCCGGTCGGGTTTTTCTCAAGGTACTTCTGGTGATACTCCTCGGCGGACCAGAAGTTTTCCAGCGGCAGCAGCTCCACCGCAAGCGGCGCACCGGCCTTCTCCTGCTGCCGGGCGTAGACGGCCTCGATCTCCGGCAGCTGAGCGTCGTCCGTGTAGTAGATGCCGGTGCGGTACTGCACGCCGCTGTCCTCGCCCTGCCGGTTGACGGACAGGGGATCGATCACCATGAAATAGAAGTCCAGCAGCTCGGTCAGGGAGATCGCTTTCTCGTCGTAGTCGATCCGTACGGTCTCCGCGTGGCCGCTGGAGGCACACACGTCCCGATAGCTCGGGTTTTCGGTCGGCCCGTTCGCATAGCCGACCTCCGTGGCGAGAACGCCGTCGAACTGGTCGAAGAATTTCTGCATGCCCCAGAAGCAGCCGCCGGCGAGATAGATGCGTTTCATATCCGTGCCTCCTTGCAGTCAGATCAGCAGGTTTTGAGGAATTGACGAAAACGATTGGATGCGATATAACAATAGCAAAGAAACCGCTCGATGTAAAGCGGTTTTTCACGGCCGGCGCCCCTGCGCCGGTGGCGCGGGAGGGCAGATCATGCAATACAGAAAAGACCGATCGGGCAGCGACCTTTCCATCCTCGGCTTCGGCTGCATGCGCTTCACCAAAAAGGGCGGCGGGATCGACCTTGACAAGGCGGAGCAGGAGATCCTGGCGGCCTATGCGGCGGGCGTGAACTACTTTGACACCGCCTATGTCTATCCCGGCAGCGAGGCCGCCGTCGGGGAGATCCTCGAGCGGAACCATATCCGCGAGCACGTCCGGATCGCGACCAAGCTGCCGCAGTATCTGATCGGGAGCCGCGCGGCCGTCGACCGGTATTTTGACGAGGAGCTTGCGCGCCTGCGGACGGACCACGTGGATTACTACCTGATGCACCACGTGACGGACGTCGCCATGTGGGAAAAGCTCAAGAAGATCGGGATCCTGGAGTGGATCGCGGAGAAGAAGCGCAGCGGCGCGATCCGGAACGTCGGCTTTTCGTATCACGGCAACACGGAAAACTTCCTGCGCATCCTCAACGACTACGACTGGGATATCTGCCAGATCCAGTACAACTATTTCGACGAATACGCGCAGGCGGGCGTCGAGGGACTGCGGGCCGCGGCGGCCAAGGGGATCCCCGTCGTCATCATGGAGCCGCTGCGCGGCGGCAAGCTGGTCAACATGCTGCCCGACGGGGCGAAGCAGGCCATGCGCGAGAGCGGCCGCGGCTGGTCGGCCGCGGAATGGGGCCTGCGCTGGCTTTACAACCAGCCGGAGGTCACGGTGGTGCTCTCGGGCATGAACTCGCTGGATATGGTGCGGGAGAACTGCCGCGTCGCCTCCGAGGCGCAGGCGGGCGCGTTCACCGAGGCGGACTTCCGCACGCTCGCGGAGGTGTCCGCGCAGATCCGGGCGAAGGAAAAGGTCGGCTGCACCGGCTGCCGCTACTGCATGCCCTGCCCGAAGGGCGTGGACATCCCCGGCGCGTTCCGTTGCTACAACGCGATGTCGATCGAGTCCAAGTCCGCGGGGCGCTTCCAGTACGCGCAGACGGTCGGTCTGACAAAGGAGCCCGCGTTCGCCACGCAGTGCGTCGGCTGCGGAAAGTGCGAGCAGCACTGCCCGCAGAACATCCCCATCCGCGAGAAGCTGAAGGAGGCGGACCGCGCGCTGCGCCCGCTGCCGTATAAGCTGGGGATCAACATCGCAAGAAAATTCATGTTCCGGTAAGGCGCCTGCCCGACGGAAGAGGGGAGAACCATGGGATTTACGGTCGATACGAGCCTGCCCGCCGCGGCGGTGTTCGCGCAGGGCGTGCTCAGCTTTTTCTCGCCCTGCGTGCTTCCGCTGCTGCCGCTCTATCTCGGCTATCTGTCCG
>Ga0310697_10007234_pt1 | contig 10482 bp, 9 predicted proteins | sample 172DNAGHGlowgp2_FD_203883 | JGI IMG/M metagenome (GOLD analysis project Ga0310697, IMG submission 203883) | Sheep rumen microbial communities from Palmerston North, Manawatu-Wanganui, New Zealand - 1728 DNA GHGlow gp2 (v2) (version 2) | ecosystem: Host-associated > Mammals > Digestive system >...
GGACGTTATGGAGCAGGAGGCCACGGAGGACATGGAGATCATGGCCGCCATCACCCCCTCGGACCGCCCCTATATGAAGACCGGCGTGTTCGAGATCTGGAAAAACCGCATCCCCTGGCTGCTGCTGCTGATGGTCTCCGCCACCTTCACGGGCATGATCCTCACCTCCTTCGAGGACGCCCTGGCGGTGCAGGTGGTGCTCACGGCCTTTATCCCCATGCTGATGGACACCGGCGGAAACTCCGGCAGCCAGGCCAGCGTCACCGTGATCCGCAGCCTGTCCCTGGGGGACGTGGAGTTTTCGGACCTGGGTCGCGTCATCTGGAAGGAGATCCGCGTCTCCGTCCTCTGCGGCGCGACCCTGGCCGCCGCCACCTTCGGCAAGATCATGCTGGTGGACTACCTGATCATGGGCAACGAAAAGGTGACGGTCCTTGTGGCCGCCGTGGTCTGCCTGACCATGTTCCTCACCGTGGTCTGCGCCAAGGTGGTGGGCTGTACCCTGCCCATGCTGGCGGACAAGCTGAAACTGGACCCCGCCGTCATGGCCAGCCCCTTCATCACCACCATTGTGGACGCCATCTCTCTGCTGATCTATTTCACCATCGCCAAGACCCTGCTGCATTTTTGACGGACCGGAAAAAAACTCTTGCCTTTTCCGTCGCTTTGCTTTATAATAGCCTACGCGCCGGACGGAAGCGCCCGGCGCGGATATGCGGCTGTAGCTCAGTTGGATAGAGTGCCAGACTCCGACTCTGGAGGTCGTGGGTTCGAGTCCCGTCAGCCGTACCAAACACAAGAGTCCTGTCGAACGAGCTCGGCAGGATTCTTGTTGTGCCGTTTCAGCGGCGGCGGAGCAGGAAAAAGCGCTTGACAGAACGACCTTTTGACAGTATACTGTTGGAGCGTCTGAAAAGCGCGGCGTTTTCCGGGGTGTAGCGCAGATGGTAGCGTGCTTGGTTCGGGACCAAGAGGCCGCGGGTTCAAGTCCCGCCACTCCGACCAAAAAAGTGTTCTTACAGGATCTGAGAATTTTGTAAGAACACTTTTTTTATGCTTTCAGTTGCAGGAGCGGCCTTTCAATGGGGCCGCTCTTTTTCCGTGACCGACCTGTTCTGCTCCCTTTGCTCCATGCGGCGCACGACGTACTGTGCGCTCAGCCCCGTGAGGGTCCCGGTGACGACGGCGCTCAGCAGCAGCACCGGGAGATAAAAGGCAACGGCAAACGTGCGGTAGATCAAAATCGCGGCGGCGGTCTGGCCCAGGTTGTGCGCCACCGCGCCCAACACGCCGCAGACCCAGATCTGACGCAGGCAAAGCCGCCGCCGCAGCGGCAGCATCAGCAGATAGCACAGCAGCCCGCCCGCCAGAGAGAACAGCATGGCGCTGACAGCGCCCGCGAACACGCTGCCCAGGAAGATGCGCGAGAGCAGGATCGCCAGCGTGTCCTTTGGCCCCAGTCGGAACATGGCGTACACGGTGATGATGTTGGCCAGACCCAGCTTGAGGCCGGGGATCGGGACGGGCGGCGGGATCTGCGCCTCCAGCACGAAGATGATCAGGGCCAGAGCCGTGAGCAGCGCCGCGTGGGTGATGCGCTTCGTCATGCCGCGCCCTCCCGCTCCAGCGTCTCGATCCGATAGTTCAGGCCCTCCGCCGGGGTGAAACCCTCCGCCAGGCCAGGCGTCAGCAGCAGTCTGCCGTCCTCCGTGACCAGCGCCAGTTCAAAGTCCCCGTGGGCGCGCCAGTAGTCCGCCGCCCGCTCCGTGCCCATGACGAACAGCGCGGTGGAGAGCGCGTCGCAGAGAAGGCCCTCCGTCCCCACGACGGTGACGGAGATCAGGCCGTTTTTCGCGGGCATCCCGTCGGCGGGGTCCAGAATGTGCCAATAGACCGTCCCGTCCGCGTCCAGGAAATAGCGCTCATAGCCGCCGGATGTGACCACCGCACAGTCCCGGACGGAGACCACGCCCAGCAGCCCCGCGCCCTGGGGGTCCCGGATGCCCACGCGCCAGGCGCTTCCGTCCGGCTTGCCGCCCAGCGCCTGTACGTTCCCGCCCAGATCCAACAGGGCGCTATTCACGCCGCCGGTGCGCAGCAGGGCGCAGAGCTTGTCTCCCACATACCCCTTGGCCACGCTGCCCAGGTCGAGCTGCATCCCCGGGTCAAGCGACACGGTTCCGGCCTCGTCCAGCTTCACCCGGCGATGGTCCACCAGCGTCAGCAGCGCTTCCAGCTCCGACGGGGCGGGGACGCGGTAGTCGCCTGTGGTGAAGCCCCAGGCCCGCAGCACCGGATAGACGCTGAGATCCAGCGCCCCGCCCGTCTCCGCGCAGAGCGCGAGACCCCGGCGCAGCAGCTCCGCCGTCTCCGCGTCCAGCGTGCCCGTCCCGTCGCGGTTCAGCGCGGCGATCCGGCTGTCCGGGTCCGTGACGGAGATGCGCCGCTCCAGATCCCTGACTGCGGCCTCCGCACGCTCCAGCAGCGCATCCTCCGCCCCAAAGGCGCGAATGCTCATATAGGTATCCATGGCGAAGAAACTGCGCTCCCGCTCCGTGGGCGCGGTGGAAGCGGAGTTCCCGCCGCAGCCGCTCAGCAGCAGAAAGCTGAGACAGAGAAGGCAGGCGGCCCGACGCATTTTATCCCCTCCTTTTTTCAAGAGTTAGAAAAAACTAACTTCCCGTATGATTTATTGTAAATCCGCGGTGTTTTGTTTGTCAAGCGGGAAATTTGGGGATTGACATTTCTGCGCGTTGCTGTTATACTCCAACACGTCGCCGCGATTAGATTAGTCTAACTAACGTTAGCGGCTGATAACAAATCCAGAATGAGAGGTGTTATGATGAATGTGAAAAAGCTCAGACAAACGCTGGGACTGCTGCTCTGCCTGCTGACGCTGATCGGGGCGCTGCCGTCTGCGGCGCTGGCGGCGGAAGAGACCTATGTCCTGATGAACATCCCCTACGCCGACTTTTACGCATCGGAACTGGACGAAACGGACAAGGCCGTGGACGCCGTAAGTTCCTCTACGCTGAATAAGCCCAGGACGGGTACGCTGGCCGGCGGCTCCTACCACGTCAATGCCGACGGCAGTGACATCAGCGGCGTCATCTATCCCGTGCTTGTCAAGGACTCTGCGGCGCTGGCGGGGCTGAACCGCCTGGACGATACGGCCCGCGTCGAGATCACCGTCGTGAACCGGGGTCAGGAGAGCACCACCGTCTATGAGGGCGCGGATGCGTTGTTTGAGGCTCCGAGCTACTCCTACTATGTGTTGAAAGAAAGGCCCGCCTGTTACAAAGAACTCTCCGTCACGAACGGCGCGCTGCGCTTTTCCGCTGTGCGCGGCGCGGCTTCCACACAGGAGGGCGTCGTCCCCACGCTGACGATGGGCGGACGGCATACAGACATCGAAATCGTTCTGGAAAACACAGCCGCCATCGCGGCGGATACCGTTGTCAGCGGCGTGGTGCTGACGGCTTCCGACGGCAGCCAATACGGGCTGCGCCACGTTTATAACATCTGGCGCGGGACGCAGCTGGGCTGGAACCTGGACGAAGGGGCCGCAGGGCTCGCCGGAAAGACGCTCACCAACATTCGATACTATACCCGTGACGCCATTCTGGACTATCCGGTTCAGTTGACCATCGGTAAGGCAGGCTATGTCCTGATGAACATCCCCTACGCCGAATTCTACGCCGCAGAGTTGGGCGAAGCGGACGCGCCGGACGCGGTCAGCGCGGCCACCAAAAACAAACGGAGCAACGGCGGCCTGGCCTCCGGCTCCTATCATGTCGGCGCGGAGGGCGACGGCGTAGACGGCGTCAGCTATCCTGTGTTCGTCCCGGATCTGGACATGCTGGATGCTGCGCTGGAGGTCACCGACGCACGCAGCGTGGAGATCACCACCAGCGCCCGCGGCCAGACGAATACCGCGACCTATGCGGGCAGGGATTCTCTGTTTGAAGCCCCGGACCATGCCTGGTATGCGCTGTCGGAGAAGCCCACAAAGTACAAGACGCTCTCCGTGGCGGAGGACGGCGGCTTCCGCTTCTCCGCAGTGGGCGGGCGCGCCGCAACGGTGGAAGGCGTCAGCGCCACCGTGACCTACAACGGACGGCACACTTCTATTGAAATGGTACTGGAAGGCACGGAGGGGATCGCCAAAGGCGACGCCGTCAGCGCTGTGGTGCTGACCACCGAGGACGGCGCGAAATACGGCATGGGCCATGTGACGAACATCTGGCGGGCCACGGAGCTGGGTTGGAACCTGGACGAGCCGCTGGCGGCCATCGACGGAAAAACAATCACCAACATCCGCTACTACACCCCGTCTGCCGTGCTGGATTTCCCGGTGCAGATCGCCATCGCGGACCTGGGGGCCACCGGATACTACGATGTGCCGAAGGACGCCGACTATGCCGAGGCGCTGATCTGGGCCAGGAAAAACCGCGTCACCAGCGGAACCGGAAACGGGACCTTCTCCCCGGAACTGACCGTAAACCGGGCGACTCTGGTCACCTTCCTCTGGAAACGCGCCGGACAGCCGCAGCCTGAATCCGTCGAAACCCCCTTCACGGACATCCGGGAGGAGGACTGGTATTGTAAAGCGGTCCTCTGGGCGGTTGAAAACGGCATCATCGACGGCACGGGCGCGGATCGCTTCAGCCCCATGCAGACCGTGGACCGCGCACAGATCATCGGCGTCCTCTGGAAAGCCGAAGGACGGCCCACCCCCGCCGCGCAAAAGGCCTTTGACGATGTGAAGCCCGAGGCCTGGTACCGTGACGCCGCCTCCTGGGCGGCGGAGAAGGGCCTGATCGAAGCCGGAAGCAGCTTCCGGGCCGAGACGCCCTACACCCGCGCCGAGATCGTGTCCCTGCTCTATGCAACGGCGCGGTCTGATCCACAAAGCTGAGTTTTCCCACTTCTCCTTTTTGGCCGGGGTCGTCCGCCCGTCGGGCGTCCCCGGTGTTTTTTATCCTGGAACATGGAGGTGCCGTCTTTGGTTTTTCTGATCTCTCTCGCCCTGGCGCTGCTGCTGGTGCTGCTGCTGGGCAAGCAGCTGCGGACCGCGCCCGGGCCGTTTTATCTCTGTGCCGCGCTGCTGTCCCTTGCCGTCGTGGTCTGCGCCTTTGCCGGGGTCCGCTTCCCGGCCTTTGTCAACAGCTGGATCTGGCCCATTTTCGCCCGGGGCGCGCTGGCGGGGGCGCTGTTTGTGCTGGTGATGGTGGCCGGAGCCTTCCCCAACGGTTCCAGGGGAGCGCGAACGCTGATGCCCGTCCGCGGGCCTCTGTCCATTCTGGCCGGGATTTTCACCCTTGCCCACAACGTGGCGTACGGCAAGACCTATTTCGTCCTGCTGTTTACGGACGCCGCCAGCCTGCCCACTGCGACGCTGCTGGCGGCCCTCTGCTCCGTCGTCATGGATCTGGTGATGCTGCCGCTGTGGATCACCAGCTTCCCTGCTGTCCGAAAAAAGATGCGGCCAAAATCCTGGAAACGCCTGCAGCGCTGGGCCTATCTGTTCTATGCCCTGCTTTGCCTCCACATCCTGCTGCTGACCATCCCCAACGCGCTGCGGGGCCGTCCCGGTTACGGACTGACCGTGTTCGTCTACACCGCGATTTTCGTCGCTTACGCCGTCTGCCGGATTCTGAAAGCGCTGGCCCGCCGTCGGCAGACCGAAACGGGGCTGGCGCGCCGCCAGCTGGTCGCCCTTTTCTTTGCGCTGCTGCTCGCTGCGGCATTGACGCTGGCGGTCTCCGCAGCGCGAGAGGCGCAGGACGGGGAAGGGGCTTCCGCAGCGGCCGTCTCCACGGAACCGCTCTCGGCGTCAGAGGCCCCGGAAGTAACGGAGTCTCTGCCGTCACCACCGCCCGCGCCGGAAAGCACGGACGCGTCGTCCACGCCGGAGCCCGACTTGACGCCGGAAGTGACGCCCACCGCGTCCGTCTCAAGCCCATCCCCGGACCCGGAAGCAAAGGGAGAAGCGCAGCCGGAACCGGAACCCACGGCCACGTCAGCGCCGACGCCGGAACCGGAGACCGCAGCCGCGCCCGAACCCACGGCGAAACCGGCACCGAAGCCCACGCCGGAACCGACGCCGCAGCCCACGGCGCAAGCCACCCCGACGCCGGAACCGACGCCGCAGCCCACCCCGGAACCCACCCCGGAGCCGACTCCGGAACCTACGCCCGAACCTACGCCGGAGCCGACTCCGGTGCCCACCCCCGAGCCCACGCCTGTCCGGGTCTATCAGGACGGGACCTACAGCGGCTCCGGCGTCGGAAACCTGGGTACGGCCGGAGACGTGGCCGTATCCGTGACCATCCGGGACGACCGCATTGTGGACATCCGCATCACTGCGTTCAAGGATGACGTGGATTACTTCGACCCCGGCGCAGACGGTGCGCGGATGATCGCCGCCATGCTGTCCGCGCAGTCGCCGAATGTGGACGGCGTATCCGGCGCGACCTATTCTTCCGAGGGCCTGCGCGCCGCCGTCCGCGCCGCTTTGAGCCAGGCCAGGAGATAAAACCTGTCCATACGAAACCGCACAGTTCTGACATACCCATCGCGCAGTCAGAATTGTGCGGCCTTCGTGTTTATTTTTGAAACCGGCGCTTCTTCTCGTGGGGCGCCGATTCCACGCCCAGGCAGCGGTAGCCAGTGGCGTCAATGGCCTGTCGCAGCAGCGCTCCGTCTACGGCCTGTTCCGTCAGGAACACCGCCTCCCCCTTGCGCCGGTTGGCGCTGACTTGCCTGGCGGAGGGGATCGCCTTTCGGATCGCCTCGCTGATATGCGCCTCGCACATGGGGCACATCATGCCGTCGATTTTCACTGTGGTCTTGATCATGTGTCTCACCTTTCCAAAGCTCATTTCCAGAAGTTAGGCCTATCTAATTGCTGATGATAGCACATCTGTTCCCGTTTGAAAAGACCTTTTTCCGCCGAGACGAAAAGCCCTCCGATCCGGCTTCCGCGCAGATCGGAGGACTTGCATGTGTGAGAAAGCTCAGCGGTACATTTGGGCATGTCTGCGAATGGCCTCGAAGGTCTCCACGCTCAGGTCGTGTTCGATCTTGCAGGCGTCCTGCCGGGCGGTCTCCGGGTTGACGCCCAGGCCGATGAACAGTTCGGTCAGGAGCTTGTGGCGCTCGTAAATCCGCTCCGCGATCTCCAGCCCCGGAGGGAGCAGCACGATCATCCCCGCCGGGTCCAGCGTGATATAGCCGCTCTCCCGCAGGCGTTTGGTTGCGTAGCTGACGCTGGGCTTGGTCACGCCCAGCTTTTCCGCCACGTCGATGGAGCGGATGTAGCCCCGCTCCTCCTTGAGCATCAGCATGGCTTCCAGATAGTTCTCTGCGGATTCATGGATCGTCATTTTCATCACCTGCTGAAAAGATTACCATAAAAATATGCAAAAAGCAAGAAAAATCAAAGTGCAGGGAAGTTCGCTCTTGACAACAAGAGTTAAATATGTTAAACTCCCAAACGGTTAGGGGAACCTAACCTTTTGGCGAATTGCAAGTTAGTTTTCTTTAATTCTGTGGCACGGTGCAAGGAGGGGGGGAAAGCGATGATGCCGCTGTATCTGTCGGGGGCGGGGGAGGAAGCCGTCATCCTGCGCCTGGGCGGGACGCCGGAGCTGAAAAAGCACATGGAGGACATGGGCTTTGTCGTCGGCGGGACCGTCACGGTGCTGAATACCATCGGCGGGAACCTGATCGTCAAGGTCAAGGAGTCCCGCGTGGCCCTCAGCCGCGAAATGGCCGGGAAGATCATGGTCTGATCCAATTTGAATCGAAAAGGAGCGATGAGGATGAAAACACTCAGAGACGCGAAAGTCGGCGAGACCGTCCGGGTCGTGAAGCTGCACGGCGCGGGCGCGGTCAAGCGGCGGATCATGGACATGGGCGTTACGAAGGGCGTAGAGATCTACGTCCGCAAGCTGGCCCCGCTGGGCGACCCGGTGGAGGTGAACGTGCGGGGCTATGAGCTGTCCATCCGCAAGGCCGACGCGGAAATGATCGAAGTGGAGGAAAGGAGCGGCATATGAAAACTGGAATTCGCATCGCCCTTGCCGGCAACCCCAACTGCGGCAAGACGACGCTGTTCAACGCGCTGACCGGGACCCAGCAGTATGTGGGCAACTGGCCCGGCGTGACGGTGGAGAAGAAGGAGGGCCGCGTGCGCGGCCAGAAGGACGTGACCGTCACGGACCTGCCCGGCATCTACTCTCTGTCCCCTTACACGCTGGAGGAGGTCGTGGCCCGGAACTATCTGATCGACGAACAGCCCGACGTGGTGCTGAACATCGTGGACGCCACGAATCTGGAGCGCAACCTCTATCTGACCACCCAACTGGTGGAGATCGGCATCCCCGTGGTCATTGCCCTGAACATGATGGACCTGGTGCGCAAGTCCGGCGACACCATCCACACGGAGGAACTGGGCCGCGCCCTGGGTTGCCGGATCGTTGAGATCTCCGCGCTCAAGGGCGAGGGGATCGACGCGGCGGTCCGCGCCTGCGTGGAGGCCGCCCAGGGGCCGAAGACCGTGCCCCAGCACAGCTTTTCCGGCGTGGTGGAGCACGCCCTGGCCCACATCGAGGAGATTACGGTCCACAACATGCCGGAGGAGCGCCAGCGCTGGTATGCCGTCAAGCTCTTCGAGCGGGATGAAAAGGTCCAGAGCAAGCTGGCCCTCAGCGACGGGATCAAAGCACATATCGAACAGGACATCGCTGCGGCGGAGCGGGAGCTGGACGACGACGCGGAGAGCATCATCACCAACGAGCGCTACATCTACATCGCGGGCCTGATGCACGGTTGCTATCAGAAAAAGAACAGGACCAAACAGAGTACCTCCGACCGGATCGACAAGATCGTCACCAACCGCATCCTGGCGCTGCCGATTTTCATCGGCGTCATGTTCCTGGTCTACGCCCTGTCCATGGGCACCTCCATCGCCGACGGCGGAATTTCCATCGGCACCTTCCTGACCGACTGGGCCAACGACGTGCTGGGCGGGGCCTGGCTGACCGACGGCTCCCGCGCCATCCTGGAGAGCTGGAACGCCGCCCCCTGGCTGGTGGGTCTGATCTCCGACGGCATCCTGGCCGGCGTGGGCGCGGTGTTGGGCTTCGTGCCCCAGATGCTGGTGCTGTTCCTGATGCTTTGCCTGCTGGAGGACTGCGGCTACATGGCGCGCATCGCCTTCATCATGGACCGCATCTTCCGCCGCTTCGGCCTGAGCGGCAAGAGCTTCATCCCCATGCTGGTGGGTACCGGCTGCGGCATCCCCGGCGTCATGGCCTCCCGCACGATTGAAAGCGAGCGTGACCGCCGCATGACCATCATGACCACCACCTTCATGCCCTGCGGGGCGAAAATGCCCATCGTCGGCCTGATCGCGGGCGCGCTGTTCGGCGGCAGCACTCTGGTTGCCACCTCCGCCTACTTCATCGGCGTGGCTGCCATTGTGATCTCCGGTATCATGCTGAAGAAGACGAAGCGCTTTGCCGGGGACCCCGCTCCCTTCGTCATGGAGCTGCCCGCTTACCATGCCCCCGCCTGGGGCAACGTCCTGCGCGGCACCTGGGAACGCGGCTGGAGCTTTATCAAGCGCGCCGGGACCGTCATCGTGGTCTCCTCCATCGTGATCTGGTTCCTGACCAGCTTCGGCTCCGTCAACGGCAGATTCGGCATGGTGGACGAGCTCTATGAGGACGACAGCCTGGTCACCGACGAATATGTGGCCATCGTGGCCGAGCGTATGGGCATCTCCGAGGACGAGGTGGAGCCGATGGACGATTCCATCCTGGCCCGCGTGGCCCAGCCCGTCTCCATCGTCTTCAAGCCCCTGGGCTTCGGCGACTGGAAGCCCACCGCCGCCACGGTCACCGGCCTGGTGGCAAAGGAGGAGGTCGTGGCCAACTTCGGAATCATGTACAACTTCGACGCCAGGGCCGAGCAGGCCGTGGACGAGGAGACCGGCGAACCGCTCTTTGACGAGGAGACCGGCGAACCCATCCTGGAGGAGCTGGAGGAAAACGGCGACCAGATCTGGGAGAACGTGGCGGAGGACTTCAACGCCATCTCCGGCGGCCACGGCAGACTTGCCGCCTATGCCTTTCTGATTTTCAACCTGCTCTGCGCCCCCTGTTTCGCGGCCATCGGCGCGATCAGGCGGGAGATGAACAGCCGCAAGTGGACCTGGTTCGCCATCGGCTACCAGTGCGGCTTTGCCTGGGTGATCGCCTTCCTGGTCTGGCAGATCGGCCGGGTGTTCGTGGGCGGCGTGAACGTCGTCGGCCTGATTCTGGCGCTGATTGCGCTGGGTCTGCTCCTGTGGCAGCTCTTTAAGCCCTACAAGGAGGCCCAGAAGCTGACCGTGAAGTAAGCGTTTTCTCTCCATCGGCGGGGGGGGGGGGGGCGAAACCACCACCCCCCCCCCCCCCCCCCCCAGTTGCAAAG
>Ga0310697_10007236_pt1 | contig 10481 bp, 11 predicted proteins | sample 172DNAGHGlowgp2_FD_203883 | JGI IMG/M metagenome (GOLD analysis project Ga0310697, IMG submission 203883) | Sheep rumen microbial communities from Palmerston North, Manawatu-Wanganui, New Zealand - 1728 DNA GHGlow gp2 (v2) (version 2) | ecosystem: Host-associated > Mammals > Digestive system >...
TCAGGTTGTCAGGGATGCAAACGGGGACATTGCCGAAATTTGGTGGGCAGATTTCGCAAAGTTGAGAACAAACAAAGATGGTTCAATGGTGTTTTGGGCTGACGATTGGCGTTCATGGAACGTTGAGCCAAAGGCGTTCCCCGTGTACGACCCCGAAAGTAAGAACCCAACGGAAATCTTTTATTATCGTGGGGCAACCTGTCGAAGCGTTTACCCCGTTTGTTGTTATATGTCCGCAATCGATTCCATCCAAACGGAAATCGAAGTCCAACATTGGCATTTGAACAACATTAAGAACAACTTTGCATCAAACCACATTATAAACATTTTGGGTGCAATCCCTGATGAAGAGGAACGAAAGGAAACCGAAAAACTTATCAATGAAAAGTTCACGGGTTCTGACGTTGCAGGTCGTTTGTTGATAAATTGGGCAGAAACCAAAGATGAAAGAATGACCGTTGACACATTGGGCGAGGATGCAAGCGACAAAAAGTTTATGCAGTTGGCAAAGGATGTCAACGAAAAAATTACCATTGCCCATCGTGTTACGTCTGCAATCCTGATTGGTCGTGTTGCCGAAAGCGGTTTCAGCCGATTGGAGTTCCAACAGGCGTTTGAGATATTCAACACAACGGTTATTAAACCGATTCAGGATGAATTTTCGATGTGTCTTTCAAAGATATTCCCCGAAAAGGAAATCCATTTCGACCCGTTTGTGTTACCCACGGAGGAAAACCCCACATCAAAGTAAAATAAGTTAAGATTTGTGACCATGAGGGGGCAATCAGAAAGGTTGTCCCCTTTTCTTATGTGCATGAAAAAAGGGGTTGTGTTTCACAACAAACCCCCGTCACAATTAAATGTTCCACCCTTTCGGGTGTGTTAAGTTGGTGCAAAGGTACGAATAAAAACCGAAATTTGCAACGTTTTACGGATTTTTCTTTCCTTTGACCGCCAAAATACGATAACAATTCACACGTTCCCCGTTTATATTGACCTTTGTCGGGTTGGATTTGTCGAAATAGTCTGTTAGTTTAACTTTGGCAACACCCAACTTTTTTGCAGCACGTTTTTCCAAATCCTTAACCTTTGACGTTTGTATGTAGTCCCCGACGTGCAAACCGAAAGCGGAAACCGCCCGACGTTGTGCCTGTCCCGTCCTGAATGTTGCTATTTCGGCACGGATGGCACGTTGTGAATACTTTAACGCCCTGACCTTATCGACACCCACAATGTCAAAAGCGGGTTTCAATAGGTCATCGTCGCTTTCCATCGTGTATATATCAAAGGGGCGTTGTTGGAACAAATCGAGTTGTGGGTCTGTACGCAAACGGACGTAAAATTCAAACCTTTGTTTGAACGTGGTTTTAAGGGTTGGGCGTTTTGCCATTTCACGACCCAACGTTTTGTTGTAGTCATCGGAAATGGTTTCTTTAACCTTTAACCCCTTTTTGAGAAATTCCGCTTTCACGCTGACCGCTGATTTGTGTTTGTGTTGGACGTTCTCAAAATTAAAGTCATCTTTCATTTCAAGATTGGGGTCAAACACCAACCCGTTTTCGTCGTCGTTCAGGCGCAAATAACAAAGGTCTAAATCTTCCCAATTATTCTTTTTCTTAAACGTCCTGATGGCTGCGTCCTGATGTTTAAGGTGTGTCTTTGCCATATCCATTCGGTACGCCTTATCGTCGTAATACTCACATTCCCCCTTTTCGTCGAGCAAATAACGATTCTGTGAGAACCAATAATAAACCTGTGGGTTTCTTGCGTCCCTGATACGACCCAATATCTGAATGAATATCGTTGAAATATCCTGCATCGTGTTACGCTTTGCACCATCCGAAATGACATATTGGATGGCGTTTTCGTCCCATATATCACAACCACAAAAAGCGGTTGCCGTATAAAAGTTTATTTTTCGCACATCATCGTTGATGGAATCAACGGGTTTTCTATCGGGGAAATTTTCATCGATAACCCTTTGTTGTGCTGCATCAGTCAGGATGTGAAATTCCTTTTCGTCGATTTCCCCCGTTATCCATCGTTTACGTTGCCATGAAATATATTCCTTTGCCCCCGTCGATATGGTCTTTTCGTTTTCGTCCTGTTCGGATATAACAATCTTAATCTTATCGAGGTGTGGGGCAATGTCAGGGTCAAATATAACGCTTTTAATTGATGATACACTATTCAAAAAGATGTGGGCGTTTGCCGTTCCCTCTGCCCCTGACAGGAAACTTTTAACCAATTCCCTTAAATCATGGTTCAAACTTTTGTGTCGGGATTGTATGATTTCAGGAAACACGGGTTTGTAATTGACGGTGTAACAGGGTAACGATTGCATTTCCTTAAAAAGAAAACGACGTGTCAACGGGGTTGCCGACATACAGGTTACACGACCCTTAAACAATGGGTCTTTGATAAGGGAAAGCATTTTCCGCAAACGCTTAATACGCTTTCCTGAATAGTCAAACAAAATTTGGTGCCATTCATCGATGACGAGTTGCAACCCCCTTTGTTCTTTGATGACATTTCCGTTTTCATCTTTGACGTTATAAACACCCATCCGTCGGGGGTCGTACCCCAACGATTTTATATTTTCGACCAACGTATAAGTCTGGTCGTATGTGCAGCAGATTTTCACGGGGTTTGACCCGTTTTCTTTCAGATACCTTTCAAGGTCTGAAATCTTATCATTGTGACCCCCGAATACACAAAAGAAATCCGTTCTTTGGTCTGTTATCTTATGGGTCACGGGGTCACGAACAACCATCTTATTTATTGTCAGGTTTCGGGTTGGAAATGCAACAATACATGGTTGGTTACTTTCAAGGATAAGCGTTGTTCCACCAATACCCGTTGCCCCTTTCATAAACATTCCGTTTGGCAATACATCGAGGAAATCCGAAAGGTACACGTTGGAATCTTGTTTTGCACGCACGTTGATAACCTTTTCGGGTATATCCATTTCGTAATGTTCCACACCATCGACAACCCCAACGGGTTTCCATGTTCCACGTTCTATTATTTTAAGTTCGTTGTCTGTCATTTTATTTCCCCCCTTTCTTTCAAAAGAAAATCGTTCAAATCATTGCAACCCTTAAACTTTGTTCGTGCATCTTTCACACGACCCCCATAAATCGATTGTAAGACGTTAAAAGCGTTGTCCCCTGCAACATCATTGTCCCCCAACCAATAAAGCCGTGAAACGTCCGAAAAACGCCTGTATGACCTTTCAAGGTTGGAAACACTATTCAGGACAATAACGTTGGCAATGGGTGTTGTTCCCATATATTCCACATAAGACAGGAAATCGAAAAATCCCTCAAAGATAAACCATGTATCTTTGTCCGTGAAACGTAACGTTGTAATGTCCTGACAACCGATGTTCATTTTGGTTGCTTTCGTCCTGATGACCCACGAATCGGAATCAGTCTTAAACCCGATTGCAAACACATCCCGTTTGTCTGAACCCTCAAAGTTATAAAAGATTTCCTTACAATAGCGGTTCAGGACGTTGGTTGAAATCCCCCGTTGGTGGGCGTATTGCAGTAACCCCGACATCCTGAAATCCCGTACCGTTTTAAGAATGATTTTCTTTGCCGTGTCGATAACCTTTGGTTTCTCGACGTGAACGGTTGGGATTTGCTTACCATCCAACATTGTAACCGCCTGATGGAACGTGCAGCCGTGAATCATCATAATAAGGTCTATAACACTACCCTTTCGGGTTGAATCGACCAAATCACGGAACAGGTTTGTTTTGGTATCGACCGCCAAATGTGGTGTGTCGTGTACCCCATCGACATAAAAACGATTGTAATAAAGTTCTTTCCCCGACCTTTTGACGGGTTCAATCCCCATGCCTGAAAGGACATCTTTAATTGGGATTGCTTTAATTTTTTCTAAGTCTGCCATATAAATAACATTTAATTGTGAATGAGTGACTAAAAATCGGGGGTGTTTTTGAAAACGTCGAAACAGAAATTGGGGTATCCGTTTAACATTTCATTTTTAGTCAGGTTAAAAACCCGTAAACCCCTGAAAGTCGGTGCAAAGATATATCTTTTTTCGCACAAAACCAAGCGTTAAAACAAAAAATTTCATAAAAAGGGGTGTTTTTCTTAAAGTTTTCACGAAAATGTTTGGTTGAACACATATTTATTTGTATCTTTGCACTGTCATTCGAGAACGGAGAGAACGGTCTTGATGGGGTGCAAATCCCATGATGGGTGATAAAGCGGTTGTGGTAAGTCCCACATTTGGCAAATCGCTTTTTTAAGGTTCACAATTTTAACACCGTTCTCGACATGGCGATTGCACAGGAAAATATCATTGGCGTTTTATACGCATCGGGAGAATTGCAAAGGGTTTGCAGTTCCGTTTGTCGTGACGTTAATTTGGTAGATGATTTAACGTCCGAAATAATCCTTATCTTATTAGAAAAAGACCCGTCCACGATTCAGGAACTTAACGAATCGGGGGCGTTGCTTGCGTATGTCCGTGGGATAACCAAAAAACAATGGTGTTCCACGACATCCCCCTTTTATCGTAAATATCGGAAACAATCACTTAAAAATGTAGAAATAGATGACACGAAGATTTGAAATTGAGAGAACACCCGAAATGTTGGCGTTGGTTGAGAAACACACCAATTATGGGGAAAATTACTTTGGTACTGATGACGACGTTATCAGGGCAAAGGTGTTGGCAAAGTTAGACCCGTGGGAACAGATTGCATTTGCAGCGTATTTGGAACACCCGTCAATCAAGAAGTTTGCACGGTTCTTTGGCGTTACTGATTATGTGGCAAGAATGACCATCGGGGACATGAAAGACAAAATCCGTGTCCTGACAAAAAGGGAAAGGAGGTTGAATAATGATTGAAATAATATGTTATAACGTTATAATCACGTTTTCCCTTTGTTACATTATCGATGTTTCGGGCGTGGTTCAAAAACTCAACATTGCCCTGTGGCAAAGGGTTTTGGGAAAGAATTTACCGTATAATGGTTTTATGATTCCCGTTATATCATGTTCGGTTTGTTCCGTATGGTGGGCGTGTCTATTATATAACCTGATATGGTCAAATATAGGTTTTATCCCATCGGTGGGTGTTGCTGCATTTTGCAGTTATATAACATTTATACCAACGTTTCTGATGAAGCGGTTAAGGGATTGGGTATTAAATAAATAAGGTGTTATAATTAAAGTAATAATACAATGAAAATAAAGAAATCGATTTTGGCGTTGGTCATGGAGGGTGTAACGACCCATTCCATTTCACGAATAACCGCCGACGAAAGACGGGAAATTTGTGCAATAGCATGGCAGATTAAGACCGAACACACAAACGCATTTTGCGACGCTTGTTTGATTCGGGCGTGTCATACCATCAACGATTATTATCAAGAAAATAAAAAGAAAATACAAATTATAAACTTATAAAATTTTGCATTATGGGAAAGAAAAAAGGTAAGGTTGCAACAGGCAACGAGGAAATCCAACAAATCATGGATGAGATTAAGAACGCCCCAAAGGGCAATGGTAATGTAACAATCGACACCGACCAAAAACAGGATGACGGTTCAAACGTGCATGAACACACCGAAATTGGCGAGGGTAAGGAAATACACGTCCGACAGGTAGAAACGCCCGTACAGGCAAAGGAAATGCCCAAATCGGACGTTGTAACCATCGACACCAAAACCCCTGCCGTTGTTCCTGATGAATCGTTTAAGGTGTTTAACCTGATGAATGAGGGTTACACCGAACCTCAATTAAAAGAAATGTTCAAAGGTTGGAAACCCAAAAAACTAAATGCCGTTATCAAGAAAGCAAAAGACATGATGGCGGTTGCATTGGGCAATCAGGAGGAACAACGAGCCGAAGCGGTTGCCAAATACAAACACCTGTATAAACTTTCAATGGAAATCGGCAACATCAAACAGGCGACACAGGTTCTTGATTCTTTGGTTAAGGTTCAGGGTTTGACCCGTGACATTTCCATCGATACGCAGGTAATCACAATGTGGGGAAATAAATAACTTATATATTCACAATCTTAATTTATTATCACAATGGAAAAAGCAATAACAATGAATGGCGAGGTTTGGGCAACCATCAGGGGTTGCAATAGTTACGCAGTTTCAAACATGGGACGTGTCAAGAACACACGGACGGGAATGTTGGTTAAGGGTTTCCCGAACAACACAGACCCCAATAAGGCGTATTTGCAAGTACGTTTGGGGGCAAACAATTATTTGGTTCATGTGTTGGTCATGGAAACGTTTTCAAAACGCCCGTCCCCCATTTACGAAATTGACCACATCGATAACAACCGACAAAACAACGTTCTTTCCAACCTGCAATGGTTGACACGTTCCCAAAATTGCCGTAAATCAAAAATCAATTCGACGATGGTAAAAAAGATATTCGTATCAAACGAGGATGGCACAGAACAAATGTTGTGTGGTTCCCAAACGGCTGCATCCCGTATGACAGGGATAACGCCCGTTAAGATAGCAAAGGCAGCACATGAAGCCGTGTTGATGACCAAACCCGATGCACCCGACGATTGGGACGTAAACGGGGGTTTCAAATGGCGTAACTTTGCAGAACCGTTGACCGCCCCCGATGGTCGTAAATGGTATTTTACGGAAGTCCTGATGATAACCGACGATAAGGGCAACGTAACATGGAGAAACCCACACACGGAACGTTTCCCGTCTTATTTGGTTGATGGTACGGACACCCTTTCAATGGGTGCAAAGGAAATTGCCGAAGCAGACAGGAAAGCACGTTTGGCAACCAAAAGAAAGGGGGCATAAATGGAAATAAGGTTGCCCGATTTACTTTGGTATCAGAAACCCGTTGTTAAGGCGATGGAAGATTCACGGCATAAATTTATTGCCGTGAACTTTTCCCGTCGTATCGGAAAAACAATGTTGTGTTTGGGTCAGGCGGTTAAATGGGCAACAACGGAACGTTGTAACATCGGGTACATTGTCCCATCAGGGGATTTGGCACGAAAGTTGATAAGGCGTTTGGTCGAGGACATAAGACCTGTTATCAGTCATTCCAATTCGGTTGATAAATACGTCCAATTCACAAACGGGTCAATCATTTATTGGCTGTCAATCGAGGGTTGGGCGAGAGGTGCAGGAAATTTCAAATATATGTTCGTCGATGAAGCAGCGTGGATGGGAACGGACGTTTGGGAATCGGTGTTCCGTCCCATGACCCTTGAATCGAAAAAGGTCATCTTTGTTTCAACCCCGAATGGTGTTGGCGGTGTCTTTTATGATATGTTCAATCAGGGTTTGACAGGGGACAAAAGACACATTTCGTTTTCATGTACGTTGGAGGAATCGGGTTTATATCCTGAAACCGACGTACAGGAAATTAAGGAATCAACCCCCGAACAAATATGGTTGCAGGAATATTGTTGTGAGTTCATCAACGGGGGAATATCAGCGTTTAAGGGTTTTGAAGAAAGATTGAGAAAAGAACCCGTAACGGAATATAAACGTTTATATGGTGGCGTGGACGTGTCGGGTGTCAATGGCGAAGATTCAACCGTCTTAACCATCGTAAATGAAAAGGGGGAACAGGTATATTGTAAGACGTGGCAAAACGGAACGATTGCCGTTCTTAATGAAATAGGGGACACCCTTAACCTGATGAATGTTCGCCAAACGTGGATTGAACAAAACGGAGTTGGTCAGGTTGCCGTTGACATCATCAAACAAAGATGTAAGCGTGTAACGGGTTTCTATACCACCAACGACACCAAAAGGGACATCGTGGAATTTGTTATCAGGATGTTTGAAAAGAAAGAGGGTTCAATCATCGACACCCCACAGGCACGTTTGCAGTTTGGGCAATTCGTAATGTTAAGAACCAAACAGGGCAAAATAACTTATCGGGCATTGAAAGACAATGACCATGACGATTTGCCCATGTCACATTGTTTGGCGTGTGGGGCAATGAAAATGTATGAACGAAAGGCGAAACGTGTTCTTACCTGATTGTAGCATTTGGTAGCATTTGGTAGCATTTGCCACAAATAAACTTTCGCACGATTTCGCACGTTTGACCATCTTTGAATATATACCAATGTACGACGATATGATGGATTGGGAGTCCACGTATTTAGTGCGTTTGACCATATTAAAAAAGGGGTGTCGAAGCGGTTGCAAGACATCGATAAGACACCCCAATCCTTTTGACCACGTTTAAGGGCGTTTATTTGCCCGATATAACGTTATAACAACCGATATAATATAAAAGGATAGTTGATAAATTTCTGCGCAACAGAACCCCCGAAAACGCTTTTGTTTAGGGGGTTTTGCATTTTTTATGACCACAAACAACAGATGTTATAAAACTTTTTTGTACCTTTGCCGACGGTCAAACGTATTTATAACTTAATTCATATCGTAATTATGGCACAGAAAACAACCCCGAAACGGGACATTACAACCGTGGCAATCGACAACACCACCAATCTTAAATTGCAGGCGTTTTGTGAGGAATCAGGAATAACCAAAAGGGATTTCGTTGTCCTGTCCCTTGACTATTTCACACAAACAAAACTTAACCCAAAGGATGTTGTCGGGCTGATGGATGCAACAACCATCGAGAACCTGAAAGACTATTGCAACAAACAAAAGATGACAACAACCGATTTCGTCAACGCATCGTTGGCGTATTTCATCGAATCAGGCATTGACCCACGAACAGGAACAAACCCCGTGTTGGAAGCATTAAAGGAAATCAAAGACCAATCTTTCAAACAGACCGAACAAATGGGAAACGTCGTTCAGGGCGTGACGGGTGCAGTTCAATCCATGTTCGACACAATCAATCAGGCAACACAAAAACAACTTACCATGATTGAGGAACAGGGGCAAACAATACAGGTCATCGAGGAAAACACCACCAAACCAAAGAAAAAACATTGGTGGCAAAAGAACAAAGATTGACAGTCTTTTTTTCTCCAATCGTTTACTTAAAACCGATTAAACACAAAGAAAATTATATATCGTCGATTCGTTGACAAACAATCGACACCCCCCTTAATGAAATAAGGGGATGGGGGTTTATATCTTAACCAATCGTTTTCTAAAACTGACATTATACATTGATAAAGTATTATGTTATATGAAGATTTTTTTCGATTGGAGGGAAAGGAAGATGTTATTTTTACTTTTGATACATGATATATTTTATATATAGTGTGGCTAAAAAACAAGACTAAAAAAAATATATCGTAATTTTATTATAGTGGTTTCAATTTCAGAAACACGTTTTTTAGTGCAAAATTTCGTTGTAAATCGTTGTGTTTCAACGTGTTACGGGTGTTTATAGCAAAAATTTTTGTAAAAATCCCCTGTAAGCGTTCAAAAATCGGGGTGTGGGTAGTTGTTAAGGTTGGGCGTAAATCGTTGATTGTAGGGCGTTTGTGGGCGTTTCAGGGCACAAAAAAAGGTCACACCCATTGCAGGTGCAACCCTCTTTCTTTCCTCCAACCGAAATCAATCTTTCATGTCCTTATATTCGGGACATTTATAATGTTCGTTCCATTTGTACGGACACATCCCGTTTCGATACAACAGGCAATCGGTGTTGCAATGTACCGACCAACGTTCCCATTCACGTTCCTTATTGATAAGGTCTATAAATTCACGGATGGTTTGTTTGTCCTCACTATCGACAACGGGCGTTTCCCCGTTCACAATACACGTTAAGACGTTGATTATAACGTGTTCCTGATGGTCGTTGATAAATTCCATGTTACTTTGTTTTTAGAATGTTCTTAATCTTTTGAATTGTCCCGATTGATATTCCCGTGCATGAATGAATGTCACGGATGGTTTGACCTTTGCCCAAACGCTTGATAACGTCCGAATAACGTGGATTGTTAAGGATGTCATCGTCTGTCTTTGTTGACCCCTGTTTGCGCCCCAATTTACCACCATTGGCAATGTATTGGTCACGACCTGAATTAAGACGGAACTTAATGTTTTCACGTTCCGTTTCGGCAACCATACCCAACACGGACACCATGATTGGCAACAACTTTGATTCATTGCCGTTTGCATCAAAGATGGTAAGGTTTTCTTTCTGAAAGAACACGTTTAATTTGTGTTCACGACACCATTTGATGTTGTCAAGGACGTTCCACACGTTACGCCCCAAACGGGAAAGTTCCGATAACAACAGGCAATCGATGTGGTTGTCAATACAGAACTGCAAACATTCAGCCAACACGGGGCGTTCATCGACACCCTTTGCACCGGAAACGTGTTCCTCAAAGGTTTTAACCACGTTAAGGGCGTTTCCTTTGGCGTATTTGGTCAAATCCTTAACCTGTCGTGTTGTGTCCTGCCTGTCCCCGATGGACGAAACACGGGCGTAAATAACTGCATTGTTCATGTTTATATAACGTTTAATTGTTTGTGACTATTGTTGAATAA
>Ga0310697_10007239_pt1 | contig 10477 bp, 17 predicted proteins | sample 172DNAGHGlowgp2_FD_203883 | JGI IMG/M metagenome (GOLD analysis project Ga0310697, IMG submission 203883) | Sheep rumen microbial communities from Palmerston North, Manawatu-Wanganui, New Zealand - 1728 DNA GHGlow gp2 (v2) (version 2) | ecosystem: Host-associated > Mammals > Digestive system >...
CGAATCATTTAAAAAAGCCTATGATTGGATGAATGAACAAATGGCAAAAAGAATTGGACCTATGCCTGAAGATGTCACATATCCGATATGGGCTTGGCATTCTTGGGACTTCAAGCATGTAAAACCTGATCTTCGAAGAACTGAGTTTCGCGTAATAGAAGACAGCATTATGTATGAAGTAGAGCTTCCAAGTTCTGATGTCTTATTATCAGATTTTGATAATTGGCATTATGTCTTAAATGACTGGTATCTTTCTTCTACTTGGAATGAAAGTAAGCGTCAAATAATCCGCCTATGATTTAATCCGCTACTATGGTTTACTTTAAAAAACCGAAAAAACTAATTAGTTTTTTAAAGGAGGCTAGGTATGGATCAAATCACACATGATGTTCGTACAGCCCAGTGGGCTGAAATTGTTCGTAAGTGTCACGAACGCCCCGAGAATCAGTCTGCCAAAAATTGGCTGAATGAAAACGGGATTAATGAAAAACAGTACTACTATTGGCAGCGTAGATTAAGAAACATGGCTGCCGGAACCACCAATAAATCATTGCCGACTACTCGTTCCTCTGGTGAAGTGACATTCATTGAAATGCCATCACCAAATGAATTGCCCGGCGAACGAATGGAAGAAGTGACAATCAACTCCGGACCGGCTGCTTTGATTCGTGTAGGCGGTCTAGAGATTGAACTTCATAACGGTATATCTGATGAGCTTCTAGGTAAGATTCTGAAGGTGACTGCTTATGCTCGCTGAACTTGGTGGTGTTACTAAGATTATTCTTGCTGTAGGTTATACCGATTTAAGGCTTGGTATCAACGGTCTGGCTCAGGTTGTCGGAACTAAATATGATCTCAACCCATTTGAGAAAGGAACACTTTTTCTATTCTGTGGACGTAGAGCTGACAGAATCAAAGCATTGTTATGGGAAGGAGATGGATTCCTGCTTCTTTACAAGCGTTTGGAGGATGGCCGGTTCGATTGGCCAAGGACTCCTACCCAAGCTGCCAGTCTGACTACTGAGCAGTACCACCTACTGATGATTGGGCTGAACCCAATAAAGCCCAAAATTAAAGAAGTAAATCCACAGCATGTCTATTAAGTTGCTTGTGCAAAACAGAGAAATTTCTAAACCTCTGTTTTTCATGATAGATACGGCATTTGTGCATTGCTCAGATGCCGCAAAACAGTCATTTGTGCGCTTTACAGGTGCTATAAAGACTGTTTATCGCACTTTGAAAACTCTATATTTCCTACAGCGTATGAGGCTATATTAATTAATAATCCATAGGCATAATCACGAAAGCTGAATTTCGCCAAGTTCGCTATTTATGCGTGTTTCCTGTACAATAGACGTATGGAAAGGAATTGATATGGCGCATAGATACACTGAAGAAGAACTGAATGAACTTGGACAAAAAGCAGTCATAGCACTGTTTCTTTCCATGCAGGATCAAATGGAGCGCATGAATGAAAACATGGAGGCACTCATTGAGCAGATACGTATATCTAACCAGAGACAGTTCGGAAGAAAGACCGAACAGCTGGATCAGATAACAGGACAGATATCGCTCTTTAATGAAGTTGAACTCTTTGCTGATGCAGATGTTCCTGAAGCTGACCAGGAAGATATGCTTCCGCCAAAGAACCGTTCTCATAAGAGGAAAGGCAAAAAGGAAGAAGATCTTCAGGGCTTTCCGGAGGAACACATTTCGCATCCTGTCACTGACGAAGAAGCAGATGCCTTCTTTGGAGAAGGATGCTGGCGCAGGATGAAGTCGGATGAATTCACAAAACTTCGCTATACCCCTGCTTCATGGACTGTTGAAAGACACTCTGTTGATGTTATCGTTGGAAAGACAGGTGATCATCAGGATGAATTTCTCAGAGGGAAACGACCGGCCGAGATGATTCCAAAAAGCATTGCAACGCCTTCACTTGAGGCAGCTATCATAAATGGCAAGTATGTTAATGCTAATCCTCTTGACCGAATAGAACGCCACTTCAATCAGTTTGGCCTTAACCTTTCCAAGCAGACCATGTCTAACTGGACAATCAGATGTGCTGAGGATTATTTCACTCCGCTGTATGATAGGCTCCACGAAATACTCCTGTCATATCACGTCACACAGGCAGATGAAACACCTGTCGAAGTTATACATGATGATAGACCCGCAGGAAGCGTGAGCTACATGTGTTATGTGATGAGTTCCCGCCTCATACCAAAAACGCTATGAAGCAGGTTATAGCTGTGTTTTCTACCAAAACTCATCACATAATAATTCCTGTTTTCTTAGCAAACATAGGCTATACTCACTGTAAGGAGGTATATGCCTATGAAGAAAAAACTATCCACAAAACATGATTGCTATAGTCTTACTCAGGAAATGCTTAAAGCAATGAAAGACGATGGCTATTCATGTTCACATCATTTCTACATTTTTAATGCTTTAGTCCGTTTTTGCAAGGAATCATATGACGGCTATTATTCTACAGATGCCGGCGCTGCTTTTTTGGCCTATAAGCAAGAACATATAAAGTCTAAAGAACATATGACAGAGTGTTCTTTAGCTATGGCCAGACTTGATCATGCTCTTATCGGAGATTTTCATTGGCATCCGTCACCACCATTGAAACCATATAAAAGCTCTTGCTTTGACGAGATTATCATTGACTATGAAAACTACTTAAGTCAGACAAGGAAATCTAAAAACGACATTCGTCGACATGTCAGGCTTGCTGCTGATTTTATGGCAATAGCAGAATTGAACGGTATTACATGTACCATAGATGTTACGCCGTCAATAATCTATGAAGCTTTTAACAAGAGCAGTTATAAAGAAGAATTCCGAAAAATAAAACCTTTTCTTAGATATGCCTATAATCATAAGCTATTTTCATCTGATTTTAGCACTTTTGTGCCTTCTGTCTCACGTCATAAACCACTTCCATCTATCTATTCCCAAAAAGAAATCGATAAAGTATTGAACTCAATTGATAGGAATACCAACACCGGAAAAAGGGATTATTGCATAATCCTTTTTGCAGTCCGCTTTGGAATGCGGGCCTCCGATATAGCAACTCTATCCTTTGATAACATAGATGAAATCGGAAATGTCATAAATATAATCCAGGAAAAGACGGGTGTTTCAATGATGTTTCCAATGTCAAAAGAAATAGCTGATGCCTTTTATGATTATGTAAATAATGCCCGGCCAGATTCAGATGCGCCATATGTATTTATGCGTATACCGCATCCTCTGACAGGATCATTGAGCACGCAAAGAATATCTACTATTGTGTCTGATAGATTAATTGCAGCTGGTATAGACATAAAAAACCGTCGGCATGGATCACATGCACTTAGGGCAAGTCTTGCTACACATCTATTGAACAATGGTGCCAGCTATCCTGAAGTTCAACAAGTGCTTGGGCATACATCTCCAGATGCTGCAACTCATTATATACGTGTTGAAGCAGGCAAGCTCCGTGAGTGTGCGATGGAAGTACCTACAGTCAGTGAAAGCTTGCGTTCTTATCTGGAAGGGAGGCATAGATTCCCATGATTGATTCTAAAGAAAAATATAAAAGTCTTCTTAAGAATGAAATAGAATCTTATCTACTATTCAGAGCGAGTCAAGGGCATGATGCTAGAAAAGAAGAGAATTTCTTCGTTTCCCTTGATAAATACATCTCAGCAAATCTGCATTCTCCAATAACAGGTAACATATCTCCTGAATTAGTAGAAGGATGGATTGAATCACTGCCCAAAAGTTTAAGTACAAACACCATCAACTTATACATATCACATTTTAAACAGTTTGCCCGATATCTCAATTCAAAAGGGTATAGTGTGTTTCTTCCAGAACGTTCACTTCCCGACATGACATACATACCATATATCTTTTCAGCTGATGAACAACGATGTCTAATTAGAGCAGCTGATAAGCGAGTTGAAACTACAAGACCGTCCATAAGACATAATTCTGCTTGCTTTTCCGTATTGCTCAGGATGCTTGTTGGATGTGGGTTCAGAATAAATGAACTTTTAAATTTGAAGACATCTGAGGTCGATTTGGATAATGGAATCATTACTGTAAAGAATGCAAAAGGCAGCAAAGATAGGATTGTTCCTGTTCATGAAACGCTTTTAGATACGCTGCATATCTTCATGAAAAGTGGGATTCCGCAACAGGATGGATATTTCTTCACTTCATATAAAGGGAAAAAGCTATCGTATTCTTGGGCACGTGATAACTTCAACTTTTGCATAGCTGATATAGGAATAGTTAAACCGGTTCTCAAGGCTCATGCGCGTAATATATGTATCCATTGCCTGCGTCATAGCTATGCTGTTTCAGTATTCCAAAAGTTTGATCAAGATAATAAGGATTTATACAGTGAAGCACCTATTATCTCTACGTATCTCGGACATAAGAACATCTATGGAACGGAGATGTATCTTCACATGACAGCATCAAATAATTCAGACGCAATCAGAAAAATGGAAACTTATAATAAAGGTCTTTTTCCGGAGGTGAGCCTATGAAACAGTCTGCTTTTATTCAACAATTATCTGTTTACTTTAATGATTATCTTCCGAGTGTCAGACACTGTAGTAAGAATACCATAAGCTCATACGCAGATGGATTTGCAATACTTTTTCGTTTTTTTCATGAAGTAAATGGTAAAAAGCATTACCAGATAGATTATTCTGATATATCTACGCAGATGATAGATGAATACGTTTTATGGATGCAAAATACCTTGAGATATAGTCCGTCTACTCAAAAGCAAAGAATTTCTGCATTATCTGCCTTCCTTAAGTATGCATCAAGGAGGGAAATGAAAGCTTTACATTCTTTTAATGCTATTTCAAGAGCTGTCACGCCTAAAATCCCCCGAAACATACCGCCCTATTTTAGCATTGAGGAAATGAAGATATTTCTCCATCTTCCTGTTTGCTCAGATATAAATGGCATAAGGGATGCAGCTATTCTCTGCCTTATGTATGATTCTGGTGCAAGAGCCCAGGAATTATGCGATATAGAGATTGGCGACCTTTCTTTAGGCAACCCATGCACAGTAAAGCTCAAAGGTAAAGGAAACAAGATGCGTGAAGTTCCTATATCAGAAGATACCGCTAAGATAGTTCGGAAATATCTCTTGGTCAATAGAAAAACTACACACGAAAACTATTCTGATCCATTATTCTCAAGCCAGCGTTGCTCCAAAATGACAACTGCTAGTATTCGATACCTTGTTCAGAAATATACTGCAAAAGCTAAGCAGGAAGCACCATCACTATTTCTTTGTAACAACTATTCTCCACATAGTTTTCGGCATAGTAAAGCAATTCATATGCTGAAAGCAGGCGTACCTCTTATCTATATCAGAAATTTTCTTGGTCATGAATCAGTTCAGACAACAGAAGTTTATCTAAGGATGAATCAGACATCGATAGCAGAAATTCTTCAAAAGTGTACAAGCAATACTCTGATACCAGCAGATCACGAAGTCCCCGATACAAAAACAATTATCCCTGATTTTTTGAACCAGCTAAGATAATTTTATGTGATGAGTTTTGGCAGAAAACACAGAAATAACCTGCTTCATAGCTATTTCGGTATGAGGCAGGAACTCATCACATAACACATGATATGTGACTAGTCACATATCATGTGGGTGCACAGGTCTGGCGAATTCTATAAGGACAGACAAATAGTTCTTTTTGAATATCAAAAGACTCGGCATCATGAACATCCCGAGAATTATTATCGGGATTACAAAGGAGTCCTGGTGACCGACGGGCTTAAGCAGTATCACCTTATAGAGAAAAATCTTAAAGGTGTGACAAGTGCAAACTGTTGGACACATGCAAGGCGCGATTTCTCCGATGCAATCAAGGCTATCGGTAAGAAAAATCAGAAATCGATAAAGCAGTCTGTGGCTTATAAAGCTCTTGAGCGAATTGCCGAGATATATCATACAGAAGGTGAGCTTAAAGAGCTATCAGCAAAAGAAAGACTCATCCGCAGAAAGGCAGAGATAAAGCCGCTGGTGGATGACTTTTTTGAGTGGGCAAAACAATGCATAGCTGACGGACTCCTAACAAAAGGTAAGACTCTCGAAGGGCTGAACTATTGTATCAACCAGGAAAAGTACCTAAGGGTATTCCTCGAAGACGGGGAAGTTCCGATTGATAATTCTGCTGCAGAACGAAGCATAAGGCCGTTCACAATAGGCAGAAAGAACTGGGAGTTCATGAACACTATAAAAGGAGCAAAAGCCAGTGCTGTGATCTATTCAATTGTTGAGACTGCTAGATTAAATAATCTCAGTTCTTATTACTACGTAGATCACCTCCTTACGGAGCTTCCGAAACTCCGTGACGAGAATGGAAATATAGATACGGCAAGTCTGGATCACTTATTACCGTGGTCTGAGACATTACCTGAAAACTGCCGTAAACTACGCCGCAAATAACCTGCGGCGTTTATTTTACATGTAGGCGGATTATTTGACGCTTACGAATGAAAAAGATTGGGAAAATGAAGAATCCTGGTTTGATTCACTCCCTCAAGATATCCAGAAGCAAAAAATGTTGGAATCTTGGGAAAGAATATTTGATATTGAACCGTATGAAACTGCTTTCGCGGCCAAAGGAAAATTTGTTCAGGCAACATTTTGGAAACTAAGAGAAAAAGATATCATCAACAGAAAATTTGTTAAAAAGAAACCTATATCACGTAGTTAAAAAAGAACCTATTTAATTTACAATATCATGTAGAAATTTTTTCAATAGGAGGTACGCTATGCCAAGAAGCGACGCAAAGAGACGAGCCGATAATAAATACAATTTAGCTCATTATACGGTGCTTGGTTGTAAAATGAAGATACCGGAAGCAGAAGCGTTTAAAAAGGCTTGTAAAGATGCAGGAACAACCCCTAATGCAGTTTTTAGAGAAGCTGCAGAAAAGTTTATGAAAGATTTAGAGAGGGACATATAAAGCAGCTACCTCATTTGAGATAACTGCTCTATGTAATAGGCGGTTATTATATTTCAGCTTGAACGATATGCCCGAAGTTCAGCTCATCTTTATATAAATCATAAATATAAGCAGAGCTTTCACGATAAAGCCCTGTTTCTACATCTTGAAGCTTATCAAAAACCTCTGATTCATAAAAGAAGTTCATAGCCTCGTCATATTCTACGTTCTGATCTTTCGAGATCATTTCAACAATATCCTGAATAGCATACTCTATTAGTTGCTTTTTCTCATTCATAACTAATTTTCCTCAATAATGAAATAGCTGCAGGTGTATGGAATGAATACTGTGAAGATGTCTTTTTATATATCATGCCTTTAAGAAGCGTATCAAAATCTATAACTTCTTCATATTGTCTAAACAGCATTGCCATATTATCATCCGCAACAGGTCCAATTACGATATCATACTTAGAATCGAAATTGCACAATGGATCTGAATAATTCTCAAAGCCTCTATTCCTATTATTCATTACAAAACGAGCCCAATCTTCCGTTGTTTCTTCACCAAAATTTTTGATTCTAAGACTAGAGGAATCCCAAAAAGAATCATATAGTTCCTCCATTTCTCCGGCAAAGAGCTTGTAAATCTTCAACCACATTATCAAATGATAAAAGATGCTCTTCCTCATAGAAATCCTTCAGGAACTCTATTCCCTTGAAATCTCGAAGATATCTATATGCTTCTTTAACATTCAAATTAAAAGCTTCAGCAAACTCATTAACACATGCAATTGTATAATTTATCAATCTTCTCTGATAGCTCATAGCATTTCCTCTTCTAACAATCTTCTATTTAATAATACCATTGCCTATTGTATTTATCTACTTGTTTGGTCTTTCTGCAATCATCAAAAAGCAGCTTCTCTCTCGAAATAACTGCTCCAAAAATCAAAACCACGGTGTTGATTGTCAAGTAAAATTGACCCTCCCCCCTCCCCGGGTCAATTTTAAGTGTAAATCAATATATCGCCGTCTTCATATTAAAAAGAAAGAGGCGATTACTTGCTTTGTGGCTTTTTCACCTCTTCCTAAAAACACAATATTTTAATTGCTCTATATAATCTTATTCCAAACTCAATCCTTTAAGAAATCTCTTTAAATCTCTTTTTGAATAGCACACACCGATTATCTTTACCGATGCATTTTCTATATCTATCCAAAAATAAACCATATAATTCCGCACTTTGATTTTTCTAATACCTTCACTGTGCCATGGTTCATCCTCTACCAAAAACTGCCTCTCAGGATTACTGCTTATTGTTTGAAATGCCTCCTGAAGTTCATCAACAAACACTTCCGCAGCACCTGGCTCTTGAAGATCCACTGCAATATAATATGCAATATCACGAATTTGCTTGCGGCGTCACTATAATGCAATAATTATTCACCTAGTCCACTCCTTAATGCTGCTTCTTACATCTGCAAGCACATCTTCTGCACTTCTGCCCTCATTAGCTTTAGCCTGCTCAAGTCCTTTTCCCATCATTGCATCAAATCCTTCTTTTACATCAGGTTCAACTCTTGCCAATACATTTGCTGTTTTTGCCATAAAGCTCACCTCCTTCTTAATTGTATTCTAACGTATAACTAATCGATATATGAATAATCTGGGGCTATTTGATATACAAGTCTCAAAAGTCCACCAAATAAATCCCCACCCCAATCTGCTTAAACGACCCTTTCTGCGAGATCTGCGTTATCTTGGCCTTGAGGAACTTACCGGCGTCCATGAGTCGTGCAAAAACAATATTGTCCTTCTCAGGAACATATCCAAGTTTCTTCTTGTCCTCATTTAGTATAAGGATGGCATTACTGTCGAACTTATTATCCTCGCGCTGCAAAGTAAGCACATCCCCAACCTTGATAGCATCCAGAACCGTGCTGTCCTCAAGATGCGTAGTTCCCGCTATATATGAATCAAAAAGATGAATCTCCCTGATAAGGGGTTTTATGATATCGCCGAGCTCATGACTTTCAATAGCGGCAACGGCACTTTCTTTTTTCTCAACTATTTCATCTGCCATGTTATCTTCACCCCGCTTCCCAGGATCACTTCAAGAGCATCGTCGAGCTGATCGCTGTATTTCTCATACGACTGCAGCTCTTCCTTAAGCTCCTCTTTTTTAGAATCCACTGCGTCCGCATCGGTCAAAAGAAATTTATACTGATATGGGGCTGTCTCTGTGATCTTCGTAATTTCTTCCTCTATCGCCTTTATCTTCTCATCCAGATTCGGAATATCAATAACACCGCTACAGGCGCCAAGATTCTCAAGAGCCTTTGCGACAAGCACTTCCAATTCCCTAAGTTCCTTAAGATTATTACAATCGTAACAGACTACGACTCTATTCCATAAATCCATAAGCTCCTCAGAACCGGCCACAGACGGATTGATATCGGGATGAATCTTCTTTACAAGACGATGATAAATACGCTTTATCTCCAGCGCATCCTTCTCCGTGATATTCCAGTCTTTCAATGAAGAATCATGCTCTTTTACCATATCATCGAGCTGCGCCTTAAATTCAGCCATTTCCTTTTCCAGATATTCCTGCATCTTCTTCTGGTCAACAACTTTTCCGTGATTTAGCGCCGCCTGGCAATACTCAATCGTCTTCTTTTTCTGTATGCACTCTATCTTTTTACGGAATACCTCCAGAATAAGGTCGCCAAATTCCCTGACATACGCCCTGTGATACTGAAAAGCCTCCTTCCTTAGATTATCCCTTCTCGTAATCAGCTCTTCGTATCTCGCATATGAAGTATTCTCGCCCCTTATCATCTCACCCATTAGCAACCACCTCAAATCCGTAAAGCTCGTCATAAACAGATGTAAGTTTCACGCCGTCTGCCATAGCATTCTTAAAGAAATCATCTCTTGAGTGATACCACTTGTCGCCAAAGCACACTACGCACTCATCGCCTTCCATCACCGATTCAAGCTGCAGTTCCTGCTCATTGTAAAAAAATCTGATCTTGTGCGGAGACTTAAGAAGATAATACATGTCATAGAAATCAAACATCTCTTGCTCAAAATCATTATGTAGTATTTATTGAGTGTTATTGAATCCACCGAAAAATTTAACGCTTACGCTGTAAACAATCGGATTTTCCTATTCTGAAATAAACCCGCGAATAGCATACCGCTACACCGCCAGAATCATGCTGTCAGCGAAAAGGTTGCGCCGTTCAAGCGGAGAAATCGCAGAAATCAATTTGCAATAAACTCCGCTCTCAATTCGCCGTTTGACACTCAAATAGCCCCAGATTATTCAATAATAATCAATCACAGCACAAACCACGCAGGATGTGATGATTCTTGTCTATTTGGTACAAGCATCTTGTAATACTCGGACGTTAGTTCCGCAATTATCCGGACAAGGTTTCTACTAATATCCGGACAAGATTCCTGTATCAAGTGGAC
>Ga0310697_10007240_pt1 | contig 10475 bp, 12 predicted proteins | sample 172DNAGHGlowgp2_FD_203883 | JGI IMG/M metagenome (GOLD analysis project Ga0310697, IMG submission 203883) | Sheep rumen microbial communities from Palmerston North, Manawatu-Wanganui, New Zealand - 1728 DNA GHGlow gp2 (v2) (version 2) | ecosystem: Host-associated > Mammals > Digestive system >...
GTCGGCCCCGGCATCGCCAATCTGCCCATCGAGTACCGCAACGCGATTGATGTTATGACCACCGAGACCACCTGCTGGTCGTCCATCTGGGTCACGGACGAGAAGACCCAGGGCTACTTTGTCACCCACGGAAGACCGGAAGCCTACAAGAAGCTCGACCCGGCTGAGATCGCCTACTACGACGGCTGTGTCTATGTCGATCTCTCTACGGTGGAGTGCACCATCGCCATGCCCATGCACCCCTCGAATACTTACACCATCCACGAGCTGCAGGAGAACGCGAAGGACATCCTCCACGCCGTGCAGGAGCAGGCCAACAAGCAGCTCAAGGGCGTGACCATGGACCTGGTTTCCAAGTACCACGACGGCGGCATCTGGGTCGAGCAGGGCGAGATCGCGGGCTGCTCCGGCGGCACCTTCGACAACATCTGCGCGGCTGCCGACATTCTGCGCGGAAAGTCCTGCGGCAACGGCGCGTTCTCTCTCAACATCTATCCCGGCTCCATGCCCGCCTTCGCGTGTCTCGTCAAAACCGGGCGCATCTTCGACCTGGTCTCCGCGGGCGCCATTATCCGCGAGTGCTTCTGCGGCCCCTGCTTCGGCGCGGGCGACACGCCTGCAAACGGCGAGTTCTCCATCCGCCACACCACGCGCAACTTCCCGAACCGCGAGGGCTCCAAGCCTGGCGAGGGCCAGCTCTCCGCTGTCGCCCTCATGGACGCGCGCTCCATCGCGGCCACCGCTGCAAACGGCGGCAAGCTGACGGCGGCAACCGACCTCGACGTGGAGTACAGCACTCCTGTTTACGAGTACGACGCCGGTGTCTATGCTAAGCGTGTTTACAACGGCTGGGGCAAGCCCGAGCCCGAGCACGAACTCAAGTTCGGCCCGAACATCAAGGACTGGCCGGAGATGCCCGCCCTGACCGACGATCTGCTGGTGAAGGTCTGCTCCTACATCACCGATCCCGTCACCACGACCGACGAACTGATTCCCTCCGGTGAGACTTCCTCCTACCGCTCCAACCCCGAGCGCCTGAGCGAGTTTGCGCTGTCGAGACGCGATCCCCAGTATGTTTCCCGTTCCAAGGTTCTGCGTCAGGCAGACCGCGACCGCAGGGCAGGCAAGGGCCTCTCCGACGAGATCAAGGCCGTGTACGCCGCGCTTGAAAAGGCGGGCCTCAAGGTCGATCCCGAGGGCACGGACGTGGGTTCCACGATCTTTGCCAACATGCCGGGTGACGGTTCCGCCCGCGAGCAGGCGGCCTCCTGCCAGCGCGTCATGGGCGCGAGCGCGAACTTTGCCAAGCAGTACGCCACCAAGCGCTACCGCTCCAACTGCATCAACTGGGGCATGACCCCGTTCCTCGTGCAGAACCCCGAGGTCTTTGCCCTGGGCGACTACATCTTCGTCCCCGGTCTTCGCAAGGCGATTCTTGAGAAAAACGACGACATCATCGCCTACGCTGTTAAGCCAGACGGCACCGTCACCGAGTTCCACTGCTCTGTGGGCGCGCTGACCGACCCCGAGCGCCAGATCATCACCGACGGCTGCCTCATCAATTACTACAGAAACAACAAGTAAATGAGCTTATAATTTCTATAACAAAGCTGGGTGCAGTTCAGCCTTTCGGCTTCGCTGCACCCAGCATTTATTATACCGCGCAAGGATAGTACGTGGATTCCATATCCATAGCGGCGGAAGGCTCGTCCAGAACCAGCAGGTCGTAACGCCTCATCAGAATGCGGCACAGCACCTTCCGGCCGGGGAAGCGCTCCGCCCCGAGCAGGATCTCCACGGGCACACCGATGAGCAGGGCAAGGATCGAGCTCGTCAGACAGACCCTGGCTGTGGTTGAGAGAATATTCAAAAGCTCAGGATTGGCCGAGAGGATCAGCTCGATCGCCTTACGAACAGAAGAACCCATACAAAACCCCTATCGCCCCTTCGGGGCACTTCCCCCGAAGGGGAAGCCTGTTTCAAACAGCCGCGGAGATAACTCCGCGGCTGATATTTTACTTTATCTTAACGTACAAATCAAGGTGCTGCAATTAGCCCATGACACCGTCGTTGGCAACAAAGGTCAGGAAGGTTGCCTTGTCGGTGAGGATGTAGGCACTCATCTGCTCGGCCATAACGAGGCAGGAAGCTATGCCGGCCTTGATGACGGAACCGATGATTTTCCCGCCGCCGATATCCAGCTTGACGACACCGTTGACGGCGCCTTCCCGAATTTCCACGATCGCGCCTTTGAACTGATTTCTCGCGCTTAGCTTCACATCTCCCGCTCTTCTTCCATATGTCCGGTGATGCTTACGAAGAGCGGTGATCGGTGGAGCCCTCGGAAAAGAGCATATCCATGCCGTGACAGATGGGGTCAATTACCGCCTGCAGATTTTCCCGTGCAGCCTTCTCGCTGCCGGGAAGGTTTATAATTAGCGTTTTCCCGCGAATGCCCGCCGCGCTGCGGCTGAGACACGCGCGGGGCGTGATTTGAAAGCTTGCCCAGCGCATAGCCTCCGGGATCCCGCGGGTCTCTCTTTCGATAACGGCAAGGGTTGCCTCGGGCGTGACATCCCGCTGGGAAAAGCCGGTGCCGCCCGTGGTCATTACAAGAGCTATGTGCTTTTCATCCGCGCAGCGTATCAGCTCTTTCTCGATCTGCTCCCTCTCATCCGGGATGATGGCTGTGTGAACAACCGCAAAGCCTGCCTGCTCCAGGATCGTGCGAACCGCAGGGCCGCTGGTGTCCGCTCGTTCCCCACGCGCGCCCTTGTCACTGACGGTGATGACCGCCGCCGTGTAGCTGCTTTTCATCATTTTATCCTCCAATCTGATTCATGCTGCGTCTGGCCCGGCTATGCTCGGTATAGGAGAGTTCTCCGTGCCACTTCGGCTTGGAGAGGATGGCCTCCCGCAGCACCTGTTTCATTTCCTCTTCCCCAAGGCCCTTGATCGAAAACTCGTCCGCAGCGTGCAGGCAGGGCTTGATTTTTCCATCCGCCGTGATCCGGATCCGGTTGCACGCGGCGCAGAAATGGGCGCTGACCGGGCTGATAAGACCCACGCGGCCCAGGGCGCCGGGAAACTGATAGAGCCTTGCGACGCCGCCGTCCTCCGGAAGGGGCTGAAGCTGAGGCATTTTTTCGGTCACAACACGGTTGGGAAGGAAGGCCTCCGGCCCAAAATCAGGGGAGTCGACCATCGGCATCAGTTCAATGAAGCGGACATCCACCGGATAGCGCAGCGTAAGCTCGGCCAGCGCCGGAATTTCTCCATCGTTGAAGCCGCCGATCAGCACGGTGTTGATCTTGATTTTCTCAAAGCCCGCGGCGGAAGCGGTCTCGATTCCCTGCAGAACCTCCCGTAATGAGCCGACGCGGGTAATATAGCGAAATTTTTCCTCATCCAGTGTGTCCAGGCTGATGTTCAGGCGCTGCACACCGGCTGCACGCAGGGGCTCTGCCAGCTTCGGCAGCAGGGTTCCGTTCGTCGTGAGGCAGAGCTCCCGGATCCCGGGCACAGCGGCCGCCTCCCGGCAGAGCTCCACGATATTGGGTTTCACCAACGGCTCTCCGCCGGTGATGCGCAGCTTTGTGACACCGAGGGAGGCCGCAGCGCGTACTGCCATGATCATCTCCTCCTGGGTCAACATCTCCTTGTGGGCTTTTTTACATACGCCCTCCGCCGGCATGCAGTAACGGCAGCGGAGATTGCAAAGCTCTGTGACAGAAAGACGCAGATAAGTGATATTCCGCCCAAACAAATCAATCATACGGTTACAGCTTCCTTTCCGATCCTTTCACCTTCAGCCGCCGCTGCCGGATAAGACGGCGTTTTTTTCTTTTGTCACCGTCAGGACACTTCTCCCCGGCAGGAACCGAACGCCTGTGCGGGCGAGACGGTTCGCCAGGCTCTCCGCATAGGCGGGGCCGCTCAGCTCAATCCCAAAGGCGGCAAGGCCAAAGCCCGCATGCACACACTGTGGCAGAATACCGCCCGGATATTGGCGGCGATCCGTAAGCACAATATTCCGGCAGCCAAAGTCCCATGCGGCGCAGGCGGCGGAAATCCCCGCAGCCCCCGCGCCGACGATCAGCAGTTCAGTTTTTTCCATACCCGTCCTCCAGAATCTCCGAACCTGCGCCGTCCTTCCGGACAGCCGTGACGGGAATGCCCAGCTCCTTTGCCAGAAGCTCTATGACGGCGCACTCACAACGCGCGCTCTGGCAGCGCCCCATGCCCGTGCCGACGCGCCGCTTGATGCCGTCCACCGTGCAGGCCCCTCGGCGGATCGCCTCGAGAACCTCGGCACGGGTAACATCCTCACAGCAGCAGACGATTTCGCCGTAATCGGGCTCTGCCGCCGCAAGCTTCTGACGCGCGTCAAAGAGCAGGGCGTGTGCTTTTTGAATTCCGCGGCGGATCGGATCAAAGGCCGTGTTTTCTTCCGCGTGCAGCTCCCGGGCAAGCGCCGCTGCCACATGATGACCAAGCTCCCGCGCACAGGTCAGGCCGGGAGTCTTGATCCCGATCAGACTCCAGAAACGCTCAGCGGGGTGTTCGATGCAAAAACTGTGGATGCCCCTTCCGTCCATCTGCTCGGGATTGGGGCGCACAGCCGCAAAGGAACGGATCGTTCCGTCAAGGTCGAGACCGGGCAGCAGACGCGACGCCTGCTCTCTCACCCAGAGAAGGCCGCCCTCTGTCGTGGTGTAATCGAGGGTGTTGTCCCTCTCGGACGGGCCGAGCAGAAGACTTCCTTCGACAGTCGGTACAACAGTCAGTCCCTTGGCTTTTTCTTCCGGCTCATATTCCAGAATATGCACAGGCTTGCCAGTGCTGTTTTTGTCCAGAACCAGATAATCGCCCGCTGTGGGAACGATGCGGACGGAGGGCGGGAAAAGCAGTTCCTGTACCCAATGGGCCGCAAGACCGGCGCAGTTGATTACCGCGCGCGTACGGATGGCGCCCTGATTCGTTTCCAGCAGATAGCCGTCAGTGTCACGGTGAAGAGCTTCCACCTTGGTGTCCAGCCGCAGCTGCACCCCGTTATGGACGGCGTTTTCGCAGGCGGCGATCCCCAGTTGCCAGGGGTTGACTGTCCCGGCCGTCGGAGAAAACAGCGCACGCGATAGCCCCGGAGCAAGCCCCGGCTCCATCGCATAAGCGCTCTCGGCGTCCAGAAGCCGCAGGCCGGGCACGCCGTTTGCCTCACCGTTTTGAAGCTTTTTCTTGAGCACCGCGTCGGCCCTCGGCCCAAAGCTGAGCATCAGCGAGCCGCAGCGGGAAAAGGGTACGTCCAGCTCCCGGCAGAGCCGGTCAAAGGCTGCGTTTGCCCGCACGGTCATCTCGGCCTTCAGGGTCCCCGGCTTGTGATCGTAGCCCGGGTATATGACAGCGGTATTGGCGCGGGAAATGCCGGTACACACATCCTCCCGCGCATCAAGGAGGACAATGTTCAGTTTCCAGCGGCTCAGCTCCCGGGCGGCAAAGCAGCCCAAAAGCCCGCCGCCGATGACAGCGGCATCAAAGCGTTCCATCTCAGAAAACGTCGATGATCTCGCCGGGGCAATCGAGCGTATAGCCGCCCATGGCCTCGATGCGTGCGCGAAACGCCTCGCTCTTGAGCGTTTTCACAAGCTGCCTGACAAGGGTCGTTCCCCATGCGGATTCCGGGATCAGCAGGTCGTATTCCTCCACGCAGATGGGGAGAAAGTCCAGATCGTAAAGCTTTGCCGTGGAGTAGATACCGAGCCCCGCGTCGGCGGAGTTTCCGGCGATCTGGACGGCGACGGCGTTGTGGGTCATCTCCTCGCGCTCATAGCCGTAGATCCGGTCACGGTCCACACCGTCTTTGTCACAGAGATAGTCCATCAGAATCCGGGTGCCGGAGTCCTTTTGACGGTTAACATAACGCACGCCATCCTGAGCAATATCGGCAAATGAACCGATGCCGAGGAGATTGCCCTTTTGCAGCATCAGGCCCTGCTGCCGTCCCACGCAGCGCAGAAGACAGACGCCGCCGTGGGGAAAATATTTTTGATATAGCTGCGGTTATATTCACCGGTCCGGGTATCCAGCGGCAGGCCGCGTCCTTTACACCCGCGCTGCTTCCGCCGGAGAAGATCACCGCGTCGCAGCTTTCCAGCGCGTCCCGGACGGTTTTATGCAGCAGGGCTTCATCATCCGTGATGATCCCGTACTGCACCGGCTCCGCGCCGTACTCACGCAGCAGCGCCGTGAGCATCGGCAGATTCACGTCCCGCACCTGTCCGGGCGCGGGGGTCTTGTCCGGTGGCACCAGCTCGTCCCCGGTGGAGAGCACGCCCACCCTGAGGCGGGGCCTTACCGGAACCTCTGTCTTCCCGATCGCGGCGAGCGCACCGATATCCTGGGCACGCAGCGCCTGGCCCGCCCGCAGGATAACCTTGCCGGGGTACACGTCGTCCCCGCGAAAGATAAGGTTCATGCCGGGCGCGCCGGGCTTGAGGATGCCGACAGTGCCGTCGCCGTAGTCCTCGGTGTATTCAATCATCACCATGCAGTCGGCGCCCTCGGGGATCGCGCCGCTGGTGGGCACATTCGCGCACTCGCCGCGCTTAAGCGTCAGCTTTGCGCCCTCTCCCATTCTGACCTCTCCCCTGCGCTCCAGAATCGCTGGAATCGCGTCGGAGCAGCCGAAGGTGTCGGACGCGCGCACAGCATACCCATCCACTGTGGAGCGGTCAAAATCCGGCACATACTCCGATGCCGTGATGTCTTCCGCAAGGATGCGGCCCAGGGCATGTTCAAGCGGGACAAGCTCCTTTCTTTCAAGGGGTTTGAATTCTTTTTCGATCAGCCGGAAAACCTCCTCCGGCGTTTTTACTTCCAGCACGCTTCACACCTCCGCCACGATTTTTCCCAGATCGCGGTAATCATTCCCGGAAAAGCGACACAGCTCCTTCCGAAATGCATCGCTGCGCAGAATCTCCAGCAGTTCTTCCCCCTCGGTGCTTTCCAGCAGCTCCCGGTGTACAACCAGATCAAAGCGTTCCTGCAGCAGAGGAATGAAATCCAGCCCCTCAATCTGCCGGGCAATGCGCTCTGTCCCGATGGCAAGGTCCGCCTCACCGTCCGCAATCGCCGCGGCCATGGTCAGATGGGAGCGCATTTCTCGCTGATAGCCGCTCACCATGCGCTTATCCAGCCCCATGCGGTGCAGCTGCTCATCCAACAGCACACGGGCGCTGGAGCCGGGGCGGCGGTTGAGAATGGAGATATCCCGCCGCGCAAGATCGCGCCAGCCGCGGATCTCTTTGGGATTGCCGGCAGCAACGTAAAAGCCCTGCGCACGATAGGAGATGTTGATGAGCGCGGCAGGTACACCGGGCACCAGTTTTCTCACAAACGGGGCGTTGAAATCCTTTTCCGCCGCGTCGTACAGATGACAGGCCGCTGCGTCCACACGCCCTTCATACAGGGCGAGAAGCCCCTCAAAGCTGTTGAGATAAACGCGCTGTGCCGGGAGGCTGCGTTGGTGCAGATAGTTTGCCAGAATGTCCAGCACGACGTCCTGCCCGGAGATCACGAGCCCGCCTTCAGCCTGTACCGGGTTTAAGAGCGCGCTGTGCACCTCGATCCTTTTGACAGGCTGCACGCTCTGCTCATGGCGGGAGCGGGCAATATAGGTGTCCACGTCATCCTGCGTAAAGCGAACCTTTCGGCCGATCTTATAGGAATTGATCTCGCCGCGCCGAATCAGCTCATAAACCGTGGATTTGCTGATGTGGAGAATATCGGCAACCTCCTGCGTGGAAAGAGATTTGTTCTGTGCCAAAGTATCACCCCCTCAAAAAAAGCAATGAATCCGGTCTGTTAAAATGATTATAGCGTTTTTTAAGCCGCTTAACAAGAGTGGAAGAGCGGCTTCCTATACTCATGATTAAAGCAAAACAAGAAGAGCATTCTTTGTTTTCTACTGTCGGAAATGTCAAAGGCAACACCGCACAGGAAGAATATAGTGCGGTAAAGCACGTAGTGTGGTAAAGCACGTAGTGTGGTAAAGCACGTAGTGTGGTAAAATAGCAGTATGAATAAGCAGATAACGCTGTCCGCGTTCAACGATGAGTTGGCAAAAGTTCGGACGAAGAAGAAAGAATTTCTGGCGCAGATGGATCGCATCATCCCGTGGGGCGAGTGGAAGGCACTTATTGAGCCGTACTACTACAAAGGAGAGCGCGGCAATAAGCCCTATGGCCTGGAATTGATGCTTCGGCTATTCATACTGCAGAATCTCTACAACCTTTCAGATGAAGGAACGGTTGCGGCAGTTATAGACAGTCGCGCATTTTCTGAGTTTTGCGGAGTAGATTCCAGTAACCAAGTACCCGACGGAGATACCCTGGGACGCTTTCGGAATCTGCTGATGAAGCATGGACTGCAACAGCAGTTGTTTGCACAAGTGGTCACTATGTTGACGGAGCGCGGTCTCATTCTGAAAAAGGGAACAATCGTAGATTCTACGATTATAGCAGCTCCATCTTCCACGAAAAACGAGGAAAAGAAGCGCGATCCCGACGCTCACCAGACGAAGAAGGGCAACACCTGGCATTTCGGATACAAGGCGCATATTGGTGTGGATCGGGACAGCGGTATCGTTCATACCGTCAAGGCCACAGCAGCCAATGTAGCTGATGTATCCATGACATCCGAACTCATGCACGGAGAGGAAGAAACACTCAACGGAGACGCCGGTTATCTCGGCGCAGAGAAAAGAAACGGTGCCAAAGTACGCAATAAATCCGGCAAGAAAATCCGCTATGAGATCAACCGTCGCCCCAGCCAAATACGCAAGCTCAGCGAAAGCGGTCAGTACAAGGCAAAGAAGCGGGAGCACGCAAAGTCGTCTGTGCGAGCCAAAGTCGAGCATGTTTTCGGTGTGGTAAAGGGTCTGCTTAAATTCAAGAAGACGCGATACCGAGGGTTGCTAAAACAAGAAGCAAAATTCAACATCATGTTTGCGCTGGCGAATCTGATTCTGGCTGACAGGCCTCGCCTGGCAGTCTGATTCAGTGCGCCTCCGCAGATAAAAAATAAGGGCACCATCTGCATTTCGCCATTATTCAGTAGTGCAGATTCTTGTTTGGCCTATTATGCGGTGTTGCCCTAGTTCAATTTAATCATAAACTCCAAGTTTGATTAAATTGACTTGACGTTTAAAACGATGAATAATATAATAAAATCGTATTTGTATAGACACGATCGGCCTGTCGAATGAGGAATGAACATGCGGAGTTTTAACTATAAAAAGGAATATCCTGACACGGCGAAAGAGTTTCATGTTCGTCCTTCTTCGGTTGAACATGCTATTCGCACCGTAATTGCCTCTGTTTGGGATCGTTATGATCATTCCGATCTGAACCGAGTGGCTGGGATTGTACTGGAGCGCATGCCCACCAACAGTGAATTTATAGATATTCACGTTGCGTATCTGCGCTATGGCGCATACGAACGAAAGTAAAACAATGCTAACGGGATTCTCCGTTCACAGAAGCGCACTATGCAGGTGCGTTTCTGTGAGCCGAGAGGCTCTAAAATACGTTTCACCATGAAACGCATTCATACAAGTGAATAGGGCAGGCAGATACGTTCTGCTTGTGGGAAGCCAGGCAGCGGGTGCGCCGGGATCGTCAGTCGACAGGGAGGTGAACAGATCGACGACGGAGCGAACAACACCAACGCTGTAAGCGGCCTATGGCATGGCAGCCGGCAATGATCCGCAAGCAGGTATAATGATACTTACGTTGATGGCACGTCACAGAGTCAAACGTCCCGCCATAAGCATGGAGGGAGGCACGAATAAACATATCCTACGGAGCGGCCCGCCCCGCCGCCGTCTGTTTTCGCCTTTGAATAAATCGTGATACCCCTGATCCGTACTACATATGAGTGCGGATTTTGTCGTTTAATGCGTTTCACCGTGAAACGCATTTTGATTCGGTGCAAGGAGATGGGAGAGCGTGAGCAGAAAAGAAGAGGAAACATATATCGTAGATGGCTGCAAGGTGAGAATCAAATATGCGGAGCAGGGGAATCCTGATGCAGTAAAGACTATGCGGGAGCTGCTGGAACAGCAGAAACTATCTTCGCAAAGTCCTCAAAAATTGACAGAATCGGGTAAAATATGAGATAATAACAACAGAAAGTGTACCTTGACAATTAGATAGAGAGAAAAGGTCATACACTTTAGAAGGTGTATGTTATGGATAATACAAAGAGAGTTTATTGCTTATATCGTGTATCTACAATCGGACAAGTCGAGAAGAACGATATTCCCATGCAGAAACAGTATTGCCGGGAGTTTGCCGAAGCGCAAAAGAACTGGCATATTGAGAAAGAACTGTATGAAAAGGGCGTGTCCGGCTTTAAGAAATCAGCCAAAGAACGGGATGCCATACAGGAAATCCAAGGAGCTGCCGTTGACGGCCTGT
>Ga0310697_10007241_pt1 | contig 10475 bp, 10 predicted proteins | sample 172DNAGHGlowgp2_FD_203883 | JGI IMG/M metagenome (GOLD analysis project Ga0310697, IMG submission 203883) | Sheep rumen microbial communities from Palmerston North, Manawatu-Wanganui, New Zealand - 1728 DNA GHGlow gp2 (v2) (version 2) | ecosystem: Host-associated > Mammals > Digestive system >...
CATCGTCGGCGGCATCATCATCGTGCTGCTGCTGACCGGTCACTCACTCGCAATGGTCGACTAAATGAATTTCAACGAAGGAGCATTCATAAACATCAACAAGCCATACCGTATGTCATCGTTCGGGGCACTGGCACACATACGTTACCTTATCTCACGCAAGATGCACGTCAAGCGTGTAAAGACCGGCCATGCCGGGACGCTCGACCCTCTGGCCACGGGGGTACTGATACTCTGTACGGGAAAGGCGACGAAGCAGATAGAGGCACTGCAGCTGCACGACAAGGAGTACACCGCCACGCTGCAGTTAGGAACCACGACGGCATCGTTCGACCGTGAGCATACCGTCGACAGGACCTATCCCACGCGCCACATCACCCGAGAGCTGATAGAACAGACGCTAGAGCGCTTCAAGGGCGACATCATGCAGGTTCCCCCACTCTACTCGGCGGTAATGGTGAACGGCGACCGTGCCTATGAGCTGGCACGCAAGGGCAGCGACGTAGAGCTTAGAGCCAAGCCAGTGCGCATAGACGAGATAGAGCTGACAGCCTTCGACCCCTCGACGATGCAGATGAGCATCCGCGTGGTCTGCGGCAAAGGGACATACATACGCTCGCTGGCCCGCGACATCGGCTACGCCCTGGGCAGCGGAGCATTCCTCACCGCCCTGTGCCGCACCCGCTTAGGTAGCGTACGCATCGAGGACTGCCATACTCTCGACAGCTTCCGGGAGTGGCTCGACAGCCAATGAGCCCAATGTGCCCAATAAGCCCTATTAGCCGTATGAGCCCTATAGTTCCAGAAAAAAACAAAACCAAGTAATATGAAACTATCACAATTCAAGTTCAAACTCCCTGAGGAACAGGTTGCGCTTTATCCGCCACACCGTGCCTTCGTCAACGACGACGGTACGACGGACCGCATCTACAACCGCGACCAGTGCCGGCTGATGGTCATCCACCGCAAGAGCCAGACCATCGACATGTACAAGAAAGACGGCGACGGCAATGATACCGACCAGTTCATGACATTCCGCGACATCGTGAACTACTTCGACGAGGGCGACACATTCATATTCAACGACACGAAGGTGTTCCCCGCCCGTCTCTATGGCACCAAGGAGAAGACCGATGCCAAGATAGAGGTGTTCCTGCTTCGGGAACTCAACGAAGAGCTCCGGCTGTGGGATGTGCTCGTAGAGCCTGCACGTAAGATACGCATCGGCAACAAGCTGTTCTTCGAGGACGACGGTCCGATGGTTGCCGAGGTCATCGACAACACCACCAGCCGCGGTCGTACGCTACGGTTTCTCTACGACTGTCCTCACGACGAGTTCAAGCGCGAGCTGTTCTCACTAGGCGAGGCCCCCCTGCCACGATACATCGTCGAGCGTCGCGAGTGCAGCGCTGACGACATGGAGAACTTCCAGACCGTCTACGCCCAGAACGAGGGGGCCGTCACCGCTCCGTCGACAGGTCTGCACTTCAGCCGTGAGTTGATGAAGATGATGGAGATCCGCAGTCTGCAGTTCTCCTACATCACAGTCCACTGCGGCTTGGGAGCCTTCGACCCGATCGAGGTCGAGGACCTGACAAAGCACAAGATGAACTCCGAGCAGATGATTATCCGCCGTGAGGCCTGCGACATTGTGAACAAAGCCAAGCATGACGGTCACCACATCTGCGCCGTCGGCGTGAGCACACTTCGTGCCACCGAGACAGCCGTCGGCACGGATGGTCTGCTGAAAGAGTACGACGGCTGGACGAACAAGTTCATCTTCCCTCCCTACGACTTCGGCCTTGCCGACTCGCTGATAGCCAATTTCTACCATCCTGAGTCGACGATGATGATGGCTACCGCCGCCTTCGCCGGCTACGACATAACCATCGAGGCCTACAAGCTGGCTCTTAAGGAGAACTTCCAGTTCGGTTGCTTCGGCGATGCCATCCTGGTTGTCGACGATTAAACCCCCTAAATTCCCCCAAATGGGGAAGACTTTTCGAAAGAGAAAGAAGATGCATACGGTATATTTAGGTCTGGGCAGTAACCTGGGTGACAGGAACGAGAAGCTGGAGCACGCCATCGAGCTGATTGGTGAGCGCGTAGGTTCGGTGTTGCGCCGCTCCACATTCATCGAGACGGCTCCCTGGGGTTTCGAATCCCCGAACCGTTTCCTCAATGCCGTCATCATGTGTGAGACTGAGAAGACGCCCCGTGAGGTGCTGCTTCTCACCCAACAAATTGAGCGCGACCTCGGTCGGCACAATAAAACGGCTGTCCGTCCCAATGCCGAGGAGAAGGCTGTCCGTCAGTACGCGGATCGTCCTATAGATATCGACATACTGCTCTACGACGACGTGCATGTTGACGAGGTGGACCTTAAGATTCCTCATCCGCTGATGCATGAGCGCGACTTCGTCATGATACCCTTCGAAGAAATCACCAACCACTAAAGCATAATTACAAGAAATCACCAACTACTAAACATAATATGCTATGAACAAAACAATTGCTACACTACTTATGGGACTTGTTGCCTTGACGGCCTCAGCCCAGAACAAGTACTCAGAGTACACCAAGAACCTGCCTTTCGCGATGTCAGAAATGAGAGCCCCCGTCATTCCTGATGCCAGAGTCGTGCTGAGCGACTTCGGTGCCAAGGGCAACGGCAGCGAGCTGTGTACCGAAGCCTTTGCCAAGGCCATCGACCAGCTGTACAAGATGGGAGGCGGTCATCTTATCGTGCCTCGCGGCATCTGGCTTACCGGTCCTGTTGTCCTGCGTTCAAACATCGACCTGCACCTTGAGAAAGGCGCCGTGATACAGTTTGCTGCCGACGAGAGCCTCTACCCCCTGGTGGAGACATCATTCGAGGGTCTCGACACCCGTCGCTGCCAGTCACCACTGAGTGCTGTCGGAGCGACTAACATCTCGATCACCGGTCATGGTGTGATAGACGGCAACGGCCAGTACTGGCGTCCTGTAAAGCGTTCGAAAGTCACCGACGGTCACTGGAAGAAGCTGCTCGCGATTCCCGGCAGTCAGGAGATGAAGAAAGACTACTGGGTCCCTTCTGCGGGCTACGCGCGTGGCGAGCAGGGGGCGAACATGAACGTCCCCAACGCTCAGACGGAAGAGGAGTGGCAGGCCGTCCGCCGTTTCCTGCGCCCTGTCATGGTTAGTCTAGTAAAATGCAAGAACGTGCTTTTAGAAGGCGTCATCTTCCAGAACTCCCCTGCCTGGAACATCCACCCGTTGATGTGCGAGAACATCATCCTCGACAACCTTCTTGTGCGCAACCCCGCTTACGCACAGAATGGCGACGCACTGGACCTGGAGTCGTGCTGTAACGCCCTGATAGTTAACTCGCGTTTCGATGCTGGCGATGACGGCATCTGCATCAAGAGCGGCAAGGATGCCGACGGTCGTCGCCGCGGTGTACCCTGTGCCAATGTCGTCGTTGACGGATGCACAGTCTTTGCCGGTCACGGCGGTTTCGTTGTCGGTTCAGAGATGAGCGGCGGTGTCAAGAACATCAAGGTCGGCAACTGCCAGTTCGTCGGCACCGATGTCGGTCTTCGCTTCAAGTCTACGCGCGGTCGTGGCGGCATAGTAGAGAACATCTTCATCGACGGCATTTCCATGACAGACATCGCCACCTACGCGCTGACCTTCAACATGTACTATGGTGGTAAGTCCGTTGCCGAGGTGTTGGCCGACGGCGACCAGCCCAAGGTAGAGACGATGCCTGTGACGGATGAGACCCCTATCTTCCGAAACATCGACATCCGCAACGTCGTGTGCCACAACGCCGGTTTCGCTATGGAGTTCAACGGACTGCCCGAGATGCCCATCGACCGCATCACCCTTCGCAACATCGACATTTCTGCTCATAACGATGCTACCTTCCAGTTCTGCAAGGATATCAGGAAAGAGAACGTTAAGATTAGCCTTATAAAGTAGAAATAGACTTACTTTGTCTTGGCGAACTGCCTTACTGGTCGCTTCGTTGACATCGTGTCTGCTACTGCTGCTGCATCCGACCGGGTGCGGTAGTAGTAGTTGCTGTACCAGCTGTCATATCCCCATCGGTCATAGCTGTCCCAGTTTGGCGAATCGATATGTCGCAGTCGGAACTCCACATCGTTGTCGCCATCCTCGATATACCCAGAGAAGTAGTTGTCCGTGAGCCTGTAGTCACCGATGACCACCGCCGTTCCCTCTTCGACGAAGTAGACCTCGATGTTTCGGTTTACGACGTGCCATTCGATATGGTTAGCCACGTAGTCCCATGGTGCTCCGGAGTAGTAGTCGACCCAGTAGCCCGTTCCTCGTGTCCAGCTGAACGGGTCACCGTTGAACGTTATCTCGGTTGCAGTGGCGTAGTAGTCCCTCCCATTCCAGTATGACGATACATACATGTCGCCCCGCCAGGTGCCCTCCAACGTTGTAGCTATAGCTATATCCTCGTCGCAAGATGACATTGTCATAGCCGTAATCGCCATCATTGCCATTGTGAGCATAGAGTAGATCTTCTTCATAATCATATACCTTTCTTTAATTAGTTAGACATCGAGTTATCATTTTCTGCTGCAAAGATACAACAAAAAAAGAGTGCGTGCAAGGGGAAAAACAATAAAACCGCATAGGGTTTTCCCTACACGGTTTATAGATTTCTCCGTTTGTGCGCTTGTATTACTTACGCAGTCCGAGAGCCTTGATGATTGCACGATAGCGGTTGATGTCGTTATCGTAGAGATACTTCAGCAGCTTGCGTCTGCGTCCGACCATCTTTGTGAGCGAGCGTGCTGTACCGAAGTCCTTGCGGTTCTTCTTGAGGTGCTCCGTGAGGTGCTTGATGCGGAAGGTAAAGAGTGCAATCTGTGCCTCTGCGCTACCTGTGTCAGTTGTCGACTTGCCATACTGGCCGAAAATCTCTTCTTTCTTAGCTTTGTCTAAGTACATAATGATGATGTTGTTATGTTAATACTATACATCTTTCCAATGCTGCACGGGTTTCATCACTGCCCGCCGCCTCGTCAAATGCGTGTGCAAAGGTACATCATTTTTCTGAGCCCACCAAATTTTCCGACTCCTTTTTGACTTTTGGTGTGCGTTTCCGTTCATTTTTCCGTTCTGCGTGCTGTAGCTGAGCCTTGTCTGCTGTCTCAATAGATCATAGACATATCGAGTTGTACGTCGTAAAATTCTCCGGTATAGATATAGACGTCATCCCTCTGGTAGATGTAAGTGTCGTTACCTACCGTCGCTGCGACGCTGATGCCTCCAAGCCCCGGCGGTACCAGTCGTCTTGCCCCATAACCTTGCAGTCCAGAACTCAGCATTGCCAGAGCCCGCCCAAATCTCGTTTGTGGGCTCTTCGGGAGTTATAGCAATCTCGCCAAAGCTGGCAGCGCTGCCAATCATTCCTGTAGAAGCCTGCATGAATGTATATCCGTTTATTCCGCTGATGGTAACACTGTTGGCTATGAGAGGAGTGTTACCGCTGAAAAGCGTTAGCCTGACGACGGCCTGCGAAGCCTGGAAAGGAAGATAATCCTCGTCAAGCATTATCTGTCCGGTCTCAGTATCGACATCCTGTACATCAGCCGTCGCCATAGCCATAGTCGTAGTTCTTTGCGATATCCTCGAGGGTACCTAGCTGTCCGTCGTCGCTGATGTCAGTTGCCGTCAGCGTTCCTATGAACGTTTGCGTTGGCATAGTCCCTACTGGAGCCTCTTCGCCTGGGAACGAGAACTTGTAGACCAGAACCCTGTCCCCCTGCTGCCATGCGAAGTCGAGTTTTTTGGCGTCGGCAGTCTCATTGAGGATCAGTGCGCGTGTGGCATCAGTAGTTTTCCCGGCCTTGATGGAGAGTTTGTAGATTTTGGTAACCGGGATGTTTTCGTCGTCGCTGTCTGTGCATGCAGCGAAGAGTGCTCCTGCGATGAGGACCGCGCATAGGGCGCGAAATGAATTGGGAATCGTCTTCATAGTCTTGAAAGAGTTGTACATTAAAAGAAAAATGCAGTCGGAACATGATTCCGACTGCAAAATACAAAAATATCTATTAAGATGTGTTGGCTAAGTATTAAAATATGTGAATTAGCAGTGAAGTAGAGACAATCCAGCTCACTATTCAGCCAGTGCGAGCTGTCGTTCTGCCGCGAGCAGTCCGTACTGTGCCAGGATGCGGTGTCCCTGAGTCCTTGTCCAGTTGACGAACTCCTTGAGTTGTGGTTTGTCGGTGATTATGTCGACATTGCCGACTGGTGCCTTCTCTGCCGGGTGTGCGCCAATGAATTCTGTGAGCGTGTCGAGGTTGTTGACTGCTTCACGCTCCTGGTCAGAGACCTTTCCGTTGCCGTCGAGGTCTACAGGCAGCACAGCGATTCCGGTGAGCGGATGTCGGCTGTTGACGTCGTAGATGAGGTTTGCAACGTTATATGACACAGCGTCGTCCGTAGTACGTACTACGTCGAGGAGGTTCTCCTCGCGCCCCATGATGCGTTTTCCCCTGAGCCTGCTGGGCGACGTCTTAAGCTGTCTGGCGAGTACCTGCGTTGTGACTGCCTTTCGCCCGGTGAGAGAGTAGACTGTTCCTGGCAACTGTTTCACTCCGTCGTCGTTTGCCAGAATTTCCTCCTCCACGTCAGGCTGCACGAAGAGTTGTTTTTCGAGTTTGTCGCTAAGTCCCCGCTGCACCTTCTTTACTGCGAGCAGCTGGCTGTGCTCGTTTGCCACTGGGAGTACGACGAATCGTCCGACGGTAGCCTCCGAGCCTTTCGTGTCGGCATTGAGTGTGACGTTAGCGTCTGTCTGTTCCTGTGCTGCCTTGACGACTTCAGCGTGGAAGTCAGGGTTGAGTCTGCTGTATTCCTCAACGAGTCTCTCGATGACGGGTTTGGTGAACTGTGCGTCGTGAACGCTGATAGTGAACGCCTGTGCCTGGAGGTTTGCAGCCGTTGCTGCTGCCAGGATGAATGCTGCGAGTCTTTGGTTACCTTTTACCTTAATAATACCATTCTGTTTCATTGTCTCATTTATTTATTTTTGAGTAACGATCAGTCGCCGTTTCCCCTTCGTTAATAATTCCGCTGCAAAGTTACGTGAATCAATTTGCGCCCACAATACCGAAGAATAGTATTTCGTCTCCCAAGAGTTTGGTATATGTTGAGAGACTGTTGCCTTTATACCCGTAATCCGCTGCCCATCGTTGGGCTTGCATCAGCCATGTGGCACTAAATTAGGGATGTCCCCCCCCCCATTATTAGTTACGAGAATTACCCCGAGTGCGGTATTGTCCGCCGACGATAATCGCCGTACCTTTGCACCGTCGAAACTTAAGGTAAAAAGATAGTAACAAGACTTAACATTAGAAAGCGTATGAGAATCAGAAAATCATTACTCTGTTTGCTGCTGACCATAGCCACAGGAGCGACGGCACAGCAAAAGCTGAAGGGACAGGTGGTCGACGAGCGTAGTCAGCAGCCTGTCATTGGAGCCATCGTGGTAGACCGTAACACAAACAACGCCACGACGACAGGCATCAACGGAAACTTCACACTCGAGGTTGGCAAGGGCAAGAAGGCTCGTCTGGAAGTGACCTATTTAGGCTACGACAAGCAGACTATCCTCGTTGAAGAGATTGACGACGAGCTGATAGTCGAGCTGCGCGAGGACGCAAGCCAACTGCAGGAGGTAATCGTATCTGGCGTAGCCTCGAAAGTGCGCCGCGAGAACCTCGCCAACGCTGTCACGACGGTGTCAGCCAAGGATCTTGTAGGCACGGTGACGCCACAGACTGTCGACAACGCCCTGTATGGCAAGGTTCCCGGTGCCAACATCCGCGAGAACAGCGGTGCTCCCGGCGGAGGCATCAGCATCCAACTGCGCGGAATCAGCTCGTTGCAGGGAGCCTCACAACCTCTTTATATAATAGACGGTGTATATCTCAACAACGATGCGCTGCGCTCGGGACGCTCGACGCTGACATCGGCCGGCGGATCGGGCGAGGACGATGCTGCCAACCGACTGGCTGACATCAACCCTGCAGATATCGAGAACATCGAGATACTGAAAGGCCCGTCGGCATCGGCCATTTACGGTACCCGAGCCAACGCCGGCGTGATAATCATCACCACCAAACGCGGCCAGGCAGGCAAAGCCAAGGTGAGTCTCTCGCAGGACATCGGCTTCACGAAACTTAAGAAGAAGGTGGGTGCTGCTGACTGGGATGAGGCAAAGATAAAGTATTTCTTCCCGGAGTCGCGATGGGACGACGAGATAGCACGATATACTGCCAACCAGGCCAAGAACGGAGGTCCGGTGGACCTTGAAGACCTGCTCTACGGCGAAAACGGACTCATCCGCAACACCAACGTCACAGTGTCTGGCGGTAACGACAGGACACGCTTCTACGTCTCGGGCAACACTACCGAAGAAACGGGTATCATCAAGAACACCAATTTCAAGCGCAACAGCTTACGTCTGAACCTGGAGCACAAGCTGAGTAAAGTCGTCAGCCTATCGCTGAACTCCAACTACAGCCACACAAACAGCAACCGCGGATTCATGGGTAACGAGAACGTCGGCGGTTCGACCATCGGATACATTCTCGGTTACACACCCAACTACTACGACCCACGCCCGGACGAGAACGGCAACTACCCCGACAACCCATACGCCGAACAGAACCCCATGCAGCTGCGCGACTACGCACAGAACAACGTGAAGGTCGACCGCTTCATTGAGGCAGGGAATCTGAATTTCCAGTTCATAAAGAACGAACGGACCGACCTGCGCCTGACTCTCCAGGGAGGCATCGACTACCTGACACAGCGCAGCACGCAGTACTTCCCTGAGTTCCTGCAGTTCCAGCAGACAAAGCAGTACCCCGGCGACCTGCTCGTAGGTACGACGACGAACATCAACCTCAACGGACAGGCTTTCCTAATTTGGGATCAGAAAGCTTCGGAGCTGGAGTTCTCGACACAGGCAGGCATCGTAGGCCTGCAGCAGGAACAGGTAGCAATCTTCAACCGAGGACGAGGACTGGTGTCGAACCAGACAGCTCTCGGACAGAGCACCGTTCAAAGCATCGAACAACACTTCCGCGAGAAAGTGCAGGACTTCAGCATCGTAGCACAGGAGGAAATCAACTGGCACGACCGTATCGTCACCACACTCGGCATACGCTTCGACAAGTCGACGCTCAACGGCGACAAAGACAAATACTACGCCTTCCCTCGCGCTTCGGTGGCCGTGAACCTTAATAACTTCGAGTTCTGGAACGTCAACCCACAGGCCGTAAGCCTGCTGAAGCTACGCGCCGCCTACGGACAGACTGGCGGACTGCCCTCCTTCGGTGCTATCTACACCTCACTGACATCGACCGTCACCGGTGGCATACTGGGCTCGGTAGTATCGTCATCGGCAGGCAATAGCGACATCAAGCCCGAACGCGCCGGAGAGCTGGAGCTGGGTCTGAACATTGGATTCTTGCACAACAGGGTTGTCTTCGAGGCAACGTATTACAACAAACTCGTCAAAGACCTCATACAGAACCTCACACTCTCGAGCTCGACAGGTATCAGCACCAAGCGCGTCAATGCCGCCGACCTGCGCAACCGAGGCATAGAGCTCGGACTAACGTTAGTTCCCGTCAACAACCGCTATGTCAACTGGACGAACCGTCTGCTCTTCTGGACCAACCGCACGAAACTGACCCGTCTCGACGTGCCGGCATACACGTCAGGCGTCTACGGTGTGTCCTTCGGAACCTACCTCTTCAAGGAAGGCTACTCGCCGACGACCATCGTGGGACGCCCGCAGGACGAGGAGGGTAACTACACCGTCTTCGGCGACTCACAGCCCGACTTCCAGACGTCATGGCACAGTAACGTCACGTTCCTTGACGGGTTCGAGTTCTCGTTCCTCTTCGACTGGAAGAAAGGTGGCAAGCTGATGAACATCACCCAGTATAACACCGATGCCGGAGGTACTACGCCCGACTGGAACGGCGACTGGGACAACGACGGTACACCAGACGGCAACGGCGACCGTCCGGGAGCTGGCTCGGCGGGTGTCTATGTACAGAGTGCCAGCTATCTGAAGCTGCGCGAAGTGGCTCTGCGCTACACACTGCCTTCGAAGCTCACCCGCGAGCTCACACATGGGCTCCTTAGCCGCATACAGGTTGGCGTGACCGGAACAAACCTGCTGACATGGTCGCCATACAAGGGATACGACCCCGAGATCAACAGCTTCGGCACAACAGCCACAAACACGAACTCTGACCTGTTCAATTATCCCGCTACGAAGCGATATCTGTTCAACATACAACTTGACTTCTAAAATGGAGGACAACCATAGCATTTCAACAATAGTAAAACGAAAACAGCACACAGCATTATGAAGACGGAAAAGATAACAACATACGCACTGCTGCTGGCAGTAACAGCGGTCTTCA
>Ga0310697_10007245_pt1 | contig 10471 bp, 9 predicted proteins | sample 172DNAGHGlowgp2_FD_203883 | JGI IMG/M metagenome (GOLD analysis project Ga0310697, IMG submission 203883) | Sheep rumen microbial communities from Palmerston North, Manawatu-Wanganui, New Zealand - 1728 DNA GHGlow gp2 (v2) (version 2) | ecosystem: Host-associated > Mammals > Digestive system >...
ATGCAGAAAGAAAGCATGGCCAGCGTCACACAGCTCATCGAGCGCGAGGAGGCCGGCGAGATCCACAAGTTTGAAAGTCTCCTGCAGCTCATGCTCTCCTATGCCAAGTTCGGCATGATCAAGTATGGCGATGAGTCTCTTTCCGAAGAGCGCATCCAGACGATTTTCGGTCTGATGGACGACATCGACCGCGCCCTCCTGACGCACTCCGCCAAGGAGCGTTTTCAGGTCGTCACACTGATCCTGATTCGCTGCTGGGACGCGGTCAAGGACTTTCTGGAGCTGTGCAAGCAGAAGCAGGAAGAGGCCGCAGCCTCCGGTGGAACCGAAACGGCAGCTGAGACGCTTTCTCAGATGCTACAGGCCATCGCAGGAAGCTCCAGCATTGCCTCCGGCAGCTCCGCTCCTGTTCCTGACAGCGAAGAGCAGGAGGAACAGGACGCCAGCGCCGGTGTTCGCTCTATGACCCACCAGGATGCGGAAGAGAACAATCCCCCGGATGGTAACGGAGACGCAGGGCTCTCCAAGGTGAATGAAAACGCCGAAGAAGAAAGCCCCGAGCCACCCGCTCCGGACGAGACTGAAGCCTCCGAGGAAGAAGCACCCGCTCCTCCCCCGCCCATGCCCTTCGGCGAATACGGCGGCGGAAGCGGGAACGGTGGAGCCAAAGATGGCGCCAGCGAACAGGAGGAAGGTCGCATCCCGCTGCAGCAGACAGATAAGTGCTCTGTTCCGCTCAATGGTACGACCGAGCGCAATGAGGACTACGAGCACCTCAAAAACGAGAAAGCTGCCAGCGACATTGAGCGTATCCTGGACAAGATGGCCGAGCACGCCGCCTGCGAGGAGCTGGAGAACGAGCGCCTTCAGGAGCTCAACGACACAGCGCAGAGCATCTCCTACGGCAACATCCATTCCGGCGTCACCATGCGGGTCAATCGCATCTCCTCTGTGGATGAGGAGCTGATCGAGCAATACGATCAGATCTCCGCTCCCCTGCTGGACATCTCCCGGCAGCTCCAGAAAAGTCTGATCCGTCAGCTGAAGGATCAGCGGCGCGGCGGGAAACAGACCGGTCTCCTCATGGGGCGGCGGCTGGATTCCCATGCACTGCACCGGACGGACGGCAAGGTTTTCTGCAAGAACAACCTTCCGAACGAGATCCCGGAGCTTGCGGTGGGACTGCTGCTGGATGAATCCGGCTCCATGTGGTCCCGCGACCGCTGCACCTATGCCAGGGCTTCGGCGATCATCCTCTATGATTTCTGTCAGAGTCTCGGTATCCCGGTCATGGTCTACGGTCACTCCACCGGTTACTGCAACGATCATAATTCCGTGGAGCTTTACTCCTATGCGGAGTTTGACAGCATCGACCGGAACGACCGCTACCGTATGATGGACATCTCCGCCCGGGACAGCAACCGGGACGGCGCCGCTCTGCGTTTTGTCGCCGAGCAGCTTTCCCGACGACCGGAGACCGTCAAGCTTCTGATCCTCGTTTCCGACGGGCAGCCTGCGGACACCGGCTATTACGGCACGGCGGCCGAGGAGGATCTACGGGGCATCAAACAGGAATACCAGCGCAAGCACATTCTGTTCGTGGCCGCCGCCATCGGCGACGACAAGCCCAGCATCGAACGGATCTATGGGGATTCCTTTCTGGATATCACCGATCTCAGTCAATTGCCCGTCAAGCTGACCCAAGTGGTCAAGCGACACATACGGATATAAGCAACGCAGCGGAGGCCAACCGGTCTCCGCTGTTTTCGTTATGGGTATAAAAAATGATACATAATAAAATCGAGGTCCGAGCTTTTGTAGTGCAGAGCTTTTGTAGTCAGGCCTCGATTTGTTATATGGTATCAGCCGGCGATCAGGTAGATCACCACGGCGGCGATGGTGCTGGTCAGCCCAATCAGTGCTTCATAGGGGATGAGCTTCATGCGCTTTGAGATGCTCATGCCCACGGAGCCGCCGGTAGCGTGGAAGAACGAGCCGTGGGGCAGTGAGTCCAGAACCGTGGCTCCCGCATGGATCATAGCGGCGGCAGCCAGAGCAGGAACGCCTGCGCCAAGCAGCGTGGGCGCGAAGGTCTGCGCCGCAACCGTAGCGCCTGCGGTGGTAGAGGCAGTAGCCGCAGCCATCAGCACACCAGAGAGCGGAGCAAGGATAAACGCGGGCATATGCATGGCTTCCAGCAGATTTGTCACGTCATACTGCAGTGCGGAGGCCTTGATGATCCCGGCGATGGTGCCGGTACCGATCAGGAGGATGGAGACGCCGATGACCTTGCTCAGGCCGAACTCTGTGTACTCCACCAGGTGTTTGGCATGGCCTGTCACGAGAGCGCTTACGATACCGCCCACGGGCAGTGCGATCAGCGGGTCGATGGTAATGCCGAAGAGCGGACGCAGTGCCAGCAGGATGATGACCACCAGAGGGCCGAGAATGGCGGGCAGAAAGCCGGGCAGATCCTTTGCGTCGTTGCCTTCCAGATCGGCGGCCGTGATGGGATCGTCTTTCTTTTTGGTCAGCAGTGTTGCCAAGAGAATGGTGACGATGAGCGCCAGCAGCCCAGGAACGATGTTCTTCATCATGACCGAGGTCAGCGGCTGCTGGAAAGCCTCAGACACCGCGATGGTGTTGGGGTTGGGAGAAATGATATTGCCGGCCTTGCCGCCGCCGATCATGGCCAGCAGCACGCCGCTCTTGCTCAGCCCAGCCTTCTCGCCGATGGCCAGCGCGATGGGAGCGACAGTGATCACGGAAATATCAATGAAAACGCCCACGGCGCAGATGATCATGGTGGCGATGGCGATGGCCATAACCGCCCGCTTTTCCCCCAGCTTGTCCACGATCGCTTCCGCGATCTTCTGGGCGGAGCCGGTTTTGATGAGCGCACCGGCCAGGATGCCGCTGGTCAGAATACGGAGGACGGAGGACATCATGGAGCCCGCTCCGCTGACCATGGTATTGACGGTAGTCACCAGTCCGCCGCCGCCGACGAGGCCGCCGATCAGCGCGCCGAGGATAAGGCAGTAGGCCGGAGCGATTTTGCGGATGATGAGGATGATGGCGATGGCAAGCCCGATGAGGGCACCTAAAGTTGAAAACTGTGCTTCCATATGTTCTTACCTCTCTCCTTATTTGATTGCCAGCAGGCGGAACACCTGCTCCACAGCATCGGCCATGTTCTTGTGGGCGTTGGCGGAATCCATCGCCTCCGCAAGGGTCACAACGCCACGCAGGATCGGGAAGAAGGCATCGATGCCATGCTCGTTGCACTTCACCGCGTCCGGCGTCACGCAGCCGGCAAAGGCCACAACGGGTTTTCCGTACTTCTTGGCGATCTTCGCCACGCCGATGGGCGCCTTGCCCATAACAGTCTGGCCGTCCAGCCGCCCCTCACCGGTGATGACGATGTCGGCGTCCTTCACATACTCCTCCAGCTTGGTCTCCTCCAGCACGATCTTGATGCCGGATTCCAGAACGGCGTTGGTGAAGCTCAGGAAAGCGAAGCCCAGACCGCCGGCCGCACCGGTGCCCGGGAATTCCCGATCTGCCGCAGGGTTGATTTCCCGCGCCAGCTTCGCATAGGCCTTCAGCCACTTGTCCATCTGCAGGATCATGGAGGGGGTAGCGCCTTTCTGCGGCCCGTAGATGGCGCTGGCGCCGTTTTCGCCGCAGAGCGGATTGGTCACGTCGCAGGCGATGCGGAAGGAACAGTCTTTCAGCTCGGGGAGAACGTCGTCTGTTGTGATCCGCTTGAGCTCCTCCAGTCCCTTCGCGCCGAAGGAGACCTGTTCTCCGGCTTCGTTGAGCAGACCATAGCCCAGAGCCTGGAGCATGCCGATGCCGCCGTCGTTGGTGGCACTACCGCCGATTCCCACGATGAAGTGCCGGCAGCCCTTGCCGATCGCGTCCCGGATCATCTCACCCACGCCGTAGGTCGTGGTGTGGAGGGGATTTCGCTCAGCGTCCTCCACCAGGGTGATGCCCGCCGCCGCGGACATCTCCACAATAGCGGTGACGCCATCGGCCAGGATGCCGTACTGAGCGTCCAGCTTCTTTCCCAGAGGTCCGGTCACGCTCACGGTCTGAAGCTCGCCTCCCATGCCGATGGTCAGCGCTTCCACGGTACCTTCGCCTCCGTCCGCCAGGGGTCGCACCTGCACCACGGCGTCCTTATAAACGCGCAGGATACCGGTACGGATCGCGTCGCCCGCCTGCAGAGAGCTGAGGCTGCCCTTGAGAGAATCAATGGCGATGACTGCTTTCATGTCGTTGCTTCCTTTCCTGATCTTTTTTCTTGGGCTTTCTGTCTGTATTCTACCACGCCACGCCCGGATTCCCTATGGGTCGGGACGATGAAAGCCGGGCATATTTTTGTGTTGTGAACACAAAAATATGCCCGGCGAATCTACACCATCATTACGGTTCGCGCTGCTGCATTTCCCCGCTCTGCAGCAAATAGCTATAAAATGCCTCAACAAAGGCTCTTTCCCCGGTGGAGGCCAGGGGGTCTGCGCCAAGAACCGCTTTCAAATTGTTGTATCGGTACACCAGGGTGTTCTTGTGGATATAGAGCTGCTCCGCCGCTTTGGCAAAGTTGTAATTCGTCCGGATTAGCGCGCCGATGGTCTCGGCAAAGGAGTGCAGCTTCTGCTCCGGGATCCGGCTGCGGTAGACGTAAAAGGCGCGCTGCAGCTCCCCGACGGGGATAATGCTGCGGAGGTATTCTCCGAAGCGGTCATAAAAGAACACCGGCTCACCGCTTTCCGGCATCACATTCTGCTCCAGCCACCGACAGTGCCGGTAGCCGTAATAATACTGGGGGTAGCTGTCCTGAAAGCTCCCCACATAGACAGCGGCCACGGCCAGTTCCCGCTTCCGGCCGCTCTCCAAGGCGCCCAGATACTCCCGGACCATATCCCGAAAATTGGAAAAGGCCTCCCTTTTTTCTATCTCGACTGTTTTAAACACCAGCACATGCCGGCTGTCCAGCGCAAAGCTAAAATCCTTCCTCGTGTGCAGCGGTCCGCCCCGCAGAAGACGGAGCGCCTCGCCCGGATCGCCTGTATTCAGCCGCAGCAGGATGGGGACGCGGACGGCCTCCTCCGGATACCCCAGCTCGTGCGCGTAGCTCCGCAGCTCCTCCGGATCGGAGTGCTCCACCTGGGTCAGTAGGTAGATGAAATGTTCCTTTTTATTTGCTCGTATCCTCTGCTGCTCCTGCTGGCGCTCGTATTTCAGCATGGTCTCAAAGGCCATCTTGACCATCAGAGCAACCGGACGCACCTCCTCCGGTTCCCCGGTGACGCCGACCACGCCTTCCCGCTTCCCGCCGGTCATGATGATCATGTTGATGCCCGGCAGCACGTTGGGGAAAGACAATCCCGTGGTGTCGATGCTCTCTTCCGTACCGATGATGAGACGGTGGGCGACCTCATGGTATTGGCCAATGCGTTTTCTGTCCCGGCTGGCAATGATGACCCCATTTTCGTCCATGATGTTGACGTTGTATTCCGTATATTTGGTGACCCTCTCGATAAACTTTTCGGCAAAGACTTTATCGATCATGCGCTTCCTACCTCTCAATAAAGCTGAAAATGTAAGCTTGAGTGCCAATATGGTTCAGTGCTGCCCGTCGCTGAAGAAACACCGATAAGCATCAATCTCATAAGCTTTTTCCTGCTCCAAAACTGTTTTTGGGGAGCCGTCATCAAGGCGCCAGACCGCATATTCGTTCCCGCCTTCGTCTGAAACGAACGCCTTAACTGACGAATCGCTCACTCCTGAAATATCAAATTGGGCCTATATCGTTTGAATTTCAGGTATTGTCGGCCATTGCTTTTCTTCCATACACCAAACCCCTCTGCAAATTGCGATTTGTCGCGCTAATCCAAGAAACTTCTATGCGTATGTATCAAACATCTGTCGTGCGCGTTCTTCCGTGAAGAGCCATTCTTCGGGGAGTTTGTCAACCGTTCCTGCTGCGCTGGCGCGCTCGCCCCAAACATGGTTTTCGCGCAGAACAGTCTCACCTAAACCGGATCTTGAATCATGCAGCGCCTGGGCAATCTCTGCAGGCGTGGCAAGATACATTCTTGGTAATTGATCGTCAGCTACATTCTGAAACTGAACGAGACAGAAGATTGTCTTTTTTCCGTGGGCGGCAAGCCACTTGTCTATTGCCTCATGGTAGTCGCAGCCTTTCTTGTAGCCCTGCGTCAAACCCCATCCTCCGTCTTGGCTGCCCTTTACGGAGACTTTCAGCATCTTATCTCCCTTCGTGGCGATTAGGTCATATTCCGGCTGATTTGCGCCATACTGAACAGATACATCTATTCCATATCTGGCAAACTGTGCGGCTGCAAACGCTTCGCCCGCGACGCCGATATGCCATGAACTTACTTTCTTCATCTTCTACCCCTCAATTCCCATTTTCTCTATCAGATCATGGAGGCTCTTATCATGCTGGGCTTTACTGATTGCCCCGCGCTCCAGGAACATTTCAAGAGTCTGTTTCTGCTTTAAGAATAGCTGCTTGTTCTTCTCCGCATAGGTCAGATTGTCCCATGCGGAGTTTTCAATACTCACGTCCATCTTTCTCTCTCTTTCTTATGCGGGCTTTCTCGCAAGCATAGGCGAAGCTGTGGCAATAATTTCAGCGGCGGCGTCCCGATCTGTCAGATAAGGCCGGACTTCCGTTTCCCCGACGATCACGGGCATCCGGTCATGTATCTCGATCATAGACTCGTTGGCCGGGCGTGTCAGTATCACAAAACGATAAACACCATCAATGAGCTTGTAGATCCCACACAGATAGATCGTCTGCATGGCGTCAACAGTAAACAGATACTTTGTCTTTTCCCTGTCGTGATGGCTCCACTCAAAAAAGCCGGAAGCCGGAAGAATCACTCGACGATCCCGCAGGCTGTCGGCAAAGGTTTTCTTTTCCGCTGCCGTTTCAGACCGTGCATTGATTATCAGCCTGTTATCCTTGAAACCCGGAAAACCAAAGCCCGCCGGGACAGCAACGAGTTTCCCTTGCCTGTCTATCACAGCCGGGACAATATCACCGGGAAGAATCTCGCCCGTTTTGTACTCTCCGGGATAGTTCTTTTCCATGTATTTATTGACCGCATCCAGCTTTTCATCCTCGCTGACACGGGTAAAGTAGTATCTGCCGCACATATCGTTTCCCCAAAACTTGTCTCACAGTGAGACACATTATTTTGAAAAACTAATTTTACCAAGTAGAGGCGTTCCCCTAAGATCTCCTTCTCCTACACGTAGGCCTGTGCCCCTTGTGGTAGTCGGGAAACTCGCCCGTTGTGGTAAACCCGCTCTTAAAGAGGAATCCGGATACCCAGTTGCAGTAGCTAAGTGGGTAATAGTTCAATGAATAATTGCATTAATGAGACAAATCTTTTTGCAATTCGCAGATTCGTTTCTTAGCCGCAAGTAACTTTTCCGTGCTTGAACCTCCATATATGTCTTTTACGATAATTCTCTTTTGCGTTGAGTAGTTCAAATAATGCCTGCTTTTCTTGTCACATTTTTCACTTTTAACTATGTTGTGACTTTCACCGCGTACACATTTCACCATACGCATTTCTTGTTCTCGTTCCCAGTTACGATCGACCGGAGAATCATCCTTATCGTCAACTGTATTATCAGGTCCTTCTTTTTTCTTGAATAGATAAATAATCTCTTCAAGCATTCGGTAAATCATTCTGGAATAAGAAAGATCCGATTCCTCATGTTCCTTTTTGTATTGTTGAGCAAATAAACTAATCAACGATAAGTTTTTGCCGAGCTTTTTTAATTCCTTTTTTACATTTGGCATGATGATATCATCAATCTTGTTTGCGTACAGCAGCCTATATAGTGGACAAATCCATTCATACTCATCATTCGCTAGAGAATCTTCAATTATGTCATCAAAAGAGCTCACATCAAAATCTACACAAAAACCTCTTTCGCCTTGGTCAAAAGCGTACAACTCATACATGTATTCGTCATCAAAGGTTCGACCTACGGATCCAAGAAAAACCGCTGCTCTTTCATTACTGTCAATCAAACCAAATTGGAAGATTCTTTCGTCAAACAGAGATACGCCACATTCTTTTAGGTAATCAAAGAATACCTTCCCTTCGGAATTGTCATTCATATGATCTGCACAAGTCAGCGACCAATATACCTGGTTTGTTCCTTCTTTTGGTGTAAAAATCCGTTCAAATTTTCCCGGTCGCATATACATCGTAATATGATTTTCCGGGTGGAACAATTTCAGTGGTATATTCAGCATCTCTTTGATTCTCGTAATATGATGATTTGAATAAAGTAATAGCACGAGTGCATTTTCAAAAAACGTGCGATCTTCGTCTCCCGGATGAGCAAGGTACCATTTCATGGGATAATACAGTCTTCCAATCTCCTGAATGGCACTCTGTTCTTTTAAACAGATGCCCGCAAGTTTGCGCCAATAAATGGTAGCATTATTAACTATATCATCCAAGCTCTCAATTTGCATATTAGCACATTCCCACTTGTGCTCCAGCCATAATCTACAATATAGCGTGGAAGGTGCTTTCTCGTTTTCAATACGTTGAATCAATTCTGGAAACCGAAGCAGTCTTGAAAGCAGTAAAGCAATGGCATCTCTTACCGTAAATGACAAGGTTCCTTCTTCTTGTGGCAAATACTCCTCGATTAGTGTATTCAGTAAATCAGTATAAACCAATGGAAGATTTGGGTGATTTTTGAAATTACTCAAACTCGCCCCAATAGACAATCGCAACGCATCTTCCTTGCATTGGTTCTCTTGTAGAACCCATTTAAAGGCAGTAACAATGTCTCCACGTTCATAGCAGGAACTGATAACAAAATCATGGATGGTATAATCATCTGGAAATAGTGTTCTTGCTCGCGCTAAACCATAGACCATTTCAACATTTTGGCTGTCCAAATTGCATGCGCATAAATATACCGCCGCTCTCAACATGAACAATGTCAAGTCTTTTGTAGGTAATGAGCATGCTATATCACAATCATTGTGCAACTGTTCTTGATACTCAGCATAATCTCTTTTAGCTTCTTCTCTGAATTCTTTAACTTCGAGCAGTTCTTCGTTAAGCATACTATCCCCCTATATTATTTGATTGCTTATTGCTACTACCGGATTGACATTTTCCATTAATGTGTTCATCAATTACTGACCACTTAAGCCTTGCTACATAACAGTTCTTATGATTTTCTTGAGTTCTTCATAAAACATATCTGTGACTCCTGTGGTCAGTAATTCAGAGCGATAAATACCGATTGGTTGCTCCGATTATACCACAGCAAAAAGTCCATATCAATCTGTCGAAAAACGTGTCTCACCGTGAGACACGTTTTTTCATATAGATCGCAACCCCAACCGCAAGCCCTAATCCAAATCCGAAAGGAGGAATCCGATGTATTTCACCAATGGCGATCACCAGGCGTTTGAGAGCCTCATGCGGGACAAGCCCGGCGACAACTATGACAGCGGCGCGGACGGCCCTTTCCCAGAGTGCCGGAGCTGCCGCTGCCACAGACCGTACCGCAAGGATCGGTACTGCAAGTACGCCGAGTGTCCCTACACCCCAGGCCGCGTCACCGACATCAATAAGGGCAGGGAAAACCATATGATTCCCCCGCTCAACAGTGGGGAGAATCCATCAAAAATGAGAAAAAGATACCTTCTTGAGTGGGGGATTCAAAAATGATAAAATAAGGCACACAGATAAAAAAGGGATGCTGATATCCATGGAGAAAAAGGAAGACCGTGCCGTTGCCAAAGCCTCTCGCTTTATGACCGTAGGATTTGTTCTGATCGCAGTAGCTGTCGTGTGCGCTGTTTTGATTATGACAGCATCCGTCTGGAAGCCAGATAAAGCTTCTCCTTCCCCTGAAATTGAGGTGACTTCGCCCCCCGAAACGCCTGCGCCTACTCCCCTGCCTACTCCGTCGGTTGAACACATCAGCCTCTACGCTTTTGGGCGCGAGCTTACCGAGGACGGTTTTACGGCATACGTCGGGGATGATCCTTTCACCCTTTCTGTTGAGATCGTCTCGGATACTTCCGCAGTGGAGGTAGAGTGGTTCGTCAGTGATAGCGAATCCATATCTCTTTCCGTCAGCGATGACGGGCTGAGCTGTGATTTTACGGCCCTGAAGCCCTCAGGCAAAAACGAGCTGACCATACGGTGCCACGGGTGTGAACTGACGGTTCCCGTGTATCTTTGGGAGCATTGAGGTTTCTCTTTCCTGCTGAGACGACTCTTCACCGGGTTCGGCTTTCCGATCTCCCTTGAAATTTGACTCCCCTGTCCCTTTCTGATATACTTCCCCTGTAAGTATCCTGTCTGCCTTCGAGCAGATAAAAGTACCGTGTTGCACAGTGCCATTTGCCATTTCGGTAAATGGCACTTTTTGTTTT
>Ga0310697_10007246_pt1 | contig 10471 bp, 9 predicted proteins | sample 172DNAGHGlowgp2_FD_203883 | JGI IMG/M metagenome (GOLD analysis project Ga0310697, IMG submission 203883) | Sheep rumen microbial communities from Palmerston North, Manawatu-Wanganui, New Zealand - 1728 DNA GHGlow gp2 (v2) (version 2) | ecosystem: Host-associated > Mammals > Digestive system >...
AGAGCGAGAAGGGAAACTAAGATTAAGCAACAATCAATAATGACGGAAGCGCATCCTGAATCAGGATGCGCTTCCGCTGTTTTATGCAATTTTGTCTTGCTTCAAAGTAAAACGTTGCCGCAGTACTGAAAGTTGACTTTGTAATGATGCGAGGTGTATTATAGCACTGAAAATCGAACTCGCACCACTGCAGAAGGCATTCACAGGACTGAAAAATGACTTTGCAATGATGCGGAAGCACTTTTCTGCTCTGTTTCATACTAAAGATTCCATTTGCAACTTATATGTATCTTGATACACTCATTCTACAATTTCTAACAAACGCTCTAGAACTGCTATTTGCACATCGGAGAGTAGGTGTTTTTGCTCTTGGGCTTTTTTAAGCCAATATTTAGCTCTACTATAATTTCTTACTACTCCTTTGTCTTCAATGTAACATCTGCCAAGATTTAATTGAGCGTCAGCATTGCCTAGTTTTGCGGCTTTGTCATAATAGTAAGCAGCCCAAGCTTCGTCTTTAGACACACCTTCGCCAAAATCGTAGCATCTTCCGAGGCAGTACATAGCTCCAGCATTACCTTTATTGGAAGCCTCCGTCCACCAGTAAACTGCCTGGTTGTAGTCCTTCGCCACACCAAAGCCGTTATAATAGCAAAGTGCGAGGTTGAATTGAGCCTCAGACTCGCCTTGCTTGGCTGCCTTGGTGAACCAATATACTGCTTGCTGATAGTCTTTTGGGGCTCTATCACCATTATAATAACGGACACCTAACATTTCCTGAGCATAAACATCGCCTTTGTTTGCAGAGGAATGCAATTGCTCTGTGGTGGCTTGTCCGTATGTCTGTGCCCATAATGGGGCAGCGATCAGAATCAAAACAAACCCCAATACAATTCTTTTATTTATTCTCATATTTCTTGTGCCCGTTTTATCCTGTTGGCTCATCAGTTTTATAATGATTAAACAAATTTCAGCTTCCGGCCGTAGAGCTGGAAGCCGATGTTGGGGTAAGGATATGAAAAAGGCGCGAAACCTTCGTCTGTATAAACAATCCTTATTTCTGTAACGGGCGACTGGTAAAATACCCTTGAGGTAAATAAGGTAACGAAATTCCACGCCATAGCGTGAACTTTCCGTCAACTTATTCTCACCTCTTATGATTACCAGTCATTTGTTACAGGAGAACAAGCACTTCAAGCTCTATCTATTTTTTTCTATTTCTACGTTTTATGTCATATTCATTTTATCATTTTCACGCTGCAAAGATACACATTATTTCCCATTTGGCAAAATATAATTGTTGGTTGTTGCCTCAATACCATGTTGGCTTCTGCACCGTTCCAACAATGGAGGCAGGGTATAGGAAGGACGGAGTTGTGATATAGTCAGGTAAAAGATGAGTAAAGTTTGAGTAAAAGGGGAGTAAAACCTATAAACTGTTGTTATGTGTATATCATGGTTTTAAAAGCCATCATTAACAGAATAAAAACATACGCTTTCTCCGCAACAAACAAATTCCGCCGCACCAATCGGCGGCGGAAGGAAGTAAAAAAGAAATTATTTTTATTTGTCGTTATAATGTGATTCGGCTTGGATGACAAGCACGGTTATTCGTTCGTCGTAAATGTCATATACAATACGGTCGTCAGCGGTGATGTGCTGGTCTTGTCGACCGCCTTGGAATATTCGACTTTGTAAATCATAGGCTGTCGAAGTATTGCTGCATTTCCTCAGGGGTGCTGCACACGATGGTTTCGCCGTCGGACGACACCTTGCGGGCTTTCCTGATTTTGGTACGCAACGCGGGTGTGATCATGTTGTCGCCATGTGCCACACGAACCGCTGCAACACCACGTATCAACAGCAAGGCCTTCTTGATCTCTGCCAAAGCTGCACCATCCTCAAGAGTTACAATCACTTGATTTGACTGCGGTGTAGATGTTCTTGTATCCATTTTATTTCATCATTTTCACGCTGTAAAGAATGTTATTTAGTCAAAGAGATAATCTTGCTAACAAGTGCCTCTACACGGGGAAGGTAGCGTTTCACATCCTCCTCTGTTGCATCAATAAAATCATCATAGTCGCTGCCCTGCCTGAATGCAAAGACATTCGAGAACAAGGCACCATCTTCTTTAGACAAAGGGCCTTCCTTGACATAGTTGAGATTGAATAGGGCAATAACACCCTTATGTGTGCCAACCTTATGTCCATCATGGATCAGCAAGGCCGAAGCAACATAATACAGCGCATAATACATTCGGTTGGCAATTATGCTCCACATCTCCAATGGCAGAATTTTTTGTATGTCGTCCAATGCGGCAGTGGCTTTCTCTATGCGATAGAGTACAATCGCACGGCGTTCTTCGTCAGATAAACTCATAGCTGTATTCCTTCCTCCCTTACGTTATATTTGAACAATGATGGCGGAGCATTGTCCCATTGGTCTTTGGTATATACCAGCGTGTTGATCTCCTCACCGATATCCTGTCCTTTGTCCCACAACTTGTAGGCAAGCGCGTAGCGTTCATCGTGAGGCATCGGAGGCTTGTTGAGCAACACCACGACATCCCAGTCCGAATCCTCGCGAGCATCACCACGGGCACGAGACCCGTAGAGTATGATGCTGGCGTCTGGTTCGGAGCTACGTATTGTGGTACGTATCAAATTCAAAACAGAATCCCTATTCTGGACCATGTCTGCATATTATTTTCAATTTGCAAAGATACGAATATTTTTTGACGTGGCCAAAAATAAATTGACGCCGCACATGTTTTTCTTGCACGGCGAAAGGTAGATGAAACAAATTTAGTTATGATTTTCCAGATCTATAGACAGAGAATGAACTGCGTTATTCTTTTATGTTGTCGTTGCTATGTTTCTACGTTTTATGTCATTTTATCCATATAATCCACCAGCTGCTCCTTCAACGGGAGCAAATCGTTTTTCAGTGTTTTCCATAGTACCGACGGCACAATGTCGGCATAGCCGTGAACAAGGACATGGCGCATGTTGATGATGACTTTTCATGGTGTCTGAGGATGGCTGTCGCGAAACTCATTGGTGAGTTGATAGGCAGCTTCGCCGATAATCTCCATGTTCTTTACAACAGCGAAATAGGTCCGCTTGTCGGCCACAAATGTCTTGTAGTCGTAGCCCTCGGCAAAGGCGAGAGCGTAATCGATGGACTCGACCATGTTGCCAAGCAGGCTCTTGTCACGCCGTGGGTCTCTCATAAATCAGTATTTTGTCCTGGTCTGCGGTTGCAGCGGCATAGGGCTTCAATGCCCCTTCCTGAACCAAATCCACCTCGCGGCCGAGGAGTTCCTTCAGCTCGGTATAAATGGCAGCATATTTGAACAGTCCGACAGACGGGTCGAATGCGACCAGGATGTCGATGTCGCTGTCCTCGCGCTGTTCGCCACGGGCGAAAGAGCCGAACAGCCATGCGCGTTGCACCGGCTGACTGGCGAGATATCCACTTATCTGTTTGGTAATATCTGCGACTTTCGCTGTCATTTCTTTCCTATTTTCAATTTGCAAAAATACGAAGAATAATCAAATTGACAAAAATTTTTTCTTCAATCCGACAATTTGTTGTATCTTTGCAGCCAAATTTTGGATTGTATGAAACGGATATTGTTCATTCTGGCTTGCGCGGCGATGATGGGCTGCGCGGGCGGCGAAAAAGGAGAAACGGAAATGGAAAAGAAAACAGGAGATTTGACGGCCTTCGACGTACAGAAGGAGTTCGCGGAGAACGGGTTTACGTGGTTCACCAAGAACCTCATCCTCTGCGTGGGCGACACCACGGAGAGCAACGCAATGACCATCGGCTGGGGCGCCATCGGCAACTATCTGGGCCACGAACGCCCGGCGGTGACGGTGTATGTGGCTCCGGCACGCTACACCTACGAGTTCATGGAGCGCCACAAACGCTTCACCATCATGGAGTTCGACGACCCGGCGGTGTGGCAGTTCTTCGGCAAGCGCAGCGGGCGCGAGTTCGCGGACAGCACCCACCGCCAGCCCGACGCCAAGGCCGCCGCCATGGGCCTCACGCTGGCCTACACCGCGAACGGCACCCCCTACTACAAGGAGGCCAGTGTGGTCGTGGAGTGCGAGACCATGACGGCCTGGCACCAGACGGCCGAAGACTTCCGCAACGGGACTCCGAAGGAGTGGTACGACGGCTTCGAGGCCGGCATCCACACCGTCTACATCGGCGAGGTGCTGGGTGCATGGAAGAGGAATTAGAGCAGGCACGCTACCGTCCTTTGGGCAAACGGAACACCGGTTGCCACCCTCAGGGATACCCCCCGAAGAGGGGTCGAAGAGGTACATAATTCGGCATTTCTTATATCGTTCTTATATCGTTCTCATATACTTCTCATATACTTCTTATATCACCTATATAAGAAGTATATGAGAAGTATATAGGAACTATATGAGAAGGGCCGAATTTGATACGTTTTTTTGTGGGTTAGAGTCGACAGGAAAGGTGGTGGCGGCCGCTGCCGAGTTTCAGTAGTTCGTAGCCGTCGGCGGTAGGGAGCCACACCTCGGCTGTTCTGTTTGGGGGAATAAGAATATCCCACTCGAAGACATCGCCCTTGCGTCGCCAGTTGCTTTCTATGCGACCCGACACCGAGTTATAGGAACAAGTGACGCGCCGGAGCCCTTCCAACAAATAGGGTTTGAGGATGATACGACTGTAACCATTGAAGCCACGGATGCCGCCGAGGTAGGAATAGTACCACGGGATGAGGTCGCCGAGGAGCATCACATGGTTGCCGCTGTTCATCGACGGGTCGCCAGTGTCGCCATTCCAAAGCTCCCAGATGGTGGTGGCTCCATGCTTGACCATATATCCCCAACTGGGGTAGGTGGTGTCGGTGGCAATCCTTAACGCCAAATCGCCGCGACCGTGTTCGGTAAGGGTGGTCATCAACTGCTGGATGCCCACCACGCCGGTGGATACGTGACCGCCGAAGTCGTCCAAGGTCTTGTCAATGATGTTGGCGAAGACTTTGTCTTCCAGTTCTTCAGGTACCATGCCGAAAGCCAGCGGCAGGAGGTTGGCTGTGACGGTGTTGTTGCTGTAGCAGCCGTGAAGGGTATCGAGGTAGCGGGCATTATAGGCACTTCTGACGAAGTCCATCTCATTCTCGAAGTAGGCCGTATCTGCATAGTTGCCAATCTTGGCCGCAAATCCTTTCATGAGTTTGCAGTAGAGATAGTAGTACGGCGTGGAGAGGTTGGCGGGCCAGGTCATACGGTTGGTGTCGCGGGTGTGTATTAGTTCGGGACTTTCGGGCGGCACACACCAGTCGCCGTAGGTGTCGCGGATGAGGATGCCGTCCTTGAGGTAATATTTCTTCATGTGTAGCAGCCAGCGTTTCATTGCATCGTAATGAGTGCGGACAGGCTCCAGGTCGCCGAAGCGGGTGTAGAGCATATCGGCCACGGTGACGAAGGCGCCGGGCCAGGTCATGTTGTCGGTGTAGTTGCGCCAGTAGGCGGGGGCGACGTCGCTGAGCTGCCCGTTGGGCCACTGGCAGTCCTCGAGGTCCTGCAGCCATTTGGCATAGAGGCGGTGGTTGTTGAAGAGGAAACTCTCGCCGTAGCAGCCGGTGGTGCGGTCGCCGGTCCAGCCCATACGCTCGTCGCGCTGCGGGCAGTCGGTGGGCATGGAGCGGTAGTTGCCACGGATGCCCCAAAAGGCGTTGCGGTGCACGGCGTTGATGACAGGGTTGTCGGTCTCGAAGGTGGATGTGGAGGCCATCTGGTCGTAGAGGACGAGGCCGGTGAAGTCGCTAAGGACGGGCTTGCTGCCTTCGGGCAGGCCGCTGATTTCGACGTAGCGGAAGCCGTGATAGACAAACTGCGGGTGCCACGGAAGTTCGTACTTGGCAAAGGCAATGTAGCGGTCGGTGCATTCGGCGGAGCGCAGATTGTCGATGTAGAGGGTGCTGTCGGCGGTGAGCAGCTCGGCATAGCGGAACGTGATGGTGTCGGTGCCTGTGCCGTCGCTTTTTTTAGCAAGCAAAGAGGATATGTCGTTCACTTGCAGAACCCCAACCATATTCTGCCCCATGTCGAGAATCCATTTGTCGCCCTTGCAGAAGACGGCCTTGGGCTTGAGGCGCTCCATGACGCGGATGTTGGGGTTGGGCTGTGGCGTCAGTTCGTATTCCAAGCGCTTGGCGGCGATCTCGGTGCTGTCGGGGAAAGGCATGGAGGCGTCGTACTTGTCGTCGCGGCGTTTCCAGCGGGGGTTGAAGCGGTCCTCGAGGTTCATGTTGTAGCGGTCGTAGTCGACGACGGCATCGTCCCAACGGCTGTCGTCGTAGTCGGTGTGGAGCCAGGCCCCGAGGGCTACGTCGAGGTGCTGGTCGAAAGTCTCGCCGTCGAACTCGTTGGCCTTGCGGATGGGGCCCCGGTTGGTGATTCGCCAGCCTTCGCCTGACACAATGGTGTCGACGGTGCCGTCCTTATAAAAGACCTCCAGCTGCATCAGCAGCTGCGGACGGCCGTAATGGGCGGCGTGGTTGATGCCGCACCACTCCAAGTAGTTGGTGGCGTGGCGAGGGGTGGTGAAGCGGCCGGGGGCGAGGACGATGCCGACGGCGTTGTCACCTTCCCACAGCAGGTCGGTCACATCGTAGGCGTTGAAGTAGACACGGCGGGTGTAGTCGCTCAGGGCGGGCTTCATCAACTCATCTTCTGCCACTTCCTGCCCGTTGAAGAAGGCTTGGTACTGGCCGAGGCCGCTGATGTAGAGGCGGGCGTGGTCGATGCCCTGTCGCAGCTGGAACTCATGGCGCAGGTAACGGGCGGGGACTTCGGTATGGCCCTCGATTTTGTCGTCGGGGTAGTCGCGGCCGATCCAGCGGGCATGCCAGTCGCTGCGGTCGAGGAGGCTGATTTCGAAGTATTGGATGGGGCTCTCCAATGTCTCCTCATGCCGGCGGGACGCCGGCGCTCCATAGGTGACGGTGGTGTAGACCCGCCACCAGCAGCGGTCGCGGCTCTTGAGGGGCGTGCCGGCGTAGGGAATGTAGAGCATCTGCGAGGTGTCGACGGACTGCGAGTCCCACAGGTCGCCCTCGCCGCGGCGGGCTTTCTCCTCGCTGCTGGCCACGATGATGCGGTAGCTGGTCTGGATGACATTGTCCACCTTTGCCTCGTAGTTCCAGCTGAAGCGGGGCGTGGCAGTGGCCAAAGGCATACTTCCATCCTGCATTTCGACGGTGAGGTTGGTGATTTCGACTTTGCTGCTGCAGGCGGCGAAGAGTGCTGCCATAAGCAGCAGGGGGATGATGCGTCTCATAATATTTTCAACGTTTAATGTTCAATGTCCATTGTCCGGCACCGAGTGTGCGCTCGCTCGGGGTGCCGGGGAAGAGGGTGGCGGTGGTGCCGTCGGGGACGGTGACTTTCAGTGTGTCGCCGTTGATTTCCACCCGTATGTCGCCGTATTGTGTAGGCTTGGTGCACCGCACCCATTCAATTCCGTTGCAGGTCTGCGGGTCGATGTAGAAATGCTTGTAGCCACCGTCATACCCCCTCCCCCCTTCGGGGTGCTCCCCCTCGGCGAGGGGGAGAGCCGGGCGGATGCCAGCGAGGGCCTGGTAGAACCAGATGCCGATGCCGTTGTAGCAGTTGTGCACGCGGCTGCGGTCCTCCTTGCCGGGGCGGCCGCAGTCCCACGACTCCCAGGTGGTGGTGGCACCTTGGTTTATCATATTCAGGTAGCCGGGGTAGTCGGGTTGTCGCAGCAGGGTGGCCATGAGGTCGGCCTGCCTTTCGCGGATGCACCATTCGGTGAAGACCGGGGTGCCCATGAGGCCGAAGGCTACGTGGTCGCGGTAGCGGCCGTGAATGTCTTTGATTAATTGCGCCTTCACGGCGGTGGCAGTGGCGCTGTCGGGCGGTACGCCCATCAGCAGGGCGTAGGCCATATCGAGCGGTGTGCCGTTGGCATAGGTATGGGTCTCGGGGTGGTAGAAATGGCGGTGGATGGCGTCGACGATGAGCTTCCGCCTTTCGGCGAAACGGTTCGCCTCGGAGGTAAGTCCCATCATGCGCGCCATCCGCTCCATGTCGCCGAGGCATTCGGCAATGAAACAACTGCTGGCGTGCAGCACGCTCTCGCCGCCGATGTCCACACCGTCGGGCGCCAGCCAGTCGGCCAAAAACCACGAGTGCCGCTCCGTGTCGCCCCACGGCTGCAGGATATAGTCCTGCTCTCCCCCTCCATGAGGGGGAGTACCCCGAAGGGGGGAGGGGGTATGCCGTTCGATGTAGTCCATCCAACGTTTCATATCCTTATAGTAGCAGAGGATGAGCGTGGGGTCGCCATAGTTGAGGTAGGTGTTCCACGGGGCCTTGACGATGAAGCCCTGCCAATAGGGGCCGCCGCCGGTGCGGAAGGCGGGCGCCACGTAGGGCAGGTCGCCCGTGCTGTCCAACGCGTCGTGCCAGGCCAGCATCCAGTTGGCATAGACGTCGCGCACGTCCCAGAGGGTCTGCAGCGTGTTGGTCGACGAGTTGTCGTCGCCGCCGTAGCCCATGCGCTCTATGTGCGGACAGTCAACCATGTAGCCGCTGAAGGTGAGACAGCTGAGGGTGTACTTCACCATGTCGTGGATGGCGTTGAGCCGCGGGTCGCTGCACTCGAAGGTGGCGCCGCCCGCGGGGTCGACAGCACTGATTTGCAGGGCGCGGGCATAGACCACACTTGCACCTTTGACACGGACGTAGCGGAACGAGTGGGTGTGGAAGCGGTTGCGGAAGAGATCCTTGCCATTTCCGTCGGATACGAAGATATCCGTCTCGATGTGCGGAGGCTTGGCATCGCGGTGGTCAAGATACTCTATAGACACTTCGGTGCCGGCAGGCAAAGCCGCGGGGGCGTCGTCTATCGTGTCTGTGTAACATGGCACGAAGAAAGCCGCGAAGCATCCAGTGACCACACGGCCGAAGTCGAGCAAAATGCCACCGTCGGGCAGCACCTCGAAAGCCTGAAATTTCACTGTATCGACAAAGCGGTTGCCCTCGAACTCCTGCCGCGAGACACTTATATTCTCAGCCTCATAGACCGCAGCCGGGCGCCAGCTTACCTTGATGCGGGCATCGTAGCGCTCGCCGCTGAACTGCAGGGGTTGCCAGCTACCGGTATAGCTGTAGGGCGACGGCGAGGCCTCCCAGGTGCTGTCGGTGCTGGCAAGGATGTAGATAAGACCGCATTCGCCGTCGCTTACTGACCGTTCCACCTCGGCGCGGGCCACCGCCGGAGTGCCATAGATGCGCCCCCAGCCCTGTCCGAGCCAGAGCATCAGCTCATTGTCGCCTCCGCGCACCAGGTCGGTGATGTCGTAGGTCACCTCCAGCGCCCGCCGGTCGAGCTGGCTGACAGCAGGTTGCAACACCCTGTCCCCCACCCTGGTACCATTGAGGTACACCTCGTGGTAACCGAGCGAGACGACGCTGATGCTAAACGTGACGCTATGGCCAACGACAGGTGCCAAGTCGGTGCGCTCCACCTCGAACGTGGTGCGCAGCATCAGGGTCTCGGCCCAGCCGCTGTCGGTGCGGCAGCCGATATACTGCTGGGCATGGAGCACCGTCGCCGCCAGTAGAAACAAAAGTATAAGTGCGCGTCTCATTAAACCTTAAACTTTAAATCATATTCCGCTTCTTCCTGTCGTAGAATTCGGCGGTGGCGGTGAAGAATGCGTCGCCGCTGGAGTTGAGAGCCGTCTCGACCGAGTCCTGCACCACGCCGACGATGAAGCCGATGGCCACGGCCTGCATGGCCACGTCGTTGCCGATGCCGAAGAAGGAGCACGCCATGGGGATGAGCAGCAGGGAACCGCCGGCCACGCCCGAGGCGCCGCAGGCGCCGAGGGTGGCTATGATGCTGAGGAAGAGGGCCGAGGCGAAACTGACGTCGATGCCCACCGTATGGGCCACAGCCAGTGAGAATACTGTGATGGTCACCGCCGCGCCGTCCATGTTGATGGTGGCGCCCAGCGGGATGCTGACGGAGTAGAACTCCTCGTCGAGGCCCAGTTTCTTGCACAGCGCCATGTTGATGGGGATATTGGCCGCCGACGAGCGGGTGAAGAAGGCCTGCAGGCCGCTCTCCTTGAGGCAGGTGAAGAGTAGGGGATAGGGGTTCTGCTTGAGCATGAGGAAGGAGATGAGGGGATTGAAGATGAACGTGTTGGCCAGCATGCAGCCCACGAGGAGCAGCAGCAGGTGACCGTAGGTGGTGAAGACCGAGAGGCCATTCTCGCTAACGGTGCTGAACACCAGGCCGAGGATGCCGAAGGGGGCGAACTGGATGACCCATTTCACCACGCGCGTCACCACGGTGCTGAGGTCGTGCACCACGTTGACCGTGGCCTTGGAGGCCATGGTTTTCAACGCCACACCGAGGATGATGCTCCAGAAGAGGATGGCGA
>Ga0310697_10007247_pt1 | contig 10471 bp, 5 predicted proteins | sample 172DNAGHGlowgp2_FD_203883 | JGI IMG/M metagenome (GOLD analysis project Ga0310697, IMG submission 203883) | Sheep rumen microbial communities from Palmerston North, Manawatu-Wanganui, New Zealand - 1728 DNA GHGlow gp2 (v2) (version 2) | ecosystem: Host-associated > Mammals > Digestive system >...
TCATACTGGGCCAGACCATTCTGAGCACCTGCGGATTCCTGCTGTCGGGCCAGTCGCTGAAGACCTCCATGCAGTGCTCGTTCTCGCTGACACAGATTGGCGAGTTTGCCTTTATCCTCGCCACCCTCGGCACATCGCTCCACGTGACCAGCGACTTCCTCTACCCCATCGTCGTGGCTGTCTCTGTGTTCACCACGTTTACTACACCTTACATGATCCGTCTGGCAGAGCCAGCATATAATGCGATTTCGCGCGTCCTGCCTGCCAAATGGATTGCCAAGCTGGAACACAACACCGACGAGGACGACGAGAAGGCCCCCGACGAACTGCAGCAGATATGGAGCGGTCTCTTCAAGCGCTTTATCTTCAACACGCTGATCAACACAGTGCTCTGCATAGCCATCATGGCCATCATGTACTATTACGCCCAACCGATTATCGCAGGGATGCTGCCAGAGCAGTGGGTTCACCCCGCAACAGCCCTAATCGGTCTCATTATCTGTGCCCCCTTCCTGTGGATGCTGATGAGGTCGGGCAACGACGACGCGAATGTCAACAAGCTGTGGGAGAGCGGCCCTCACTGGCGCGTCAGGATGACGGCCTACGGCATGCTACGGCTGTTCATCGCGGCTGTCATTGTCAGCTACTTCGTGGACTATGCCATGCCCTGGAACAACTGGCTCGGCATGTTCGCCATCGTTATCATTCTGGCCATCATCTTCTACTCATCCATACTGGAAAGGCATGGCAAGAAAATCACCCAGAACTTTACAGAAAACCTAAGAGCGCGTGAAAAAATGATGGAACAAAAGAAGTAATACAGCAACCATAAAGAGATGGAGGAAAGAAAGCCGGAACCAGAGCTCACTCTAATAGCTGCCCTCAAGTTTTTTCTTAAGGGCAACCTACTGTTTGCAACCAGCATTTTCATCGTCTATTTCATCGATATAGCGGCAAAAATATTCCCGTCGCTGTTCCAACAGGTATATACCGACAACATCATCACGCACAAGAATCCTGAATGGTTTGTACCATTGCTGATGCTCTATATAGGATTGTTCGTGATTGACCTCGCTGTCTGGGTGCTGCTATCAGTGGTACGCAGATCAAGTAGTGCCAAGTTCACCATCACCAGATCGACGGATTATCTGTGGTCTGTCATCCGGCTTCCGATGACCATCTTCAACCAGTTTACGCCAGGCGAACTGGTGGCGCGCTATTCAAGCATCAACAAGATCATCAGGAATCTGGACTCTGCGCTGCCATCGTTTGTATCCTTTATCATGCCAATCATCGGCTGCTGGATGATTATGCTCTTCAACTGGAAACTCGCCTTACTGCAGGTGTTCTCCATATTGTTGCTGCTGTATGTGATGCGTGTCACTTCCGGGATACAGAAGAAAATAGCCATGGACTTGGAGGTGACAGAAGCACGCCTGCAGAACGTCACGATGACGGGCATGAAAACCCTCGAAACCATCAAGTCGCTGGGTGGCGAACAGTACTTCTATGCCCGATGGGAGAAAAGCTATGTGCAATCGATGAATGCCCGCATCAAGGGGACTACCAACACGATATTCCTCAATGCCGTCCCGGTGTTGGTACTGCAACTCACCAATGCCGCCACCATTTGCCTGGGTTCCTGGTATATTCTCCAGGGCGAGTTGACCCCGGGCATGCTCCTGGCCGCACAGGGACTTATCAGCGAATCGATTTTCCCTATCAACAAGGCCATTGACAGCATCATGATTATACTGAACACCTATTCATCGATCAAGCGTTTCAAGGACGTGACTGACTATGGCCAAGAATGCCCGGAACTGCGGCTGCCCGAAGACAATGAACTGCCCGACGTGGCCAAACTGACGGGCGAGATAGAGTTGCGCAACGTCACCTTCGGCTACGACCGCAGCCTGCCCCCCATCCTCAAGCACTTCTCGCTGAAGATCAAGGCTGGCGAGCGCATCGCCCTGGTAGGTCCCTCAGGCTGCGGAAAGAGCACCATCCTGAGCCTCGTGTCGGGACTATACGAGCCCTGGGAGGGCGAGGTGCTCTTCGACGGCAAGCCGCGCAAGGCCATCGACCGCATGACATTCCTCAACTCCGTCTCGGTGGTCAATCAAGATGTGACACTCTTTGAAGGCACTATTGCCAGCAATGTCAAGATGTGGGACGAATCGATAGAAGACTTCGCCATGGTGCTGGCCTGCAACAATGCGCAGATACACCACGAGATCATGGAACGCCCGGGGGCCTATCAAGGGGAAGTAACGGAGGGAGGCAAAAACTTCAGCGGCGGCCAGCGCCAGCGCATTGAGATAGCCACCGCGCTGGCCAAGGAGCCTACCATCATGCTGATGGACGAGGGCACCTCGGCCCTGGATCCGCAGACGGAGGCTCAATTAATGAAGCACCTCTATGCCGAGGGCATGACGCTCATCATGATTGCCCACCGTCTGGAAACCATTGCCCAGTGCGACCAGATATATGTGGTAGAGCACGGACACATCACCCAGCACGGCACCCACGACGAGCTGCGACAGACGGACGGCCTGTACAGCAACCTCTTAAAATTCGCCTAATTAAGATGATAAAGAACCCACTTCTTCAACAGTTAGCCCAGCGTGTGGAAGGCGACCGCAAGGCAATGAGCCAGATGCGGAACAACCTGCGTTCTGTGATAGACCGCAAACAATGGAAGCAAATGCAGGCTGCTCAGGGCATTGCACCCGACATAGGGCAGATAGAAGAATTCTTGGAAAAAAGGAACATTTTCTTCCGCAACGTGATGCTGACCGACGGCTGGTGGACCTGTTGCACAGGCAAGATGATAGGATTCATGGCCGACGACGGCAGCCCCGTGGTGCTGACGCCCGGGTTCTCTGACTATACGTTTACAGACCCTACGACAGGCAAGGTGCTGACAGTGAGCGAGCACACTGGCCTGCTGAAAGAAGAAGCACTGACCCTCTGTTATCCACTCTCAGGCGAGCAGCTCACCATCAAGTCCATCCTGCGCTATGCCATCGGACGACTCTGCGCGTATGATGCCATCTACACCATACTGGCCTGTCTGGGAGTCACCCTGCTGACCATGTTCACCCCATACGTATGCAAACTGATTTTCTCGGAAGTCATTCCCTCAGGCATAACCAGCCAGATTATCCCCATCGCCACACTACTTACCAGTGCAGCCATCGGACTGACGATGGTAGAGATAGCCCGTAACTTAGTAGTAATACGCATCAAGGACAAGGTTGAGTATTCACTGCAGACCGCCATGATGTCGCGCCTGCTCCAAATGCCCATCACATTTGCCAAGAAATACGCGCCAGGCGACCTCTCCAACCGCCTGCTGTCGTTGTCGCGCGTCAGTTCCCGGCTTACGGCCAGCTTCCTTGCTACCCTGCTAACCTTCTTATTCTCAGCCATCATGTTCATACAGTTCTTTATCTATGGCGGCCCCCTGCTCTACACTGGCATCCTGGTCATCATATTACAGATTGTGGTCATCATGCTGGTATTCTACTATACCCATAAGGTACGACTCAGTGTGAACGACAGTGGCTCACACCTTGTAGGAACACTGTTCGCCTTATTCTCGGGCATCCAGAAGATAAAAACCACCGGAGCAGAATTCCGTGCCATGAACCAATGGTCGAACGCATATATACCCACCGAGGTTTTCAGCAGCCGACAGCCGCTGGTTAGCTTCTATATCAACAGCGTAGCCTATTGCATAAGACTCCTGCCCATGATTGTGACGATGTGGGCAGCATGGCACTACGGACTGGCGCTCTCCGACTATATCGCCTATTGCGCCGTCTTGGGAATCGTCTGTGGAGCCGTCATGCAGTTGCAGCAAGTCATGGTACATGTGGCTATTATGCTGCCAGAGGTACAACTATGCCGTCCCCTCATGTACGCCCAGACAGAGAACAAGAAGGATGCACACGTGGTCAAGGACATCACAGGCAAGGTGGAAATACGCGGACTGAAGTTCCGCTATGCCGACGACACGCCCCTGCTTTTCGACGGTCTCAACCTGACTATCAATGAGGGTGACTACGTGGCACTGGTAGGAGGCTCGGGCTGCGGCAAGAGCACACTGATGCGACTGATGCTCGGACTGGAGCACCCGCAGTCGGGTTCCATATTCTATGACCAGTACGACCTAAGCGACATCAACCTGCGCAGCCTACGGCAATACTGCATCGGCATCTGCATGCAGGACGGCCAACTCGTGGAGGGCACCATCCGCGACAACATCATCTTCAACGATCCACTGCTGACCGATGATGATGCCTGGGAGGCGGCACGCCTGGCGGCACTCGACGGCGACATACGTAACATGCCATTAGGCATGGACACCCCTATCACCACCGACGGCAAGGGCGTGTCGGGCGGACAGCGACAGCGCATACTCATTGCGCGCGCACTGGTCAGGAAGCCCAAGGTGCTCTTCCTCGACGAGGCGACATCGGCACTCGACAACATCAGCCAGCACACCGTCACCGAGAATCTGGCCCAGCTGAAATGCACGCGCATCGTCATTGCACACCGAATGAGCACCATACAGAAATGTAACCGTATCATTGTGCTCAAGGAGGGCCGTGTGGCAGCCGACGGTAACTTCGAGGAACTCAAGGCAAAAGGCTATTTGAAATGAGCAGATACAATCACCCATGTTTTTTGTTAACGATTGCTAAATACTTGGCATCATCACAAAAAGTTCGTACCTTTGCGAAAAATAAAAACGACAGACATAAAGATGATTATTAAAAGTTAACTTTTATGAAAGAAGATTCTGAGAAAGTACCACAATCACCCGAGCAGATAGCCGACCATCTGCGCGTGACTTATGTCCCCACCTATCTGCTGGCTTCGGCTGCAATCGTGCTTTTAGCGGCATTCATTGTATGGGGTGTATTAGGCAGTGTGAGTGACAAAGCCTATTATTCTGGCGTAGTATTCCCCGTGCAGGGCACCACCGACATCACACTGCCCAACAAGGGCATTGTACGCTCCATGCTGGTACACAATGGCGACAGTGTATATCAGGGGCAGAAAATTGCCATGGTATCCATAGGCAACAGTCATAGTTTCCTGACCAGCACGGTGAAGGGCCTGGTCATCAGTACAAAGACCGACAACGAGCCTTTCGAAGCCTTTGACCCCATCGTCAGCGTCGTTGACGGCAAAGCCAACAGTCAGCAGTCAACACGCTCCCAACTCATCGCATACGCTGACAACGAAGCCCAGCGCAACCTGCGCGTAGGCATGGAAGCTCAAGTGTGGCCGTCTAATGAGAAACGTGACGAGATCGGGTATGTGAGAGGACACATCAGTCAGGTGGTACGTTATCCGGCAGATGCCGATGACGTGCGCCAAGCGCTGAAGTCGGACGTTCTGGCCCAGCGACTCTTAGGCGACGGCCAGAAGGTGGTGTACCAAGTGCTTATCGACCTGCAACGAGACCCTAACGACTCCACATGCTACGACTGGTCGTTCGGCCAGCCTGAAGATGTAAGCATGGGCATTGGAACCTATTGCTCAGTGCTCACCGAAACACGCCGGCGCAGCATGTTCCAGTATCTGTTCGAGGCATCTCGCACCCAAGTACGTAATTTAAAGTTGAAGTTTGAATGAAAACAACGAAGACAACAGAGCAGAAACCTGGATTGTCGATAATATCGGCTTACAGATATTTTCTGAAAGGCAATACGCTCTTTGCTCTCAATGGAATCGTGGTTTATGCCATCGATTCCGTAGCTATCGTATTCCCTCCGTTGTTTCAACAGGTGTACACGGATAATATCATCACGCAAAAGAATCCAGAATGGTTTACCCCGCTGATGACTCTCTACGTCCTGCTGTTTTTGTTGGAACTGCTAATATGGCTAGCATTTTCTATCATACGACGGAAGAGCCAGGCAAGAATCAACATCTCCAGTTTGTCAAACTATTTATGGATAGTGCTACGGCTTCCGATGACGCTTTTCAGCCAGTTCAGCCCTGGCGAACTAGTGGCACGCTATACAACTATTCCTAAGACAATCAGGCAGATAGACTGGACCTTACCTACCATAAGTGCACTTTTCTTCCCGGTTATTTGCTGCTACCTCGTCACGCTCTTCAACTGGAAACTGGGCTTATTGGCTATCTTCTCCATTGTGTTGCTTTTCTTCGTGATGCGTACCACAAAAAATACACAGAGAAGAATCGCTATGGATCAGGAAGTGTCAGAGGCCCGACTGCAGAACGTTACAATGACGGGAATGAGCAATCTGGAGACCATCAAGTCTTTAGGGGGTGAACGATATTTCTTTGCACAATGGGAGAGGGCCTACGCACAGGCCTTAAATGCCCGTTCAATAACCACCAGCAATTCCGTATATTTAGGTGCGGTGCCAATTTTGGTACTGGAACTTACTAACTGTGGTCTATTATGCTTGGGTACATGGTATATCCTGCAGGGTGAACTGACACCTGGTATGCTCTTGGCTGCTCAAGGCTTAATCAACAGATCATTTTCACCCATCAGAGGTGCCATTGACAGCTTACAGACTATGATGAGGCTTACCTCGTCGATCCAACGCATCAAGGAAGTGACCGACTATAGTAACGAATGCGCAGATTTGAGCTTGCCAGTCGGCAACGACTTGCCCGATGTTCCCAAACTGACGGGTGAGATAGAACTTCGCGATGTCACCTTCGGCTACGACCGCTCACTGCCCCCCATTCTCAGCCATTTCTCGCTGAAGATCAAGGCGGGAGAGCGCATCGCCTTTGTAGGTCCTTCCGGCTGTGGCAAGAGCACAGTACTGAGTCTTGTGTCGGGGCTTTACGAACCATGGGAAGGTGAGGTGCTCTTTGACGGCAAGCCCCGCAAAGCCATTGACCGTATGACTTTCGTCAACTCCGTCTCGGTAGTGAATCAGGACGTGACGCTCTTCGAGGGCACCATTGCCGACAACGTGAAGATGTGGGATGACTCTATCGAAAACTTCGCCATGGTGCTGGCCTGCAACGACGCACAGATACACCATGAGATTATGGAACGTCCTGGTGCTTACCAAGGTGCCGTATCGTCGGGTGGCAAGAACTTCAGCGGCGGTCAGCGCCAACGCATCGAGATTGCCACTGCCCTGGCCAAGGAGCCTACCATCCTGCTGATGGACGAGGGGACTTCGGCATTGGATCCACAGACGGAAGCTACGGTCATGAATAACCTCTATGGTATGGGTATGACAATGATTATGATTGCACATCGACTGGAGACCATCGCCCAGTGTGACCAAATATATGTGGTAGAACGCGGACAGATCATCCAACACGGCACACACGAAGAACTGCAGAAGATGGATGGTCTGTATAGTAACCTCTTAAAATTCGCTTGACACGATGACAAAGAATCTATTCCTTCACCAGTTAGCCCAGCGCATGGACGGTGACCGTAAGGCCATGAGAAATACGCTGGAGATTCTGCAATCCATGATAGACAGGAAACTATGGAAGCAAATAGAGTCGAGTGTGGATTTGCCTCAGGACTTTGAGCAGATAGAGGCGATGTTTGAGAAATATAATGTCTTTTTCCGTAGCATCACCTTGACCGATCGCTGGTGGGCCCGCTGCACTGGCTATATGTTAGGATTCATGGCTGAGGATGATACCCCCGTTGCGCTCATGCCTGGCTTCACGGACTATACGTTCGTTAACCCCAAGACTGGCGAAAGCATGACAGCGAGCAAAAATGCCCATCTGTTAAAGAAAGAGGCTGTGATAGCTTGTCTGCCTTTTTCCGATAAAGAGTTGACAGCCAAAGAAATCTTGCGCTATGGTATCGAACGCCTCAGCATCTACGACTGGATTTACACGCTACTGGCAAGCCTTGGTGTTACGCTGCTAACCATGTTTATGCCATACGTTTGCAAACTAATCTTCTCGGAAGTTATTCCATCAGGCGATAGCAGCCAGATTGTTCCCATTGCGACGCTACTGCTAAGTGCTGCTGTCGGACTGACGATGGTGCAGATATCACGCAACCTGGTGGTGGTACGTATCAAGGACAAGGTGGAGTATGCCCTGCAGACGGCCCTCATGTCACGCCTGCTGCTGCTGCCGGCTTCGTTTGCCAAGAAATTCACGCCAGGCGACCTATCCAACCGTCTGCTGTCAATATCGCGTATCAGCGCCCACCTGACTGCCGGTTTTCTGTCAGCCATGATGGCCTTCCTGTTCTCTGGAATCATGTTCATACAGTTCTTCATCTATGGCGGCCCGCTGCTCTATACAGGTATCATGGTCATCCTGTTACAAGTCGTGGCCATCTTTGTGGAGTTCTACTATACCAGAAAGGTACAACTGAGTGTGAACCCCAGCGTGTCACGCCTCGTAGGTATGATGTTTGCCTTGTTCACAGGTATCCAGAAAATCAAGACCACTGGAGCAGAATACCGGGCTTTATACCGATGGGCACAGGCATACGCCCCGTCAGAGGCCTATAGTAGCCGCCAGCCATTGGCCAGTTTCTACATGACCAGCATCAGCTATAGCCTCAAGTACCTGCCTATGATTGTAACAATGTGGGCTGCTTGGCACTATGGACTGGGCCTCTCCGACTATATTGCCTATTGTGCCGTTCTGGGAATTACCTGTCAGGCCGTATTCCAACTGCAACGCATCACAAAGATGGTGGCCCATGTGCTACCTGATATTCAGCTTTGCCGACCCTTTATGGCAGAAAAACCTGAAGTCAAGGACGAACGTCACGTGATCAAGAGCATTACTGGACAGATAGACATACGTGGTCTGAAGTTCCGCTATGCCGACGACATGCCCCTGCTCTTCGACGGGTTGAACCTGAACATCAACATTGGCGACTACGTGGCCTTGGTCGGAGGCTCGGGCTGTGGCAAGAGCACACTGATGCGACTGATGCTCGGACTGGAGCACCCCCAGTCGGGTTCCATCTTCTACGACCAGTATGACCTAAGCGACATCAACCTGCGTAGCCTGCGACGCTTCTGCATAGGTATCTGCCTGCAGGACGGCCAACTCATTCAGGGCACCATCCGCGACAACATCCTCTTCAGCGACCCGCTGCTGACCGACGATGATGCCTGGGAGGCGGCACGCATGGCAGCTATCGACGGCGACATCCGTAAAATGCCATTAGGCATGGATACGCCCATCACTGTCGATGGCAAAGGCGTGTCGGGCGGACAGCGGCAGCGCATACTCATTGCACGCGCACTGGTCAGGAAACCCAAGGTGCTCTTCCTCGACGAGGCGACGTCGGCACTCGACAACATCAGCCAGCACATCGTCGTCGAGAACCTGGCCAAGCTGAAATGCACGCGCATCGTCATTGCACACCGACTAAGTACTATACAACAATGTAACCGTATCATTGTGCTGAAAAATGGCCGCGTAGCAGCCGACGGCAACTTTGAAGAACTCAAGGCACGCGGTTATTTCAAGGACAACAAAGATAACGCAGGATATGAAGAATAGAATCAAAATACACCTCTTAATTGGCTTGCCATTCCTCATGGTGCCACTTATCAGTATAGGGCAGACACCGCTTACCCTGGACGAAGTAATCCGACTATCCCAGGACAGTACCATCACAGCCTTCCAGAGCCGACAGGAATATCGCAGCCGTCAGGCATCATACGAGGCCTTCGAAGCCCTGCGCAAGCCACAACTTGCGTTGAAGCTTGTGCCAAACTACTCACGCGTTGTCAGCGACCTCACTCGCGACTACGTTTACTTGCGCAACTATGACATTCTCTCTACCGCGGCCCAACTTAAGCTCAGTCAGAAAGTACTGCCATTCGGAGGCGAGGCCTACGTAAGTACGCAAGCCATCTGGAGTGAGTACTTTCGAGAAAGTGCCACAGGCTATCCGCGACAGTTTGTAGCCAATCCGATATTGGTAGGCTACAGTAATTCCCTGCTGGGCTATAATCCTTTCCGCTGGGAGAAACAGGTAGAAGACCAGCGGCTGAAAGCGGCGCGCCAGCAACATGAGTACGATCTGCGCTGCATCGCTGAACAAGCCGCCGTACGCTATTTCCGTCTGGCGTGTCAGCAGCGGATGTTAGAGCTGCGGCAAGAGGAACTGAGCCTGAATGACACGCTATTGGCCATCGCACGCGAAAAAGCCTCCATTGCCATCATCACACAGGTTGAACTACACGCCATAGAGTTGCAGCAACAGAATTCTGCCAACCAGCTGAAAGTGGCACGCAAGGATGAGCAAAAGGCAAGGACAGAGTTAGCGTCTCTGCTGCGCATGAAGCAAATACCAGACGACCTGCCCATGCTGGCCATACCAGAGACGCCCCCTCTCACCAATTTAACGTCAGAGGAGGTAGCCATGCTTGCCAAGAACAACAGCCCTGCATACCAGCACCAACTGGCAGAACTCACGGAAGCCCGCCATCAGGAACAAAAGGCGTACAAG
>Ga0310697_10007250_pt1 | contig 10467 bp, 5 predicted proteins | sample 172DNAGHGlowgp2_FD_203883 | JGI IMG/M metagenome (GOLD analysis project Ga0310697, IMG submission 203883) | Sheep rumen microbial communities from Palmerston North, Manawatu-Wanganui, New Zealand - 1728 DNA GHGlow gp2 (v2) (version 2) | ecosystem: Host-associated > Mammals > Digestive system >...
TCCGAACAATCCGGCCTGGATATGTCTCAGCGAAGACGAACTGAAAACTATCGGAGAACTGGCCACCAAGTACGATGTGGTTGTGCTTGAAGACCTTGCGTACTTCTGCATGGACTTCCGCCAGGATCTTTCCAAGCCTTACCAGCCACCGTTCCAGCCTACGGTTTCAAAGTACACGGACAACTATGTCATTATGATGTCTTCTTCCAAGATATTCAGCTACGCCGGAGAGAGAATCGCGGCTGTATGTTTCTCTCCTAAGCTCTACTATCGCGAATATCCTGCCCTCAGAAAGAAGTACGGAATCGGGAGGATGGGAGACAACTTTGTGCTTACATACCTCTATGCCGCATCTTCAGGAGTTTCACATTCAGCCCAGTACGCATACGCCGCGCTTCTTGGCGGAGCTGCGGATGGAAAGATAGACTTCATCTCCGAAATGTCCAAATACGGCCAGAGAGCCCACCGCTCGAAGGCTATTTTTGAAAAGCACGGATTCCACATCGTCTATGACAAAGACCTTGACCGCAAGGTGGGAGACGGATTCTTCTACACAATCGGCTACGAAGACATGACATGCTCTGAACTGATGTACGACCTTGTAAGATGCGGAATTACGGCAATCTCACTTGATTCTACAGGCAGCCGGCAGAGGGGTATCCGCGCTTGCGTTTCAAGGCTCAGTTCAGAAGAGGACTTCGAGAACCTGGACCAGAGGCTCGGTCTTTTTGCCCAAATACAGAAAGAAAAGAAAGCATAGGCAGACGGATACTTTATAATATTCCAAAGATTATATGTCAGATATCAGATATGTTAGTGCGGCGGAAGCCGTACAGTGCGTAAAGAGTGGAGACGGCGTTTATTTCCAGGGCAGCACTGCTGTTCCCGAGATACTTCAGCAAGCTCTTGCAGACAGGTGGCAGGAACTCCGCGATGTAAAGATTTACAGCGCGTTCTGTATTCCAAGGGGCGTGGCTCCTTTTTGCAAGGAGGAATATAAAGACTCTTTCATCGTACGCAGCCTCTTCCTTTGCGCAGACCAGAGGCAATGGGTTGCCGATGGATACGGCAGTGTGATACCTGCCTTCCTCGGCGAAATCCCTTTCCTTTTCCGCTCAAGGCAGCTTCTTGTAAACGTTGCCTTTATAAACTGTTCTCTACCAGACAAGGACGGCTATTGCAGCTACGGCATCTCTGCAGACCTTGCCGTGTCTGCAGTCGAGAGTGCAGACTATGTGGTCGCCCAGATAAACAAGAGCATCCCATACCTCTATGGCGGAGCAAGGATACACATCTCAAAGATTCACGCCGCAGTGGAATGTGACATTCCTCCTGTAGCTATGGAATTCGGTGAGCCTACAGAAATTGAAAGGGCCATTGGAAACAACATCGCGGCAGAGATACCTGACGGTGCCACCCTTCAGATAGGTGTCGGAGGCATTCCTAACGCCGTCCTGAACGCAATCAAACATCACAAGCATCTTGGGCTTCACACAGAGGCCATGACAGACGGCGTTGTGAGACTTATGGAAGAGGGAGTCATTGACAACTCCCTCAAGAAGTTCCGCCCTGGCAAAGGCGTTGCTTCACTGGCACTTGGAAGCAAGCACATGTACGAGTTCCTGCACTATAACAAAGATATGGAGTTCTATGATGTTGCTCTTACAAACGATCCCCAGATAATCCGCCAGAACCCAAAGGTGATGGCTATCAACTCCGCTCTTGAAATTGACCTTACCGGCCAGATTTGCGCAGACAGCATCGGTGAGAAAATCTTCTCCAGCGTAGGCGGCCAGCACGACTTCATGTACGGCGGTGCTCTTTCTGAAGGCGGCAAGACCTTCATCGCCCTCCCTGCTGCAACCAGCAAAGGCAAGAGCAAGATTGTTCCTACACTGACTCCCGGAGCAGGCGTTGTCACCACCCGTTTCCAGGCTCAGTACATCGCCACAGAGTACGGCATAGTCTATCTGAGGAACAAAGACCTTGCAGAAAGAGCAAAAGCCTTGATTTCCATTGCAGAACCTTCTGCCCGTGAAGAACTTGAGAAGGCCGCAGTCAAACGCTTTGGCTACAGCTTCCTGAGGCTCAAGCAATAAGATATATATTCCTCGTTATTGATACTCAATAAAAGCAGCATTGAATTTCTTTGCTGCTTTTTATTGTATTACTTATCCAGATATATTATCTTTATAATCGAAAAAACTTCAGTATCTGAACTTAATCTTCATAGTCTATGGCAAACAAGCTTCATTTTCTACTGCTTTTATTAGCATCAACAGGCCTCTCTGCTTATGCCCAATCTACTTTCAAGTTCTACGACGACATCTCTCTTCCTCAGACAGATGCCTGGAACTTCGTCAGACAGGGAGAAGTTTCGCCATCGCTCTATACGGGCACCATCAACCTCTCCGTTCCCATCTATGAGTATAAAGACAAGGACTTCAGCATACCCATAGTAGCCACCTACTCCTCCAACGGCAACACTCCCAACCAGCTGCCAGGGATTCTCGGTCCTGGATGGAACATTGAGCTGGGCGGATGCATCACCATAGAGACCAACGGCATCCCGGACTACGGGGAAAACACGCGCCATGTCCCTGGATTCTATGCCACAAACCAGGACTTCTACTACAACTATCACGAGCCCTCCAAATGGTGGAGGTTCATGTTCTTCCAGTTTCAGTATGCATCAGGGACCGGAGCACCGCAGATTGTCCACTGCAAAGGCACGCGACCTGGCTACAGCCATGACGATGAGACAGACGCACAGCCGGATATCTTCCATTTCAGCGTCCCTGGGCACCGAGGCTCCTTCCATTTTGGTTTCAGGGGAGATGTGGTTTTCTACAACACTACCTTAGATCCATCAGGCTACAAACTCGAAATTGAAACCAAGGATATCACGGCATCGGAGTACGGCTTTTCCATATTCAAGAAAATCACAATCATATCACCGGATGGCTACAGGTATGTCTTTGACGGCAGTCCCGGTTCGCCAAGTGTGGATCTGGCAAAGAGCGGGGAGAGAAATATCTTTGACATGATTACCGCATGGCACCTGACAAAGATAGTTGCGCCAAACGGCAGGTGGGCCACTTTCTCATACACCTCCTCCAACCAGACGGTCTATACTCCGGGTAATGTCGTGACCAGTGGAGGTGTCTCAGACACTCAGTTCTACGTCAAGGAACCAGTCATCCCCGCATACGGACCCGCCGGGCTGAGCGATGACGGAAGATGCCAGAAAAGGGAGCTCAGAAACAGCAGGCTCACCGGAATCATCTTCAGCGACGGATCTTCAATTGGACTGACATACAGCACAAACGGCTATCCCAACGGAGACCAGTACAAAAAGAACCCTTCTGACACAATCTGTGTATATCAGAACACTGTCAGGCTCACGGGAATATATGTGAACAAGGCTAATGGAGAGTCTCAGACTGCCGCCGCACAGTTCACTCACTCGAGAAACAACTATGGAGGAAAGGTCAGCTATCTCCGTTCCATCATGGTTCATGGAATCGGAACATATTCATTCGACTACAACGGCTGGGACGACAGTTCCAAACCCTATCCACACCACAACACGTTTTCGGTGGATCACTGGGGCTATTACAACGGAAAAAACAACAACGTGTTCTTTCCCCAGACATCCGTAGAAATGGGAACACAAAAAGAGAGGATTCTGAATAGCATCAGAGACCCAGACGCCAACTATTCTGTGCTTGGATTATTGGAAAAAATCACTTATCCTACAGGAGGATACACAACCTTCCAGTATGAGCCTCAAGACTATTCCGCTGCCGTGAGCAGGAGCTATGACACGCTCCAGACAAAAAGCTTTGCGCCAAGACTAATTGCCTCGGCTGGCACTGCCGGGGGAGTGAGGATAAAGAAAATATCCTCTTATCTTTCCAATGGCATCCTTTCACAGGAAAAGTGGTACGAATATAAAGATGCAAACGGAAACAGTTCTGGAATCCTCAACTGGATACCGAGATACGGAATCTCTTACGAATGCTATGCCTCCCCAGGAAACCTTACGGAATCGTCCGGATACAAGTCTTCCTCTTTTCAAGACTACGGGTTCACGGATGTGGAATACAGATCTGTAACCGAGCACATAAAGGACAGCACTAGAATCCTGAACGTTTTCACCTCCCTGGCCGACGGGAAAGGGTTTATGGACAGGCTCATGGTGGAATGGTGGATAGCCGCCAGAGAAAAAGCGGTCCTGGCAAGCGAGCAGGTAGCCGAGTGGATTATGGGGCCTTATTTCGGAGAACCCCGCAAAAGCGCACACAGCGCAGCGGCTCCTCTGACTTCCATGCAGAGCCAGAGAGGACAGCTCAAGGAAAGGAGGGTGTTCAAGAACGACACAACATTCTCAGCGTCTCTGAAAGACAGCACAGCATTCCTTCTGGACACCACTTCATTTTCATACCTTCCATGCTATCTGGTAAGGATGTTCGGGACATATGCGGTATTCATTGGAAGGCACATGCCTGGGGAGATGGTCTCCACATTCAGGGATGACAGCATGGATGTGGAAAAGAAGACAAGAAACCTCTTCGAGTACAACAGAGCCAAGGAACTCATAAGGAAGACTGAAGCAAGGCCGGACGGAGACACTGTAATCTATGAATACACCCATCTGCGGGACCTGGAAGACAATGTGATAAACTCCAGTACGGTTTACTCCGCGATGAAAAGGAGAAACATCCTCACCCTGCCGCTGGACGAAAAGATCTACCGCAAACAGGCCGGACAGACACAAAGGACTTTAATCTCAGGAAGAAGATGCACCTATTCTCTCTTCCCGAACGGAACAGACACGCTCATCCTACCCACGCTCATTGAAACCTACGACCTGAGCACCCAGACCTGGAAGAAAGAGGCTGAGATCCTTTCCTACGACTCTTTCGGGAACATCACCCAGCTCCGTGATGCGGACGGAAGGACAGTATCCTACCTCTGGAGTGCTGACGGACAGTACCTCATGCTTCAGGCCAAAGGGCTCACACAGGCTCAAATCCAGCAGCACGTTACAAATAGCGGAAATATTTCCGCAGCAACAGGAATTCCTGACTCTCAGGAAACAAGCCTCCGCAACGCCTTCAAAGACGCTGACATAACCACAATCAAGTATCTTTGCGGAGTGGGACCGCAGAGGATAAGGGACGCTGCCGGAAATACCACCGAGTACACCTACACCCGCTGGGGAAAACTCAAACAGACAAGACACTACAGGTCAGCAACGTCATCTGAAAACATAGACCGCAACACCTATTCAAACGACGACTAAAATATGAATACGATGAACAAGTTATTCAACATATTCGGGGAAGACAGCGGTTGCCGGATGAATGGCAGCCTGAAGAAAAGAGCGATGATGTTAATCCTCTCATTCCTAACTTTTCTTGCTGTGCAGATACCCGCCTCTGCCCAAAACGAACTGAAAGGTCCTGGACATAATCCACCTGGGCCGATCGAGCAGATTGTCACGATCAATGTTTCCATGCCAATGGAAAGGCTAAACCAGCAGTACACGTCAGAGTTCATTTACCATCTCCCATACGAAGGGGGAACTGTTTCCTTTGCAGCCTACTATGATCCGGTTGCCCCAAATATGGGCTATGCCTCAGACCTGGAGTATCTCAACAGCAGCCTCGCCGCCTCCGGCCTGGACTCCCTGTTCATTTATACCTCAGCCTCCACCAACACAGGCCAGATGTGGTGGGACTTCACATTGCAGATTCTGCCAAACGACAACACCTTCTCTACTGATGACCAGACAAAAGCGGCAAGCAGACGCATTGTGCTCTCCTTCCCTTATTCCACAGGGACGATCAATCAGATTACCATAACCCAGGCCAAAGGGGTTGACCGGCAGGAAGTTTTCCCAGAATGGCCGGATGAAAGAATCCCAATTGCAGAGCCGCTGATAAGTCACAGGCCGGATACCGCAGGGCAGGACACGGAAACCCTAAACAACTGGATAAGGAAAGCCACATACATTGGAGACGACCCATACATCCCGAATGACTCCATAGTGGACAAGGTATTCTACAACGGACTCGGGCAGCCGAAGCAGACAGTACAGATTGGAGCCTCCGCAAACTCAAACAAGAACATAGTCACCCCGGCGGAATACGATCCTATGGGAGAGATGCTACGCCAGTATCTGCCGTATGTCTCCACACTCTCGTCAGAAAACCCTGACTCTCAGACGTCGGCAAAGCAGGCGGCATATTACAGAACTCTCTACGGGACGTCGGAAAACCATCCATATCAGGAGACCATACCGGAGGCGGCTACGGGAAGGACACTGATCCAGTACTCGCAGGGTTCTGTGTTCAGAAACTCAACCCCACTGACTGAAACCCAGAACGGCACCCAGAAGCCGAGGACAGATGCTACCGGAAGATTCCTCTCCAACTCCTACAGGATAAGCAGGGCTTCAGACAAGATCCCGATGCTCCTGTATGAAAACGGAAGCATCACCAACCGCGGCCATTTCCCTGACGGAGCTCTTTTCAAGACTGTGACAACGGACCCTGACGGAAAGACCATAGCCACATTCACCGACGAATACGAGAAGACGCATCTGGTTAGGACATACCTGGGAGGATATTCAGACACCACGGAGAACGCTGGATGGAGCGACCTGGTCTATGTGTATGACACACGAGGACTCCTCTCTGCCGTGATTACTCCGGAAGGAGAATATGAGAGAAACAAGACCGCACGGAGCATAAGCTTTGACAGCGACTGGGCAAAGAAACGCTGCTATATCTACGAGTATGACGGCCTGGGAAGGATGACCGCAAGAAGATGGCCGGGAAAGGGTACAGAGCTTTTCGTTACAGACCCTGCTGGAAACGTGGTTGCTACACAGGATTCCCTCCTGAGACCGTCAGGAAGATGGAGGCTTACACGCTATGACAAAGCCAACCGCCCGATAGAAACTCTTCTCACCCAGCAGAGCATTACAGAAAGCCAGATGAGAGGCTATTTCTCCTACGAGACTGTCCAGACATATCTCGCACAGAATCCGGGCTCACCTTTCACTTCTCCTGTTTATGACCTCCCGGACAACATCTCCCTCACAAAGACAGAGATTGGGAAGACAAAGCTTTCGTTCGACATTCCGGATCCGAGCTCCGGAAGCGGCAACAACGGCCAGAACTTAACTCTTGCTTTCAAACCTGAAGCCCAGACCGCGTCACACACAGATGTGGACACAACAAAGTTCGCGTCAGTGCTTTGGGAAAGGACAGCGATGACAATGTCTAAGGACGGAGAACTCATCGGGATTGCAGAAAACACAGGCGATGGAGGAAACGGGCAGAACACTCCTGCTACAATATCGCAAGAAGACATCCAATATAGGTACACCGCCTATTTCTATGACTGCTACTCCAGGCCTGTGCAGACCGTGACGCTGTATCCTGACGGAACAAGGTTCATCGCTTCTACGAGGTACAACTATACTGGCCTTCCTGTAAAACAGACTGCAAGGCTTGCCGTGCCGCAGGGAACAGGAACCGACAGCGGAACGGGGGCAAATACCGACACCTTGAATGTTGTCCTGACAGAGACCTTCACATACGACAAGCGGGGAAGGATGCTCACATCAAACGCCTCTTTGCAGACTTTCTCTTCTTTTGCGGGCAGTGGCAATAATGGAAATGGAGGAAATGGCAGCGGCATCTCATATTCCGACACGCTGTTCTCTTCCGCTTCCGCCACATACTCATACGACGAGCTCGGACACCTGACAGGCAAGACCCTGGGGGGAAATCTCACCCAGACTCTATCATACAACATCCAAGACTGGCTTACCTCTATGCAGACAAAGAAAGGTACGGCCAACATCTTCTCCCAGACACTGAGGTATTACAATCCGATAAAGGCAAACACCACTGCACTTTACTCCGGAAACATCTCGGAATGGGAAACCGTCCAGGGCACAAACACGGCAAGCACATACGGCTTCACATTCGACACCCAGGGAAGGCTTACTTCTTCGGACAGGTACAACGGGTCGGCAACTTCCCCTACATACCTCTACACGGAAAGGAACATATCATACGACAGGAACGGAAACATCCTAACCCTGAAAAGGATTGCAAACTCCATCCCGAATCCACTGCACGACTTCACCTATTCATACGACGGGGACAAGCTCACCACCCTGTCCGGCTCGCAGAGCGGAACAGCTTTCACATCAGCATACACATACGACGGAAACGGGAACATGCTCCTTGACGGCAACCAGGCTGTAAGGCTTTCATACGACCTGAACAACCTTGTCTTTAGGACAAGGACAATAGAGCAGAATCAGGAAACTCTTGCAGGAACATACGCCTACTTTGCGGACGGGACAAAGTTCTCACTCATGGGAGCGGACGGTTCAGGAAGACTTTACATTGGACCGTTCACCCTCGCAAGGAAAGAATACACGGATGCCACGACGGGAGATGTTTCAGCGGTAACAATCCTGGAATCCGCTGAATCAATGGGCTCTGATGCAAGGTTCGCCTTTAACGCAACCCCTCAGGCAATAATAGGAACAGACACAACCTACACGATTGCATACGAGACCCTTTACCTCATAAAGGACCATCTGGGAAGCGTAAGGACAATAACCGACAGCCAGGGAAACGCAATTGAAAGAACTGACTATTATCCTTACGGACTTGCAACAAACCTTGGAAGAAACTACGCAACTCTTCCGGAAAAGTATAGAGTTAGGATGCCTGCATCGTTCACGGATTACAGCCAGAACGGCAATGTTTACGCAACCATCTCTTCCCCATCAGGAAAGATGCTGCCGTACCGCCTCATCTACAATGGAAAGGAGCTCCAGATGATCTCCCAGACAAGGCTCATAGACTATGGAGCAAGGCAGTATGACCCGACAATTGCAAGATGGAATAAACCGGACATAAAAGGCGAAGACTCCTTCTCAAAATCTAATTATATGTTTTGCACTAGTAATCCGGTTATGATGATTGATTTAGATGGCAAAAAAGATCGCCCTTTTAATAAGAAAACAGATAAACCATATAAAATAAAGCCAAATACAGCAACACCACGTCTAGTTAAACTATCCAATGGGCAAATAATCATAAATCAATTTGCATATAATTGCCATTCCTTTGCTTGGCACGATAGTCTAGGAGACCCTAATCCAGCCATCGGTGACATACCAGAGATACACTTTAATGGTCGCAACTATCCTTTAGTTTATTGGGATAATAGTCCCGCCGATGACATAAAAGAGCAAAATGCTATTCAACTATCTAAGGATGCTGATAATATCAAAGGAGATATTGTTGTTTATTATATAGATAGTAACGGAAATGGTCTATATGATGACGGAGAAAAAATTCTTCATTCAGCAGTTGTGACAGAGGTTGATAAAGAGGGTTATACTGTTACTGTTGTGTCAAAAAGTGGGGAAGACGGTATCTCAGAAAATCACCCCAATGCTCCTGGTTTTTACGATATAGATAAAGATACAGGAATAGAAACCAGTAGAGCATATTTTCGTCGGCCAAAACAGCAAAAGAAAGAAAATGAAAAATAAGTTTAATTTTATACTGATTATTTCTTTAATGTCCACCTGTATTCTTTCTTCATGTAAGACGGCAATGCAAGTATCACCTTATGGCGAGAATCTACCTAAAGATATTGATCAATTAATCATTAGAATCCACAATTATAGAAAAGTTTCTTTTACTTTTGTTCGTGAGACAGAGTCCAGTTTACCATGGTTTTATGAAGGAGAAATATATGCGTGGCATATTGAATATTGCTTAAATAATAAATTTAGTCCAAAGAATGTGATTACCAAAAACGGGCAGTTCTTCTCACTTGATAATAATGATATTGATGAGATACAAAGACTATATAAAGTATGGTGGAATAAGAACAAGAATTTGCCACTATATCTTATAAGAATCAAGAGAGTATTTGGGGATAATGCTTTTAATAATACGATATATGAATGGAAAAAATATCAGTAATTAGGACCATGCCGATAATATCGTAAGGGTTGTCGCCTCCCCAATTCTGTGCCCTCCCCCAAGAAGTCAAATCAGAAAATGAACAAAAACATCAAGGAGATGGCGGAAATGCTTGGTTTCACAAGAGAGGTGCAGCTTATGCAGTACTGCGGGAAGAAACCTGTTTATAAGGTAGTCCCCCTCTGTGAAGTGATTGGAACGCACGCCGCAAGAAGGACATTTGTTGTACATGCCTTGGAACAGGGTATGCCTCCGGAGATGGTGATGACATTCACAGGACACAATAATTATAATACTATGAAACCATACATAGCGTTGACAGATGATAGTATCCCAAAAAGTGTGTCCGCCAGATAAAAAGGCGTAATAAAAGAAAGTCTGTATCTTTAAAGACAAATAAATAACCACAAATATTCACTTTAAAGTACAG